>ENA-OPBG01000312-OPBG01000312.1-human-gut-metagenome-genome-assembly--contig:-NODE-312-length-41765-cov-3.341525_pt1 | contig 41765 bp, 42 predicted proteins | sample MGYA00241065_ERZ501446 | MGnify/ENA primary metagenome ERZ501446 (study PRJEB25962, sample SAMEA2042632) | human gut metagenome | biome: human gut; feature: human-associated habitat; material: faeces...
ATACCCCGTGGCATGCGCCCAGGAATTCTCACAAAAGCATGGGGTCGTTCTGCTGCTCAAAGGCGCAACGACGGTCATCGCGCAGGGCGAGAGTGTGGCGATGAACGTCACGGGCTGCGACGGCATGGGCACGGGCGGCTGCGGCGATGTGCTTACGGGCATTATTGCCGGGCTGTGCGCACAGGGCATTGAAGCGGAAGCTGCCGCCGCGTGCGGCGTGTACCTGCACGGGCTGGCTGGCGAGCTAGCCGCAGACGGCTGCATAGGCCTTGCTGCCGGTGAACTGGCAGCCTTTATGCCGGAAGCACGCCGTATGGCGGAAAACGGCGAAATTTAAGTGAAATTTGCCTTGGCAAACTGCGCTTTTGTTTACAGAACTTTATAAAAATGATAAAATTATTTAGTTAAACTTTGCAAAAAGGAGTGACGGGGCTTGCATAAAAAAATCATCTGCTGCCTTTTGTTTATAATAAGTATTTTTGCCTGTGTCTCCGCCTACGCGGCCGAGGTAACGGATGTGCGCTGGGGGCTGGACAGGTTCAATGTGCTTCGCCTCGTTGTGGATTTGGATTCGCCGCCCGGCTACAATATCAGCTTTCAGGGGCAGACCATGCTGGTAACGGTTAACGCCAAACTTGATGAAAAAGTAACCCGCAGCTTTAAAATGCGCAGCACGCTTGCGCCAACCATGACCGTTGAAGAAAGCGGCGGCAATACGGTGCTGAAGCTGCCTCTTGCGCGCACTATCGGCACGCAGGATTACAACGCGTTTACCTTAAAGAACGATCCTGTAACAAAACGACCCAACCGTCTGGTTGTGGATATTACAGCAGATAAAACGGCAACGCCGAGCGTGGTTATTCCCAAGGCAGACAATTCTGCCGAAAAGGCCAAAGCGCCCGTAACCGTGCCCAAAACCAGCACGGCCAAGACAACGGTGCCCAAAACAACAACTCCCAAAACTACGGCTAAAGTAACCGTGCCTAAAAAAACGGCGGTTAAAACCGAAGAAAAGAAAACTGCCAAAAGCAGTTTTAAAACTGACGGCGGACTGAAAGGCAAAAAGATTACGCTTGATGCCGGGCACGGCGGCAGCGACCCGGGGGCAATCGGCTCTAACGGTACGCGCGAAAAAGACGTAACGCTTAAAATTACCAAAAAAGTGCAGGAGCTGCTGAAGAAAAAAGGCGCCAAAGTGAGCATGACGCGCACCGGCGATACCGATGTTTACGGCCCTAACGCCAGCGATTCGCAGGAACTGCAGGCCCGTGTTGATGTGGCGGAAGACAACGATGCCGATGCTTTCGTAAGCATTCACATCAATTCTTCTACCAATAAAAGCGTAGGCGGCTTCTCGTCTTACTATTATCCCAAAACAAATAACGACGCCCGTCTGGCACAGGCCGTGCAGGACAGGCTTGTTAAAAACTTCGGGCTGGATGACCTTGGCATACGCAAGGCAAACTTCTATGTAAACAAGCGCTGCAGCATGCCGTCAACCCTGCTGGAGCTGGCATTTATCTCCAACCCCAAAGAAGAAAAACTGATGAACAGCAACTGGTATATCAACAAACTGGCAAAATCCATTGCTGATGGCATTGAAGATTATTTTAAATAACGGAGGGTACTTAAAATGATGAAAAAATTTTTAACAGTACTCTGCGTGGTACTGATGACTTTGTTTGCCGCGGCCTGCACGCAGGAAAACAACGCAGTGCTGCCGGACGCCAATGCTGTTGCAGACAGCCGTGAACATACGGTAACAATTTACCGCGTACCTGCTGACGGCACCGAAAAAATGTATGCCGAAAAAGTAAGCGTTAAAGGCGATAAGGAAGAACTGCCGCTTTTGGCACTGGAAGCGCTGATAAACACCAAACCGCAGAGCGATAAGCTTATTAACGCTTTCCCAAAAGGTTTAAAAATAATCAGCCTTACGGTTGACAAAGGCGTGGCCGTTGTAAATTTAAGCAAGGAAATTTACAATATTGAAGCCGGTTCTTATACCGAAATGATGCTGACCTCGGCCATAACCAATACGCTGACGGAGTTTCCGGAAATTAAAAAGGTAAACTTTTTAATAGAAGGCGAGAAAAAAGCCAGCATTAAAGGGCATATTGATTTGATGGACGCCTTTGAGCGCGATACGGATATTATAGCAAAATAACAAAGGCAGTACCGGCAGGTTCCGGTACTGCTTTTTGGCATTACAACGAACTTAGCGAAAGGATATGAAACATGGAAATTTACTGCAAAGACAGTGCGGCAACGGAAGCGCTTGGCAGGCTGCTCGGCACACTGGCGCAGGACGGCGATGTATACTGCCTCACCGGCACGCTTGGCGCGGGTAAAACGCTGTTAAGCCGCGGCATGGCAGCCGGGCTTGGCGCCGATATAAACGAAGTGAACAGCCCTACATTTGCCATAATGAATGTATACAGCGGCAGGCTGGAAATACGCCATTTTGATTTGTACCGCATAAAGGACAGCGATGAGCTTTATAACACCGGCTTTGGCGAATACTGCGGCGGCGACGGGCTGACGGTAATAGAATGGGGCGAACTGTTTATTGACGAGCTGCCCGAAGAATATCTGCATATTAAGATAGAGCTGGAGGGCGCAGGGCGCAGGTTCGTTTTTGAATCGCACGGAGCGCGCTACGAAAAACTTTGCGGGGAAGTGGAAAAAAATGCTGGTACTGTCAATTGATACGGCAACCAAAGCCTGCGCCGTCGGCTTATGCCGTGACGGCAAAATTTTGGCCGAATATAAAATAAATATGGGCATGACCCACTCCGAAGGGCTGATGCCTCAGCTGGAACAGCTTTTGGAGCGCACCGGCGTGCAGAAGGCAGATATTGATTTAATTGCCGTAAGCATGGGACCGGGGTCTTTTACGGGGCTGCGCATTGGCCTGGCAACGGCCGAAGCGCTGGCCTATGCCTGGAAAAAACCTTTGCAGGGAGTGGCAACGCCGCTCGCACTGGCCTATAACCTGCCGGTAAGCGGCATAGTGCTTTCGCCCGTTCTGGATGCGCAAAAGGGCAACTATTACCAGGCGCTGTATGAATGGCAGGACGGCGAAGTTGCTGAACTGCAAAGCGTGCAGGTAGTAAATAAACAGCAGCTTTTGGAAAACCTTGCCTTGCAGGGTAAAGCTGCCGTTATTTTGGGCGAATGTGTAAAGCTTGAAAACATGGAGCTGCCCGGGTGGTGCAGCCTTGCGCCCGAATACCTGCGCCTGCCGCAGGCAGCGGGTACGGCACTGGCCGCACTTAAAGCCTATAACCCCGAAGTGCAGAGCGGAATCTTTGGGCTGGAGCCTTACTATATCAGAAAATCGGAGGCAGAAGAACTATGGGAACAGAAGCACGGGAAACAGTAATCCGCCAGTTTTCTGCCGGCGATATTACAGAGGTTTGCAAAATAGAAAACAGCACGTTTTTTGACGCCTGGAACGAAAGCATGTGGCTGGATGAACTTAACAACAGTCTTACAACATACATCGTTATGGAGGAAAACGGCAAGGTTACAGGCTATGCCGGGTACTGGCTGGTGGCAGGCGAAGCGCAGATTACGCGCCGTTGCCGCTGAAGAGCGCGAACGCGGGCTGGGCACCAAACTTACGGCGGCGCTGATTAACCTTGCGTGGAATGAAGGCGCCGACGCCGTTACGCTGGAGGTGCGCCAAAGCAACACAGCCGCGCAGAAAATGTACTTAACCTGCGGCTTTCGTGCCGAAGGCGTGCGCCCCGGCTATTATGCCGATAACCACGAGGACGCCGTAATTATGTGGCTGTACAGGGAGGCTGAAACCAATGAGTGAAGATATTTACATACTCGGCATTGAATCGAGCTGCGATGAAACTGCCGCTGCCGTTGTAAAAAACGGGCGCGAGGTTTTAAGCAACATCATTGCCTCGCAGGTGCCCATTCACCGCAAATACGGCGGCGTAGTGCCGGAAATTGCCTCGCGCAACCATATACGCAACGTACTGCCGGTAATAGATGAAGCGCTTGCCAAAGCACAGGTGCCGCTGGAGAAAATAAACGCCGTTGCCGTAACCTACGGGCCGGGCCTTGTAGGCGCGCTGCTGGTGGGCCTTTCGGCAGGCAAAGCGCTGGCCTGGGCGGCAGACAAGCCGCTGATAGGCGTAAACCATCTGGAAGGGCATGTATTTGCCAATTTTTTAAACGATAAAGACCTCAAGCCGCCGTTTCTCGCACTGGTTGTAAGCGGCGGGCACACGGCGCTGCTGGTTGTAAAGGATTACAACAGTTTTGAGCTTCTGGGGCAGACCCGCGATGATGCCGCCGGTGAAGCCTTCGATAAAGTGGCGCGTGTTTTGGGGCTGCCTTATCCCGGCGGGCCGGAGGTGGAAAAACTGGCGCTTGACGGCAACCAGCTGGCGATAGATTTTCCGCGTGCCATGCTGGGCAATAATTTTGAATTCAGCTTCAGCGGTTTAAAATCAGCGGTTATTAACTACCTGCACAACAAACAGCAGGCAGGCGAAGAAGTAAACCGCGCCGATGTTGCAGCGTCGTTTCAATATGCCATTGTGGACGCGCTGGTGCAGAAAAGCGTGCACGCCCTTAAAGAAACGGGCTTGAAAGAAATTGTTCTTGCAGGCGGCGTATCGGCCAATAAAACCTTGCAGAATACACTGGCAAAGGCGGCAGAACGCGCCGGAGCGCGCCTGGTTCACCCAACTCCGATACTCTGCACTGATAATGCAGTGATGATTGCCTGCCGCGGTTATTTTATGTATATCAACGGGGAGAAAAGTCCCCTTGGTTTGAACGCTGTTCCATCGTTAAAATTGGGATAAACACTGTCTATAATGTGAACTCAAAACTGTGGAAAACGTGCAAAACTCTGTGAAAAAGCATAGAATTGCACCTAATGATCGCGGAAAACTCTGTGCATAATGTGGATAACATTGTGAATTACGGTGTAAAACACTAATGTTGTAAATTTTTTGAAAACTTGGTATTAACACTATGTTAAAAAATCTTAACAGTGAACAGAAAAATATACTGGCTTCTATCAGGCAGGGTATGGATTTTGCAGCCGATATTGCCCACGCCTGCATTACAGTGTACCTTGCGTCGGATGACAAACGTTTTTTGCGCGTTTACCATCAGTCCATGCCCAAAACGCAGTTTTTGCAGCAGCCGGAACTGGCGCCGGGGCGTGAGGTGCGCATCAGCGAAGAACCGCTGATTGCCCGCTGTTTGCAGCGTAACGTTCCGCTTGAAGGCAAGCGCGAGCTGAGCCTAGGGCAGTTTGCCGGAGTGCGTGTGTACCCCGTGCAGGACAGGCGCGGCAAATGCTTTGCCGCCGTGGTGTTTGATTTAAGCGGCGTTGACGATATTTTTATTAACGTAGCGTTTGAATTTTTAAAAACACCGGCACGCCCCGAGCAGGACAGCGAGTTTTACCGCCGCCTTGCCCCGGGTGATGCGCTGATGGTTGTCGACGCGGAGAAAAAAATAATAGCAGCTAATTCCACTGCCCGGCATATTTTTCAGGTGGTGGGAATTACAACGCCAATCGGCCTGCGTACCAACAGCGTACAGATTAACTGGCCGCTTGTCGGCATGGTGCTTAAAACAGGCACGGCCGAAGGCAAGGAAATCCGCCTGCGCGGCATGCTTTTGGCCATGCGCGTGGTGCCTGTCGGCGGCACGGCGGAAGCAAGTTATGCCATTGTAATTTTGCGCGATATTACCGAACTGAAAAAGCGTGACGAAGAACTGCTTGTTAAAGCGGCGGTAATTAAAGAGATACACCACCGCGTAAAAAACAACCTGCAAACCATTGCCAGCCTGCTGCGCCTGCAAATGCGCCGCGCCAAAGCGGACGAAACCAAAAGCGTGCTGCGCGACTGCATCAGCCGCGTAAACAGCATTGCCGTTGTGCACGAATTTTTGGCGCAGCAGGGCAGCGGCACGGTGGATATGGCAGCGGTGGCGCAGGGAATTTACAAAGCGGTGCTCAGCGGCATGGCTGCGCCGGAACTGCGCCTTACAACCGGATTCAGTGCCGATAACGTTGTTATTCCTTCGGAAAAAGCAACCAGCATGGCACTGGTATTAAACGAAATGCTCCAAAACTGCTTTGACCATGCCTTTACAGGGCGCACGCAGGGCGCCATCAGCGTGGAGCTGAAAAAAACAGAAAGCGGCTGCCGCCTTACCGTATGCGACGACGGCAACGGCCTGCCGCCGGGCTTTAACGGCATTCCGCAGAGCAGTTTGGGCCTGCGTATTATTAAAACCATGGCCGAAGCCGATTTACACGGAACTTTTAAAATAGAAAACAGGCCGCAGGGAGGAACCTGCGCCGAAGTAGCAATACCTTTGGGGGGATAAAAATGGAAGGGTTAAAAATTATTATTGCCGATGATGAAGCGTTAATCCGCCTGGATTTGCGCGAAATGCTGACGGAAGCGGGGCATACGGTGCTTGGCGAAGCATCTGATGGTGAAGAAGCAGTGGAGCTTGCCCGGCGCTTAAAGCCGGATTTGGTTATTATGGACGTGAAAATGCCGAAGATGGACGGCATTACGGCAGCCGGAATTATTACCGGCCAGCATATTGCGCCCGTGCTTCTTTTAACGGCGTACAGCCAGCAGGATGTGGTTGAGCGCGCCAACAGCAGCGGCGTAATGGCATATCTGGTTAAGCCGGTGCGCGAAGAACAGCTTTTTGCCACCATGCAGGTAGCCATTGCCCGCTTTAAGGAATACCAGAAGATGGACAGCGAACTTGCCGGTTTGCGCGAAAGCCTTGAAACACGCAAGCTGCTTGACCGCGCCAAAGGCATATTAATGGCGGCACACGGCTTTACGGAAGACGAAGCATACAGCAAAATGCGCCAGTACAGCATGAACCGCCGCATAACCCTTAAAGAGCTTGCCGAAGCCGTTATTGCCTCGGCAGAAAAGAAAAAATAAATATTACAAAAGCAGCTCTGTTATCAGCATGTTTTGACTCACCGCAGTTAAGCATGCTGATATTTTTTTGCCGAGACAAGTAAGTTTGCAGAAGCTAACCCGATATGCTATAATGATGTTACTATTTTAATGGAGCGTGAATGTTTTGGACATCAGGCAACTGGAGTATTTTTTGGCTGTCTGTGAACGCGGCAGCATCAATAAAGCAGCAGCCTGCCTTTACACTACTCAGCCCAATGTCAGCAAGGTAATAGCAAGTTTCGAAGCCGAACTTGGCAGGGAGCTTTTTAAACGCTCGCACCGCGGCATGCAGCTTACACCCTATGGCAACACCATCCGGCAGTATGCCGAAAGCGTTTTAAAGCACATTAAGCTGATTATGGATGCGGCAGGGCCTGCGGCCTGCAATAAACTTTCTGTGGCAACTTACCGCAGCGATGTTGTGGCCAAGCTTTTGGTAGATTTTTACAAAGAGCATAAAAACAAAATTGTCCTGGAATACCACCAGGGTTCACTGGAAGAAATTACCAATAATGTGCAGCAGGGAATTTGCGAAATTGGCATTGTTTATGTGGCGCAAAAGCAGATGCAGATGTTTCTGCATATTCTGAAGCATAAAAATTTAAAGTTTAAAGCCATTGCCGCAAGGCCGCTGTGCGTTTATGCCGGGGCTAAACATCCGCTTTACAATTCGCCGGGCATAGGCATGGAAGAACTGAAAAGCTTAAACGTAATCCGCGGCGTAAAGGAATTTTTTTCGCTGGAGCACCATTTGGAGCGCATTAATGTGGGTTACGCCGAAGCGGAAGGGCTTGACAGCAGCTTTTATACCAACAGTGAGGCAGCCATTTTAAATTTTTTGAATGATACCGATTTGTGCCTTATTGGCATCGGCTCCAAATATAAAAAGTATGAACAGTACGGAATAAAGGCAATACCTGTTAACGGCAGCGACGATATGCTGATTGTTGGCGTTATTTATGCGGAAGGGCAGGTATTAAGCAGTTACGCCGAAAATTTTATTGAAAAATACAGCACTACGTTATAACACTTAGTTATAATGTGGTGCTTATTATTTTGCATTATTTGCCCCTTTTGCAAACGTGCTATAATACGTGCGTAATATCATACCGGAAAAGGGGGATTTTTATATGTTTAAAAAACTTGCCGCCGCAGCTTTAACCTGCGCGCTGGCAGTAAGTGTATTTACCGGCTGCGGTTCCGATGCCCAGACGAAGGCAGAAAGGCCAAAAGATGAGCTTGTTTTTGTTAATTACCGCGATATCCGCGATTTAAACCCGCATTTATATGCCGGGGAAATGTATGCACAGGAGATGCTTTACGAAACCTTAACCACGTTTACGGAAGACGGCGGTTTTAAAGGCGTGCTAGCAGAATCCTGGGATATCAGCCCGGACGGAAAAACTTATACCTTTCACATCCGCGAAGGCGTTAAATTCCACGACGGCGAGGTTTGCGATGCTTACGCCATCAAAGCAAATTTTGACGCTATTATCGAAAACAAAGACCGCCACACCTGGCTGGAAATGATGCACCTTTTGGAAGGCGTTTCCGCGCCGGATGCCAAAACTTTTGTAATTAAGCTTTCCAAGCCGTATTACCCAATGCTGACGGAATTAAGCGTAACCCGCCCGTTTGCCATGATTTCGCCTAAAGCGATGAAAAACGGCAGCACTAAAAACGGCGTGGAAAAATTCATCGGCACCGGCCCGTATATGCTGGGTGAAGTTGTTACCGACGAATACGCCGTGTTTGAGGCCAACCCCAATTACTGGGGCCCGCAGCCGAAGCTGAAAAAGATTCTGGTAAAGGTTATTCCCGATAACCAGACGCGCGTAATGGCTTTGGAAAAGGGCGAGATTGATCTCATCTTCGGCAAGAATATGCTTGACGTTGATTCCATCAGAAAGTTCAAAGACAACAAGGATTTTACCATTGCTCTTTCCGAACCTACCTCAACCCGCCAGATTGTGCTTAATACCCAGAACGCCGTGCTGAAAGACACACAGGTGCGCAAGGCGCTGCAGCATGCAACCAACAAACAGGCTATTTCCGACGGCATTTTTTACGGAGTAGAGCAGCCTGCCGATACCCTTTTTGCCAAAACAATTCCGTACTGCGATATTGATTTGAAACCGTATCAGTACGACCCGGCACTTACCGGAAAAATGCTTGATGAAGCGGGCTGGCAGAAAGGCAGCGACGGTATCCGCGCCAAAGCGGGGCAGAAAATGGAACTGGGGCTTTTATATAACAGCGACAGCGTAACGGAAAAGGCCATTTCCGAATATTTGCAGTCCGAATACAGCAAGCTTGGCATTAAGCTGAACATTCACGGCGAAGAAGAACAGTCTTACCGCGATAAAATGAAAGCCGGTAATTTTGATATGGTATTTAACATCTGCTGGGGCACTCCTTACGACCCGCAGTCCTCGCTGGCGGCAATGAGGATGCCGGTTTACGGCGATTATGCTGCGCAGCAGGGGCTGGCCGACAAACAGGAAATCGACAGGGCAATTACCGAAATAATGGTTTCCACCGATGAGGCTGAACGCCAGAACCTGTATACCTATGTGCTTACCCGTTTGCATGACGATGCGGTGTATATTCCGCTGACATATGAATGCAACAAGGCAATTTTCCGTTCGGACCTGAAAGGAATGCATTTTACGCAGACCCAGTATGAAGTGCCGTTCCACGATATGTATATAGAATAAGGCAGAAAGAGGGTCTTCTGTTAAAGAAGGCCCTCTGTGTATTAGAAAGGGAGTTATTATGCGGTATTACATTACCAAAAGAATTTTAAGCACTATCCCCTTGCTGCTGTGTATTTCTTTTATCTGCTTCTGCTTTATCAGCCTGATACCGTCCGACCCGGCGGAGGTTGCGCTGCGCGTGCGCCAGGTGCCGGTTATCACGCCGGAAGCAGTAGAAGAAGTGCGCCGGGAGCTGGGGCTTGATAAGCCGTTTTTAATCCGTTATGCCGACTGGGTAATAAGCTGCCTGCACGGCGATTTCGGCATCAGCTATACCAATCCGTCGCGCACGGTTGCGGGCGAGCTTCTGCGCTGCATGCCGGCAACACTTTTACTGGCAGGCGCTTCGTTTGTGCTGGTAATATTTTTAAGCATTCCCATAGGCTTTTTCTGCGCCGTTTATAAAGACAGCTGGTTTGACAAGATTATGCGCGCCTTTATTTTTATGACAACGGCAATGCCTGCTTACTGGATTGGGCTTTTGCTGATGTGGTTTGTTTCCATTAAGCTTGACCTTTTGCCGACAAGCGGCAATGCCGGGATAAAACATTTAATACTGCCTGCCGTTACCGTTTCGCTGACGTATATTTCAACGTATATAAGGCTGATAAGAAACAATATGCTGGAAAACATGAAGCAGGATTACGTGCTTTACGCCAATGTGCGCGGCCTGCCGCAGCGCCTTATTTTAACAAAGCATATTCTGCGCAATTCAATGCATACCTGCTTTGTTGCCATCGGCATGAGCATACCGCAGCTTATTGCGGGCACGATAGTTGTTGAAAATGTTTTTGCCTGGCCGGGGCTCGGTACTTTGTGCATAGAATCTATTTTTAACCGCGATTACCCGGTGGTGCAGGCGTACGTTCTTTTAATCGGCGCGCTGTTTGTAATTTTTAACCTTATTTTTGATATTCTGCAAACGGTAATTGACCCGCGCCTGCGCAGGGAGGTGCAGTAATGTTAGAACGCTTTTTAAATAATAAAATGGCGGTATCAACATCGGGCGTAATTATTTTTATTGCCCTTCTCGGCATTTTTGCCCCGTTTATAGCGCCTAATGACCCGTACGCCAACGACATTTTAAACAAGTTTGCACCTATGAGCGCGCAGTATCCTTTAGGGACCGACCAGCTTGGCCGCTGCATTTTATCGCGCATGCTGTACGGCATACGCCCTACTTTGGGGCTTGCGCTTTTAACCATGCTCGGCACAATCGGCCTGGGCGGATTAATGGGGCTGCTGGCAGGTTATTTTAAAGGCCCTGTTGATGAAGTGATTATGCGTGTGGTGGACGTAATGCTTTCTTTCCCCAGCCAGATAATGGTTTTTGCCGTTGTAGCGCTTTTGGGCATTGACGTGCGCAACGTGATTTTGGCCAATGTGTTCATTAAATGGGCCTGGTACGCCCGTATGATACGCACGGCAGTTGTGCAGTACCGCGACTGTAATTTTGTGCAGTTTTCGCGCTGCGTAGGCACGCCGGAATGGTTCATCCTTTCGCGCCATCTGCTGCCATCCATAACGGCCGATTTGGCTGTACTGGCAACGCTGGATATAGGCTGGGCGGTAATTAACATTTCCACGCTTTCGTTTCTGGGGCTTGGCGTGCAGGCGCCAATTCCGGAATGGGGCGCAATGCTGAACGAAGCCAAGCATGTTTTAACCACCAATCCTTCGCAGATGCTGGTGCCAGGCATTGGCATTGTTGTTCTGGTAACAGCCTTTAACCTTTTGGGCGACGCCCTGCGCGATGTATTTGACCCGAAGGAGGCGGCATAATGGAAAATATTTTAGATGTTAAGAATTTGTCCGTGCTGCTTGATACCCGTGAAAAACAAAGCCTTTTGGTGGATAACGTCAGCTTTTCGCTGCGCCCGGGCGAATGCCTCGGGATTCTTGGCGAATCTGGCAGCGGCAAAAGCCTTACGGTAAAATCAATTCTTGGTTTACTGGACAGCAGCTTTAAAATTTCAGGCGAAGCCTTTTATAAAAACAAGGATTTGTTGCAGGAATCTAAAGAAAACCTGCGCAAGATACGCGGGCGCAGCATTACCATGGTTTTGCAGAACCCGATGACCTGCTTTGACCAGCTGTGCCGTATCGGTGACCAGATTGGCGAAACCTTTGCCGCCCATCTTGGGCTGGACGAAAAAGCCATCAGGGAAAAAGCAATTTTAACGCTTGAAAAAATGCTTATCCGCGACCCGGAAGAAGTGCTTGAAAAGTTCCCGCATCAGCTTTCGGGCGGCATGCTGCAGCGCATAATGATTGGCATAGCCACGGCTATGGAGCCTGATTTACTGGTGGCGGACGAGCCGACAACGGCGATTGACGCTATTACGCAGTATGAAATTTTGGAGGAATTTTTGCGCATTAAAAATGAAAGCAATACCGCAGTTATTTTTATTACGCACGATTTGGGCGTGGTTTCCAAACTGGCAGATAAAATAATTGTGATGAGCAAAGGCAAAGTTGTGGACCGCGGCGATTTTAAGCATATCGTAACGGCAGCGTCAGACCCGTACACGCGCCTTCTGGTGGAAAAAAGAACCGCCGTTATGCGCAGGTACAGGCAATTTGTTGATACGCCGGGAGGTGAAGGGCGGTGCTGAAATTAAAAGATATCTGCGTCAGCTTCCGCAGCGAGCAGCAAAAAAGTTTCTTCGGCAAAACCATGAAGCAGATTTTATTTAACGTATCGTTTGATGTACAAAAGGGAACCTGCCTGGGCATTTTAGGTGAATCGGGCAGCGGCAAAAGCACTTTGGGCAGAGTTATCTGCGGCATTTTAAAACCGGACAGCGGCAGCTATACGCTGGAAAATATTGATGTTTATGCAGCCAAAGAAGGAAGAAAAATGCTGCAAAACCGCTTGAGCATTGTTTTTCAGGATTATACCACTTCCGCCAATCCGCGCTTTAGGATTAAGGATATTATTGCTGAAGGAATTGCTGTTTACAAACGGCGCGAAAAGGTAAAATTGGATGATAACGAAGAAGCTGCACGCCTTTTGAAGCTTGTCGGGCTTGATGAAAGTTTTTTGCAGCGTTTTCCGCACCAGCTCAGCGGCGGACAGCTGCAGCGTGTATGTATTGCCCGTGCCGTGGCATGCCGGCCGGAAATTATTTTGTTTGACGAGGCAATATCGTCGCTTGACGCGCATACACAGGTGCAGATAATGGACCTGTTGGCGGAATTAAAGGAAAAACTTAATTTAACTTATATTTTTATTACGCATGACCTTACCTCCATTACCTATTTGTGCGACGACGTTTTATTTTTGCAGAACGGCAGGGTAACCGAGCACATTAAAGTAAAAAACTTGCGCGAAACAACGGACAGTTACGCACATAAACTGATACATTCTATAATTGAATTTTAAAAGAGGAGTGTTTGTATAATGAAAAAAACTTTACTTTTAGCCGCTGTTATGGCATTGGGTGTTAATGCAGGAGTATATGCGGCAAATCCCTTCAGCGATGTACCGGCGGGGCACTGGGCTTATGACGCCGTGAATAAACTCGCCGCAGAAGGCGTGGTGGAAGGTTACCCGGGCGGCACTTACGGCGGCGACAGATTAATGACCCGCTATGAAATGGCGCAGATTACAGCCAAAGCCATGGCAAAGGGAGCAAACGCAGACAGGCTTGCAGCGGAATTTGCCGGTGAGCTCGACAGCCTTGGCGTGCGTGCAGCAAACTTGGAAAAGAAAAGTGATAACGTGCGCATTACCGGGCAAATCCGTTATGAATACGGCGACCGCGGAGGAGATTTAGGCAGTAAATACGGCAAAACAGCACAGCACCGCCTGCGCAGCCGCATTTTCGTAAACGGCAGTATTAATGAGGACTGGAGCTACACCGGGCGTTTTGAAAATAACCAGAGCCTTAAAAACAGCAGCGGCGATGATACCCTGAAATTCAATCAGGCGTATGTAAACGGTAAAATTGGTGGCGCAAAGCTGCTGGCCGGTAAAACAGACCACTATGCAGGCAATGGTTTCATTTATGATGATACCGCCGAAAAAATTGAGCTGTCTTACGGGAAGGATGTAAAACTTACCGCTTATTACGGTATTCCCACTGATTATGGCTATGATAAAATGTGGGGTGCATCCGTTGGCGGCAAAGTTGGCAATTTAAGCCTTTCTGCCGGTTATGATAAATTTCAGGATGCTTTAAATGAAATCCAAGGCTATGAAGTTCGTAACAGTGCAAAAACAGGTACGGATAACGGCATATGGAATTTAAGCGCTAATTATAAATTCGGTGATTTTACTTTGGCGGCAACTTACCTTGATTCCGATATTGATTTAAGGGAAAATTCCCTATATAAAGATGTTGACACCAACGGTTATGTTGTAGGCCTTAATTACAAAGGCGCCGATAAAAACAAACCCGGTACATGGGGCTTGTTTGCCAACTACTATGACCAGGGCGCAGGTACTTTTGTGGCGCATACCATGTACCCGGGCGACTGGAGTTACTATGTAGACGAAGGCTTTAAAGGCTATATGGTTGGCGGCGGCGTAACCCTTGCCAAAAACATGGTTTACCAGCTGCATTACTATGACCTTGAAGGCAAGGAAAGCGGACTGGATGACCAGGTGCTCTGGAGCCGTCTGCAGATTATGTTTTAACTAAATAGCAGTTTTAAATATTACTGAACAACTAAATTAAGTAATAAAAAAATCCCCTTTTTCATGTGAATGATAAAAGGGGATTTTGTGCTTTAGTGAAGAAAACATTTCAGCGTTGCTGTGCTGCTTGGTTGGTCGCTGCGCAATTAATCCTTATTCAAATGTTCGTCCAGCATGCCCTGGTTAACGCTGCTAAGCGCGCTTAAGAGTTTTATTTTCAGGCGGGTAATGCGCAGGGCTTCTACTTCTTCCACGGTAATTTCCGCTTTTGGCAGTTTTACGGTCTGTCCTATCTGCGGCTGTGTGTTAAGCTGCGTGTAAACCCAGCCGCCAATGGTGTCGCACTGGCTGTCGTCAAGTTCAAGCCCGAACAGGTCGTTAACGTCCTCTAAAAGCATTTTGCCGTCAACGGAATAGCTCTTATCGGTTTCTTCTTCTACTTCGGGGCGTTCTTCGTCAAATTCGTCCTGTATTTCACCGACGATTTCTTCCAGAATGTCCTCAATGGTTACCATACCGGCGGTGCCGCCGTATTCGTCAATCAAAATGGCAAGCTGTTTGCGTTCCTTCTGCAAAAGGCGCAGCAGGTTGCTGATAGGCATGGAAACAGGTACCTCCAGCACGTCGCGGGCCAGTGTGCTTAAGTCAGGCTTTTGGCCGTCGTTAAGGGCGCGCAGCAAATCTTTAATATGCAGAAAGCCGATGATATGGTCTTTATCCTCGTTGCAGATGGGGTAGCGCGTCATGCGTTCCGTCAGCGCGGTTTTGATGTTTTCATCAAAGCTGTCTTCAAGGTACAGGCAAATCATATCTGTGCGGGGCACCATAATTTCGCCGGCACTGCGTTCGGAAAAGTCAAAAACGTTGTCGAGATAGGTAAGCTCGCTTTTGTCGATATAGCCGTATTTGTAGCTTTCTTCCATCAAAATGCGTATTTCTTCTTCGTTGTGCGCTTCTTCTGCTTCGCTGGCGGCGCTGATGCCCATACGGCGCAGTGTCCAGTTGGCAACGTGGTTTAAAAACCATACGGCTGGGTACATCAGCTTGTCGAACATAATCAGCGGGCGCGCTACAAATAAAACAATGGCTTCCGTTTTTTGTATGGAAAGCGATTTCGGCACCAGCTCGCCAAGTACAATGTGCAGGGCGGTAATTACGGAAAAGCCTACCACAAAGGCCAGCGTGTGCTCAAGCTGCGGCGGCAGTTTAAGCAGGGCAAATACCGGTGCCAGCATTTTGGCAACGGCCGGTTCGCCAATCCAGCCAAGGCCGAGCGAGGCAAGGGTAATGCCAAGCTGCGTTACGGAAAGGTAGGCGTCAAGGTGTTCCGTTACCTGTCGTGCGTAAACCGCGCTTTTGCTGCCTTCTTTAATTAAAGTGTCGAGCCTTGAAGGGCGCACTTTAACGATAGAAAATTCTGATGCCACGAAAAAGCCGTTAAGCGCTACCAGAAATAAAATTACAATAATGTTTAAAATTATCACGAAATAATCCAAATAATGTGTTTCCGCTTGGGAAACAGTCACCTCCGCTCTAATAGCAATATTTTTTTAATTGTATCATATATTCGGGCGCGTTCAAAAGGTTAAATCGGCATAAATTGGCGTTTATGGGGTAATTTTGGGCTTTGGTTTGCCAATGCTTCCGCACTGACCACTGTAAAGGGGCGTAACTTGTTTTTTAGCCGTTTTTCGCGGTATTAAAGGCAAAAAATACCCGGCAGGCGTTAAAACGTGCCGGGTATTTGTAAATTCTGGGTAAATTGCAAAGGCTATTTAATGTAATAAACGCGGTTTTCCTTGCGCTGTGCGGCCTGCGGTTCAGGACTGTCTGCATAGCCTAAAATGCAGTGGCCTATGCCTTCGTAATCGCCTTCAATGCCGAGCTGTTTTAAAATTTCCCTGCCTTCGGGCAGTTCAAATTCTTCTTTGGCGCGGTGAATCCAGCAGCTGGCAACGCCGAGCGCGTGGGCGGCAAGCATTAAGTTGCCCATGGCAAGGCTGCCGTCGTAAACGTAAGTGGGATATTTTTTATCGGCCAGCACAATAACAACAACCGGTGCGCCGTAAAACGGGTCAATATCGGGTTTGCCAAAAATTTTGGCGTTTAATTTGCTTAATTTATCGCGCATTTCTTTATCGGTAACGGCAATCATAATGGGGTTTTGCGTGCCGTGCCCGCTGGCGGCGTAGGTGCCTGCCCTTAAAATTTCGTCAAGCACTTCCTGCGGCAGCATATCGGGTTTATATTTGCGGCAGCTTCTTCTGGTTAAAAGGTTGTTCATTGCTTCGTTCATATTTAAAACCTCCTTTGGGGGCGTGTGCCCTTACAAATTTAATATAGCACCGCGGCGGCGCTTCGTCAAATATCCGCAGGGGCGGATGTGTTTGCCAAATTAAAATGTTTTATGCAAAAAATGCGTTAAGATATGGTATAATTAATAGATGTAAATTTTTATAAAGGACGGTAGTTATGCGTTTAAGAAAAAAGCCATGGATTGAAGTTGCAATGGAAGAAGTAAAGGATAAATATGTGCTGATGCACAATTTAGAGGATTATAAAGGGCACTGGCAGGAGCGTTTTCCCGGAAAGCGCCTGTGCCTTGAGATTGGCTGCGGCAAGGGGCGCTTTTTAACCGGCATGGCGGAACTGCACCCGGAAAAGGCTTTTATAGGCGTGGAAACGCAGCACGATATTTCGTATTACCCGGGCAAGTACATTATGGATAACAAGCTGGGAAACGCCGTTGTTATCTGCGCTAACGCAGAGCAGCTGGAGGACTGGTTTGAGCCGGGCGAAATAAAGGAACTGTATTTGAATTTCAGCGACCCGTGGCCGAAAGCACGCCACGCCAAACGCCGCTTAACGCACAGAAACTTTCTGGCAAAATACCAGAGGCTTTTGGGCAGCGGCGGGCACCTGCGCTTTAAAACGGACAACAGGGCTCTGTTTGATTTTTCGGTAGAGGAGTTTAAGGAGTTTGGGCTGGAAATTATTGCCCTGAGCTACGATTTGCACCATTCGGAGTACAAGAACGAAGTGCAGACGGAGTATGAGCAGAAGTTCAGCGCTTTGGGCACGCCCATTAATTTTTGCGAAGTTGTGTTTAAGTAGAGGCATTTTATGCAGAAACACTTTTTTATCTGGGACAATCCGCGTGACGCAGTAATATGGATTACGCTGATGCTTTTGGCGATAGGCTGCATTAATGTTTTCAGCGCCAGTTTTGTTGAAGCGACGGATATGTTCGGCGACGGCTATTTTTATTTAAAACGCTACGTTGCGTTTGCGGCGGTTGGCTTTGCCGTGATGCTGTATTTGGGGCTGCGCGGCCCTGATTACCATTTATGGCTGAGCAAGCACTGGCTGAATATTATTTATTTTTCGGTACTGTTTTTGCTGATTGCCGTTGATACGGTTGGCGTTACAACCAAGGGCGCGCAGCGCTGGCTGTATATAGGGCCGTTTAGCTTGCAGCCTTCGGAGCTGGCAAAGCTGGCAGTGATTATGGTGTGCGCCGGCGAGCTGGGCAAGCGGCTGAAAAAACATCTGCGCCCGGCATTATTTGATTACCCGGGCAACAAAACGATGGTAATGGCGCTGATATACGGAGCCTTGGTTTTGAAACAGCCGGATATGGGCACGGCGGCGATTGTTGTTGCGCTTTCCGTGGGTATGTATATTCTGGCAGGGCTTCCGCTGCGCATGCTGCTGCTTTTAATGGCGGGCGGCTTTGTGGGCGTTGTGGGGCTTATTGCCATTGCTCCGTACCGCCTGCAAAGGGTTCTGGTGTGGTACGACCCGTGGAGTGACCCTTCCAACGCTGGCTACCAGATGGTGCAGTCGTTGATTTCCATCGGCAGCGGCGGTGTTTTGGGTGTTCCCTGGGGGCAGGGCAGCGGTAAATTCTTTTATCTGCCGGAGGCGCATACCGACTTTGCCTTTGCCATTTACTGCCAGGAATGGGGCTTTGGCGGCGCCGTATTTTTAATTTTTCTGTTTGCGCTTTTGGGTATTGCGCTGTTCCGCATGGCGGCTGCCTGCTGTGATGAGGAAGGCTTTATGCTCATCAGCGGCGTAACGCTTCTGGTTGTGGGGCAGGCTGCGGCCAATATGCTGATGGTATGTGGCTGTCTGCCGGTTATCGGCGTGCCGCTTTCGTTTATAAGTTATGGCGGCACTTCCATGGTAGTATCGCTTACGGCGCTGGGGCTGGCGCTTTCGGTTTACAAGGCGGAGGTTAAGCGCGAAAAGCGCGAAGAACTGCTGCGTGATGCCGGTATGCCGCCCATTATGCCAACCTCTGATTTAAGGCGCAGGGGGTGGCGCAGATGAGAAAAGAATTTAAGTTTTACAGCAGCAAAAAACGCTTTTTTGGGCTGTTTGCATTAATTTTTACCGTTTTTGCCATAGTTATCGGCCGCCTGGTGTGGCTGCAAATTGTACGCGGCGACGCAATGGCGCGGCAGTCGATGGCACAGGCCATGGGCACGGACGTAATGTATTCGCCGCGCGGGGCGATTGTGGACTGCAACGGCGAAGAACTTGCCGTAAGCATTATGGCAAAATCGCTGTATGTTGACCCTGTTGAAATGGAGGACCGCCCGGACAGTGCGGCTGCCAAAAGCGGGCGCAACGTTAAGCGCCTGGCGGCAGATTTACTGGCAAGGCCGCTCGGCATAAGTGCCGAAAGCCTGTACAGCGATTTTACTACGGAAGCACGTTTTATATGGATTAAGCGTACCCTGACGCCAAAAGAGGCGGACGAGGTAACGCGCATAGTTAAAGAAAACAAGCTGCCGGGCCTGCACTTTTTGGAAGAAAGCAAGCGTTATTACACCAAAAAGAGCATGGCCGCTCAGATTCTGGGTTTTGTAGGTACGGATGACAAGGGGCTCGCCGGTATTGAGCTGGCGCTTGATTCCGTAATTAAAGGCGCCAAAACAGAGCAGGAAGAAATGGTGGACGCACTGGGACGCCCGATGGGCGAAGCGGGTATGAACCATTCGCGTCCGCAGAATATGCCGACGGTGTACCTTACTATCGACAGCAAAATTCAGTTTGTGCTGGAGGACGCGCTCGACCGCGCCATGAAGGAAACCAAATCACGCGCGGCGGCAGCTATTTTGATGGACCCGCATACAGGTGCGGTGTTGGGTATGGCTTCACGTCCGACCTTTGACCCTAACGATTTTGGCGAATACCCGGTTTCCACGTGGACGAACAGGGCAATTTCCATTATTTACGAGCCGGGTTCTGTTTTTAAACCGATTGTAGGCTGCATGGGGCTGAGTGAAAACATCATTACGCCGCAGACCGTGTTTGAGGACAAGGGCAGCATAAAAATTGCCGACCGCGTTATCCGCAACTGGGACGGCGAAGGGCGCGGGCAGGTGCCCTTTGAGGATATTATTAAATACTCCATTAATACCGGCATGGTGCAGCTAGGCATGCAGCTCGGCGCAAACCAGATGATTGATTACAGCAAAAAGTTCGGCTTCGGCCAGCCGACGGGTATTGAACTGCCGGGCGAGGAAAGCGGCATTTTGTACAGGCCGGAAGATATGTACGAGCCTGATATTGCCACCATGGCCATCGGGCAGGGCATTGCCGTAACGCCGCTGCAAATGCTGCGCGCCATCTGCGCTATTGCCAACGGCGGCGAACTTCTGGAGCCTTACATTATTGATAAAATTGTAATGCCTGACGGGCGAGTTTTGCGCCAGGGGCAGAAGAAGGTTGTGCGCCGTGTTATTACCGAAGATGTTGCCGGGCAGATGCGCATGATGATGGAAAAAGTAGTCAGCGAGGGCGGCGGCAAACCGGCGCATATTGCAGGCTATCAGATTGCGGGCAAAACCGGCACGGCAGAAAAGCTTGCCGAGCAGGGCGGCTATGCCCCGGGCGAATACATAGCGTCTTTTGTAGGCTTTGTACCGGCGGCCAATCCGCAGTATGCGATGCTGGTAATGCTTGATACGCCGCAGGGCGCGTTTTACGGTTCGCAGGTATCGGCGCCGGTATTTAAAGATACTTTGCAACAGATACTTGTTGCCAAAGGCATTCAGCCGAGCACGCACGAAGGGCTGCCTTCGTTTGAAGAAGACGCCAAAGACAGGGCCAAAGCCGTTAAAGTGCCGGTAATGGAATTTTTGCCGGACAACAAAGTAAAGATACCGGACTTTACCGGGCTTGACATGCGCCAGACGGCAGAACTGGTGCAGCGCGGGCATCTGGTGCTGGTGCCTTACGGCAGCGGCAGGGCGAAGAAGCAGTCGCTTGCGCCGGGAACGGTTGCCGCGGAAGGCACAAAACTGGAAATATGGTTTGAATAATTTATCTCTACCGGAAGGAAAAAGGCACTCCGGCAGAGAATAAAACAAAGATATAGTTATTTAAGTGCAGAAAAGGGAGGTACCAAGATGTTATCGGATATTGAAATTGCTCAAAAGGCGCATATGCTGCCCATTACTGAAGTTGCCGCAAAACTCGGCATCGGTGAGGAAGATATTGAGTTATACGGCCGCTACAAGGCAAAACTTTCCATGGATTTAATTAAAAGAGTGCAGGATAAGCCTGACGGCAAACTTATTCTGGTTACGGCCATTACCCCGACCCCTGCCGGTGAAGGCAAATCCACCACTACGGTAGGGCTGGCACAGGGGCTTGCCAAAATCGGTCAGAAAGTTATCGTTGCCCTGCGCGAACCTTCGCTCGGCCCCTGCATGGGCATTAAGGGCGGCGCAGCAGGCGGCGGCTATTCTCAGGTTGTGCCTATGGAGGACATTAACCTGCATTTTACCGGCGATTTCCATGCCATAACATCTGCCCATATGCTTCTGGCAGCCATGCTTGACAACCATATTCAGCAGGGCAATGCGCTTAATATCGACCCGCGCCGTATTGTGTGGAAACGCGTTGTTGATATGAATGACCGCGAGCTGCGCAACATAGTTGTCGGCCTCGGCGGCAAGGCGCACGGCGTACCGCGCCAGGACGGCTTTGATATTACCGTAGCTTCGGAGGTTATGGCCATTTTGTGCCTGGCAACCGGCCTGCACGATTTAAAAGAACGCCTGAGCAAAATTATTGTGGCTTACGATTACAGCGGCAACCCCATTACCGCAGGTATGCTTAAAGCACAGGGCGCAATGGCAGCACTGTTAAAAGATGCTGTAAAACCGAACCTTGTACAGACTCTGGAAAATGTGCCTGCCATTATCCACGGCGGCCCGTTTGCCAATATTGCCCACGGCTGCAACAGCGTAATGGCAACCAAAACGGCGCTCAAGCTTGCCGATTACACCATTACGGAAGCAGGCTTCGGTGCAGATTTGGGCGCGGAAAAATTCTTTGACATTAAATGCCGTTATGCCGGTTTAAAACCGGATGCTGTTGTGCTGGTTGCAACCGTACGTGCGCTTAAAATGCACGGCGGCGTGCCGAAAACTGACCTTGCAACACCGGATGTGGAAGCTGTAAAACGCGGCATTGTCAACCTTGAAAAGCATATCGAAAACATTAAGCAGTACGGTTTGCCTCTGGTTGTTGCCATTAATGCCTTTGAACAGGATACCCCGGAAGAACTGGAAGCCATCCGCAGCCACTGCGCCGCACACGGCGTAAACGTTGCGCTTTCGGAAGTATTTGCCAAAGGCGGCGAAGGCGGCATTGAACTGGCGAAAGAAGTTGTGGCGCTGGCAACAAGCGGCAAAGCCGATTTTAAACTTCTGTACGGCGAAGAACTGAGCCTGAAAGAAAAAATTGAAACCATTGCCAAAAAGATTTATGGTGCAGTGGGCGTAAACTACACCAAAGAAGCAAACAATGCTTTGAAGGATTTTGAAAAAATGGGCTATGGGCATTTGCCTGTCTGCATGGCCAAAACCCAGTATTCCTTCTCGGATGACCCGGCGCTTCTGGGCCGCCCGGAAGGCTTTGAAATTACCATTAAAAACTGCCGTATCGCAGCCGGTGCAGGATTTGTGGTAGTATTAACCGGCGATATTATGACCATGCCGGGCCTGCCGAAAGTTCCTGCCGCCGAAAAAATTGACGTAAGCGACGACGGCGTAATAAGCGGACTGTTTTAAGGAGAACTGTTATGGAAACTTTGATTATGAGGGGAAAACCCGTTGCCGATGCTTACCGCGAAACCATTATGCAGCGTGTGACCAATGCGCTTGGCAAAGGGCGTAAAGTAACGCTGGCAATTATTGTTGTTGGCGATGACCCGGCTTCGCACGTTTACAAAGACCGTTTAATGAAGCTTGCTGAAAGCATGGGCATTTATGTTAAAGAACTTTTATATCCTGCCGATACCAAACAGGAGGATTTGCTGCGCGACATTGCCCGCATGAACCACAACCGTTACGTTACCGGCGTGCTGCCGATGATGCCGATGCCCAAACCGCTTGACAGCGATACAATCGGCGCTGCAGTTACCGCCAGCAAGGATGTGGACTGCCTGAACGTGAAAAATGTTGGCGATATGTACCTTGGCTACGGCAAAATGTCACCCTGCACGCCGCGTGCCTGCATGGCAACTTTGGAACATTACGGCATTGAACTGGAAGGCAAACATGCCGTTGTAATCGGCCGCAGCAATGTTGTCGGCAAACCGGTTGCCAATTTGCTTTTAAACAAAAACGCTACCGTTACCATCTGCCACAGCAAAACCAAAAATATTGCCGAAATTACCCGCCATGCTGATATTATCGTTGCGGCAGTAGGCAAACCCTGCTTTGTAACGCCCGATATGATTAAAGAAGGCGCGGTTGTTGTAGATGTTGGCATTAACGCCGTTGATGGCAAACTGGTGGGCGACGTTGACCCTGCCGTTGTAGGCAAAGCCGCGGCTTACACTCCGGTGCCGGGCGGCATTGGCGTTGTAAGCAACATGATGGTAATGGATTTGCTTACACGCAATCAGTAACAGGGCGGCGCGTATAAATGAAAAAATTTTTATGGCTGCTGCTGTTAGTGCTGTTTGCAGGTTTTATCTTTTTTAATTCTTCGCTGCCTGCGGAAACTTCATACAAAGCAAGCGGGCTGCTTGCCCAATGGCTTGACAGCCTGTATGCCGCTATCGGCGACCCGATGCCGGTAGACCGTCTGGAAGCACGTCTGCGCAAGCTGGCACATTTTGTGGAATTTGCCGTTCTGGCAATGATAATGGTTAATACCTTTATCAGCTGGCGCGTGTCCAACCGCGTGGCATCCGGCTATATCCTGTTTTTGGGTCTGGCCGTTGCCGTAGCGGATGAGTACATTCAGCTTTCGGTGCCGGGGCGTACGGCGCAGGTTACCGATATTGTGCTTGATTTCTGCGGCGTGTTCATTATCTGGCTGTGCCGCGAAATATGGCTGTGGAGTAAAAAGTAGCGCAGAAAAATATAATAACAAAATACGTTGCAAATAAAAAACACCGCTTTTACAGCGGTGTTTTTGCGTATAATTATAAGTTTTAATTATGATTATTTTATTTTGTTACGTTTGTTCAAACAAAATATTTATCTTGATGCGGTGATGTGACGTTAGGGCAAAAGGTTTATATTATAAGGTCATAGATAAAAACTGCGGCGGCTGAAATTTTTATTTTCAATCTTCGGGAGTCCGGCCGCAAAGCCCGGACGGAATCGGAGAAGCCGCAGCATTTTTACATGACCGCATTAATATAAACCTTTTGTCAGAAAGTTATTGCTATATTTACTTTCTTACAGCTCTTTAATAAACTTGCACAGCTTGTCAACCGCATCCTGCGAGGTAGACCAGCTGGTGCAGATACGGGCAGCTACTCTGCCGTCCGGCAGGTTTTCATAAAGGCCGAGTTTAAAATGGCTGTTTATTTTTTCGTACATTTCTTTGGTGATGATGATAAACTGCTGGTTGGTGGGTGAATCAGTCAAGAATTCAAAGCCGCATTCTTTAAGCACGGCTTTAATCTGCATGGCTGTATCAATGCCCTGTTTGCAGATACGGTAGTATAAACCGTTGGTGAACATGGCTTCAAACTGAATGCCAAGCAGGCGGCCTTTGGCAAGTACGCTGCCGCACTGTTTCATCAGCGGAATAAAATCTTCTTTAATGGCAGGGTTTAAAATAACCGCGGCTTCGCCGAAAAGCATGCCGCATTTGGTGCCGCCAATGTAGAACACGTCGCAGTTATTGGCAATGTCCTGCATGGTAAAATCGCAGGCGGGCGAAGTAAGCCCGTAACCGAGGCGCGCACCGTCTATAAACAGGTATAAATTATACTGCTTGCATACGGCGTATAAATCTTCCAGTTCCTTTTTGCTGTACAGTGTGCCGGTTTCCGTAGGCTGCGAAATGTAAACCATTTTAGGCATTACAATATGCTCGCGGCTGGGGTCGTGCAGGTATTTTTCCTGTTCGGCAGCAATCTGGACGGCGGTAATTTTGCCGTCCTCATCGGGCACTACAAGCACCTTGTGGCCGCTGCGTTCAATGGCGCCTGCTTCGTGCGTGTTAATATGGCTGCGCGCGGTTCCGTAAACGCCGTGGAAGGGGCGCAGGGAGGCGGAGATAATCGTCAGATTGGTCTGCGTGCCTGCCATCATAAAATAAACGTCCGCATCCGGGCGGCCGCATTCTTTCTGAATCAGCGCGCGGGCAGCTTCGCAGTATGCGTCCTCGCCATAGCCTGCTGTTTCTTCAAGATTGGTTGCTCCCAAAACTTCTAAAATTTCCGGCGTGCAGCCGGTAGTGTAGTCACTGGTAAAATAATACATCTTTCAGCCTTCTTTCGTTATTTGGCACGCTTGCTGCGGATAACCTCAAAAATAATCGGGGTAAGCGAAAACAGAATAATGCCCATGGTTACATATGAAAAGTTTTGTTTGATAAACGGAATGTTGCCGAAAAAGTAGCCGCCGCCGAGGAATAAAAATACCCAGGTGCAGGCGCCGCTGACATTGTAAATGGCAAAGGTGCGGTAGTGCATGGTGCCGATGCCTGCTACAAAAGGCGCAAAGGTACGCACAATGGGGGCAAAACGGGCCAGGAAAATAGCTTTGTGGCCGTGCTTTGCGTAAAAATCTTCGGCTTTTTTTACGTATTCCGGCTTAATCAGCTTTGAATTGGCGGCAAGTATTTTATGCCCCAGGTGCCTGCCTATTTCGTAGTTGCAGGCATCGCCGGTAATTGAAGCCACAAGGAAAATAACGGCCAGAAGCGGCAGGCTGAGCCCTTCGGCAGATGCCGCCAGCGCGCCGCAGGCAAACAAAAGCGAATCGCCCGGCAGAAACGGCGTTACCACAAGCCCTGTTTCACAAAAAACAATAATGAACAAAAATGCGTAAATCCAATGCCCGTAGGCTTCCATAACAACGGGCAGGTAACGGTCAAAATGCAGGATAAAATCGGCAATGTTGGAATAAATAGCTTCCATCGGCTCCTCCTTATACAAAAACTAACAATATTTTAACATAAAGAAACAAAAAATAATAGAAAAATAATTTGTAAGCATAAGCTGACTTTGTGCTGTCACTTTATGTTATATGTGTTATAATAGCACTATAAAATTAAATTTGTATTAAAGGAGATTTTTATGGATATTGAAGTAATAAAAGCAAAAATAGCCGAATTCAAGGCCAAAGGCTGCGAAGTTCCCGATATGGATATGATAAAAACACCGGAACAGATTGAAGGCATCCGTGCGGCAGCTAAAATTAACAATGCCTGCCTTGATTTGATTGCCCAAAAAATTAAAGCCGGCGTGACAACAGAAGAAATTGACGCGCTGGCGTATGATTTTATTACCAAAAGCGGCGGTATTCCGGCCTGCCTCGGTTTTTACGGCTTTCCGAAAAGCATCTGCACTTCGGTTAATGACCAGGTTTGCCACGGTATTCCCGATAAAACGGTGCTTAAAAGCGGCGACATTGTTAACGTTGACGTAACTACTATTTACAACGGCTATTACGCCGATGCTTCGCGTATGTTTATGATTGGCAAGGTTTCCAAACCGAATCAGGATTTGGTTGCCATTACCAAAGAATGTATGCGCCGCGGCGTGGAAGCCTGCAAACCGTGGGCGTTTATCGGCGATATCGGCGCTGCCATTGCCCCGTTTGCACGCAAGCACGGTTACAGCGTGGTAACGGAATTTGGCGGGCACGGCGTTGGTGTTGATTTCCATGAAGAACCTTTTGTGTGCCACGACAGCAAAAAAAATACCGGCATGCTGATGGTGCCGGGCATGGTATTTACGGTAGAGCCTATGATTAACGCCGGCCGCCGCGATGTGTTTATCGACGCTTCAAACGACTGGACTGTTTATACGCAGGACGGCAGCATGTCGGCCCAGTGGGAAAACACCGTGCTTGTTACCGATACCGGCGTGGAAGTGCTGGCCTGGTAAAACGCAGCAGCACCAAATTTATACTTTAGTTTAAAACAAAATACGCATAAAATAAAAATCCCGCTTTTGGCGGGATTTTTTGTACAATTATTTGCTTTCTTTGTTTTCGGTGCCGTCTTTAACTTCTGCCGCTGCTTTTTCGGCTTCACGTTTGGCTTTGGCGTCCTGCATGGCGTCATAGCGGTCGTATTCGTCCCAGTCGGGATGCGCTTCGGCAATTTCGCGTTCCAGTTCTTCGTCGGCACGTTTTTCTGCTTCGGCAGCTTCTTTGCGTGCCTTGGCTTCGGCGCGGCGTTCTTCTTTGGTTTTCTTCTTTTCTTTTACGGGCTGGGGTACGGGGTCTTCACCGAAGCGGTTAGGACCTTTGGTGCCGCGGAAGAAAATCAGGAACAAATTGAAAAGCTGGGCAATGTAAAATAAAATTGCCGCTGCAAGGTCAATGGCGGTGTTGCCGGTGTTTACGGTGCTTAAAAGCGCGCCGGAACCCAGAAGCATCCACCAACCGCTTAAATTAAGGTCGTGCAGGCGGCGCACGCCGAGCGAAATGCTGGCGATAATCAGCGGAATATAATAAACCCAGAACACCAGCGATTTGCGCACGTTGGTGGCAAAATGCGCGGGGTTTTCCTTAAGGTGCGGTTCGGCGTTGATAACGATTAAAACAAAAAAGATACTGATGGCGCCAAGCATCATCAGGCGCATTAAAAAGGGCTTGCGGTTCAAACGCCCTTTAAAGCTGAAATAATCATGTTTAAACTCTTTTACTGTCATAAAAAACCTCCGGTCAAAATGTCATACAAAAAATTATATTCGCTGCGGGCGGCGTTATTCCTGCCTGTTTTTGCGCTTTTGCTGCCAAAATGCGTGGAATTTATCTGCCAGCTCCGTTTTGCCGCATTTGGCAGGCCAAAGTTCGGCATTGGCAAAACGCATGGCTGCCGCCAGATGGTCATACGCTTCGGCGTTGAAGCCTTGCAGCGAGCGCAGCAGTTCTTTGGCTTCCTGGCGTTTGGTGTGGCCGTCGTAGGGGCAGGGGTTTTTCAGCGGGTGCAGGTTAAGCTCGTCAACCATACTGATGATTTCCGCCTCGCGGTAATATAAAAGCGGGCGTATTAAGGTAAGCCCCGTGCGTGAAAGCGGCGTTACCGGCAGAAAGGTTTTAAGCTGGCCGCTGGCAACAAGGTTTAAAAAGAAGGTTTCCACGGCGTCGTCATGGTGGTGCGCCCAGGCAACTTTGTTAAAGCCCAGCTCCAGCGCCGTGCGGTTGGTGGCTGCGCGGCGGAAATAAGCGCAGGTAAAGCACGGCGTGTTGGTGCGGTGCTGCCACGCTTCGGTAACATCAACTTTGCTGCTGTAATGTTTAAGCCCGTACTGCGCACAGAAGCTTTCCAAATCAGCTTTTGGAAAATCGCTGCTGAACATGGTATCAACCGTGTAACAGGCAAGGTCAAACTTAAAAGGCGCATACTGCTGCACTTCGGCCAGCGCGGCCGTTAAAAACATACTGTCCTTGCCGCCGCTTAAGCCTATCAGCACGCGGTCGCCTTCCTTCAGCATTTCAAATTCTATTATGCAGCGCCACAGCTTGCCCAAAAGGGCTGCGGGCACAAAAGGTTTACGGCTCATAGCTGCTCCTTAAAACAGGGTAAAATTTATTAAGCGTTCCCATTATATCACAAAATTCTGCCGAAGCACATAAAAAAGCACCCGTTTATAAAACGGATGCTTCTGTTTTAACATATCAGCCCAGGGTTTCAGTAACCTTTACCAGTTCTTCGCGGATTTTAATATGCTGCGGGCAGGCTTTTTCGCACGCGCCGCACTTAATGCATTCGGCGGCTTTCTTTTTGCCGTGGCCCGTAACCAGCCAGTTTTCCTGGTGTTTGGCAGCGGCCAAATCCTTATACAGCGTGTAATAGTTCATTGCCGTAAAGCTGCCGCTTACGCCGATATTCATGGGGCAGACCTTGGCGCAGTAGTTGCAGGTGGTACAGGGAATGAGCGGAATTTTTGCCAGCGCCTCCTGCGCCTGTTTCAGCGTTGCTTCTTCGGCGGCGGTAAGGCCTTTAAAATCCTTCATGTAAGAAAGGTTATCCTGCATCTGCTCAACATTGCTCATGCCGCTGAGCACGGTAATAATGCCTTCCAGATGCGCAGCAAAGCGGATGGCCCAGCTTGCCACGGACATTTCCGGCTCGGCGTCTTTTAAAATTTTCTGTACGCTTTCCGGCGGATTGGCGAGCATGCCGCCTTTAACCGGTTCCATAATGATAACGGGCTTGCCGTGTTTGCGCGCCACTTCGTAGCAGCGGCGGCTTTGTACGGCGGGGTAATCCCAGTCGGCATAGTTAATTTGCAGCTGCACAAATTCCATTTCGGGGTGAGCGTTTAAAATTTCGTCCAGTTCCTCCGGCGTGGAGTGGAACGAAAAACCAACGTGCTTAATCAGCCCTTTGGCTTTTTGCTCCTGTACAAAGTCCCACATATTGTAATCGTCAAAATATTTGGTGCGGCTTTCGCCGAGGTTGTGCAGAAGGTAAAAGTCGAAATAACCTGCGCCGGTTTGTTTTAAGCTGGTTTCAAACTGGTTAACTGCTTCTTCACGTGTTTTGCAGTTAATCCATGCAGCGTTTTTGGTTGCAAGCTGAAATTTTTCACGCGGGTAGCGTTCTACCAGCGCCTGGCGGATAGCGTCTTCGCTGCCGGGGTAGGCCCACGCCGTGTCAAAATAGGTAAAGCCTGCTTCCAGAAACATGTCTACCATTTTTTTGGTCTGTTCAATGTCGATGGCCTCGCCAATTTTCGGCAGGCGCATCAACCCAAAACCGAGTTTTTTAATATTTTCGCCTAAATATGCCATAGTATCCCTTCTTTCAATTACTGCTTAGTATAATTATAAACTGCTTTATAAAAGTTTTAAACTTTGAAGGCACTCCAGGGTTATACTTTCTCTTAACGGCAAATCTGCGGCGTCGGTTAAATCCATATTCATGGCAAAAACATACAGGTTGTCTTTGGTTTCGGCCCAGCCAACAAACCAGCCTACCGGGGTTTTTATATTGTCCGTTGCCCAGCCGGTTTTGCCATGCAGCGTGCAGGAATCGGTCTGTTTTAAAACGGTTATGTCACAAACCTGCTGCTGCGCCTTTTGCGGATAGGGTAATTGCCCGCGGGTAAGTTTGGTCAGCAGTTTTACCTGCTCCAGCGCGCTGATTTTAAGCGGCCCTTCCAGCCAAAAGCTGTCTATTTTACTGCCAATGCTTTCGTTGCCGTAGTGCAGCTTTTTAATGTTGGCCTGCATGCGTTCCGTACCGATGCGGCGCGCCAGTTCTTTATAGGCTGGCACCTGCGAGAGTTTTATGGCGCTGCGCAGGCTGGCGTCGGCTTTCCAGCTTTCAAGGTACACCGGTTCGCCGCCGTAGCGGTAAAAAACTTCGTCCACATCTTTAACTACGCCTTCGCTTAAACCTATAAGGCTGTTAAAAATTTTAAAAGTGCTGGCGGGGTAAAAACGCTCTGCCGCACGCCCGGCGTTGTGCAGCCAGTAACCGTTTTTCTGTACGTCATAAATAACAATAGTGCCGTTTATGCCGTGCCTGGTAAAAATATCGTCAATATAACTGCTGTTTACGGGGCGGTCAACGGGGCTTTCCGCGTAAGCGGCGGGCATAAAGCACAGTGTAATTATAAGCAAAACTAATAAATGTAAAATACGTTTCATGGTTCACCTTAAACAAAAAGCGCCCGCAAGGGACACTTTTATTTTTAATATTTTATTTCCAGCCGACAGTAACGGAGCCTTTAAAGTGGTCGTTAATGAATTTTTCAACTTCGGCGGACTGGTAAATTTTTTGCAGCTGCTTAATGCGCGGGTCGGCGGCATTTTCCTTTTTGGTTACAAAAATGTTGATGTACGGGGAAGCAGCGCCTTCAACCATCAAGGAATCCGTCATGGGGTTCAGCCCTGCAGGCAGAGCGTAGTTGGCGTTAATAACGGCAACGGTTACGTCCGGCAGGCTGCGGGGAATGGTAGCAGCGTCAAGCTCAAGGAATTTATAGCCATGCGGGTTGCCGGTAATATCGGCAACGGAGGTGGTAACATCGTTAATATCCTTAACTTCAATTAATTTCTGCTCGGCAAGCAGCAAAAGCGCTCTGCCGCCGTTGGAAGGGTCATTCGGGATGCCGATTGTTGCGCCGTCGGGAATGGCCTCACCTTTTTTGATTTTATCGGAATAAACCGCCATGGGGAAATTTACGGTTTTAAAAACTTCAACCAGTTCAAAGCCGGGTTCTTTTTTCAGCGTGGCGTCAAGGTAAGGCCTGTGCTGCATGCTGTTGGCAAAAATTTCGCCCTGCTGCAAAGCAATGTTCGGCGTTACAAAGTCGTTAAATTCCACAACTTCTATGTTTAAGCCGTCTTTGGCAGCCAGTTTCTTAACCTCGTCCATAATTTCGGCATGGGGGCCTGCAGTAACGCCTACCTTAACGGGTGCGGAAGTATCCGCTGCTTTCTCGCTGCCGCCGCAGCCAAAAATACCGAGTGCCATTGTGCCAACCGCCAGTGCGGCCAAAATTCTTTTTAATTTCATAGTAATCCTCCTCCAAAATATTAAAATTAAAATAAATTGATAACATTATAATTTGGTTTTGTTAAGTTTTTTGCTGAGCGTGTCGCCGATAAACTGAATGAGCTGTACCATGAGAATCAAGATAACAACGGTAACAATCATTACATCCGGCTGGAAGCGCTGGTAGCCGTAGCGGATGGCAAGGTCGCCGAGGCCGCCGCCGCCGAGTACGCCCGCCATGGCGGAATAGCCGATAAGGGCGATAACCGCAAGGGTAATGCCGAGCACTATGGAGTGCAGCGATTCGGGAAGCAGAACTTTGTAAATAATCTGCATCGGGCTTGCACCCATGCTTTGTGCGGCTTCGATAACGCCGTGGTCAATTTCAAGCAGCGAAGATTCGATAACACGCGCAATAAACGGCGCTGCGGAAATGGTAAGCGGCACAATGGCGGCCGTAGTGCCGATGGAAGAACCAACCAGCATACGGGTAAGCGGAATAATGGCTACCATTAAAATAATAAACGGGGTGGAACGGGTGGCGTTAACGATAACGCCCAGCACGGAGTTGATAACGGCATTCGGCAGAATGTGCCCATTGCGCGTTACCGTAAGGATGATGCCCAGCGGTATGCCGATAAGGCTTGCCAGCACGGTGGAGGCAACAACCATGTAGCCGGTTTCCCAAAAGGATTTTATTAAAAGTTCAATCATTTCATTTGACATAACCAATTACCTCCACTTGCAGATTTTGGCTGTTTAAATAATCCAGCGAGTCCTCGAGGGCTTTCTGCTGGCCTTCAATAACAATCAGCAGGTTGCCGTAAATGCGGTCTTTAAGCTGGTCGGTGTTGCCGGAAATAATGTTGGCGTCTACGCCGAAGCGTTTAATCATGCCGGAAACAATGGGCTTGTCGGCGTTGCCGCTGAAGAAGGACAAGCGCACGGCGAGGTTTGCGCCTTCAAAATATTCCCTGCTGACGGGCGTGCTTTTAAGTGATTCCGGAAGGGTGTTTTTATCGACGCTCTTAACAAATTCCTTTGTAGTCTGGTTCTGCGGGTTGGTAAATACATCTATCATATTGCCTTCTTCTATAATGCTGCCGTTTTCAATAACGGCTACGCGGTCACAGATTTCCTTTACAACCTCCATCTGGTGCGTAATCATTACTATGGTAAGGTTTAAACGCTGGTTAATGTCGCGCAGCAGGTTCAAAATGGATTTGGTGGTCTGCGGGTCGAGCGCGCTTGTTGCTTCGTCGCACAGAAGAACTTTCGGGTTGCTGGCGAGGGCGCGGGCAATGCCTACGCGCTGTTTCTGCCCGCCGGAAAGCTGGCTGGGGTAGTGGTCGGCGCGGTCCTGCAGCTGTACAAGCTCCAGCAGCGGTTCCACGCGTTTTTTGATTTCATCTTTGCCAAGCCCCTGAATTTCCAGCGGAAAGGCAATGTTGTCAAAAACGGTGCGGCTGGCAAGCAGGTTAAAATGCTGAAAAATCATGCCGATATTCTGGCGTGCTTTGCGCAGCTGTGTTTCCGTCATGGCGGTAAGTTCTTCGCCGTCTACAAAAACCTGCCCGGCGGTCGGTACTTCCAGCATGTTAATGCAGCGGATAAGCGTGGATTTGCCTGCGCCTGAAAGGCCGATAATGCCAAAAATTTCGCCCTGGTTAATGGTAAGGCTGGTACGCTTTAAGGCGTGAATGTCACCCGAGGAGGTGTGGTAAGTTTTTTCTACATTTACTAATTCAATCATGCGGTGTTCCTCTTTCTTTTCTAAGGTACTAAAAAACCCTTCACAAACAGGTGAAGGGTACAAGTTTTAAGACCTCTTTCATCTGCCGGAATGTTCCGTTGGATTTGGCACCGTTTCACTAAGGATGGTTGCCGTAGCGTCATCGGGCCAGTCCCTCGGCTACTCTTGATGAATGTTTGTATGAAGTTGATGTACCAATCATACACGTTATTTACAAATCTGTCAATAAATTTTTTCTTAAAATCCGTTAAAATTACTTGACTTTTTATAAAATAAAGTATTAAAGTAAGAAAGGATAGAAAATATCCAATTTAAAATTTTACGGGTGTTAACCAAGGAGGACAGCCATGCCTGCAAAAACCAGGGATAAATTAACCGCGCAGCTGTTTAGGGCTGTTTTAAGTTTAAAAGATGAACAGCAATGCTCAAACTTTTTTGAAGATATTTGTACCATTACCGAATTAAAAGCAATGGCGCAGCGTCTGGAGGTTGCCAGAATGCTTGATGCCGGCTGTATTTATGAAGAAATCGTAGAGAAAACAGGCGCCAGCACGGCAACCATTTCGCGCGTAAAGCGCTGCCTGGTATACGGAGCGGACGGGTATAACTCCGTAATGCCCGTTTTAAGAGAAGGCGGAAAAGATGAAAATTGATTTTGCAGCTTTAAAATTTAATGTTCACGGCTATATTAATGCCATAGTGCAGGATGCTGGTACGGAAGAGGTACTGGCGCTTGTTAAAATGGACGGCGAAGCACTGGCGCGCACGGCGGAAAACGGCAGCCTGTGGCTGTATGACCCGGAAACAAAAAAAGCCTATAACGCAGCGGAAGACGGCGCAGCTTTTTCGGTTACGGAAATTACTGCCGGCAAAAATGGTACGGTGCTTCTGGTAAAAGCACTGCCTGGGCGCAGCGGGCTGGGCGTATTTACGCAGCCGGTCTGGAAAAGCGGCAGCCTGCCCGTGCCTGAACCGGACGGTATTCACGGCGTACTTGCCGAAATTTACCGCTTGATTTGCTATAAACGCCGGTCTGGCGGCGATAATTCCGCTGCAAGGCATTTGGTTATGTCCGGGCAGGATAAAATTTTAAAACAGCTTGGCGCAGATACCTCAAGCACCATTATTGCTTCCAAAAATGACAGCAGGACGGAAGTGCTGGATGAAATGAGCGGCCTGTGGTACGACTGCCTTGTGCTTTTGGCCTACCATAACATTAACCCGGCGGAACTTTTGGCAACGCTGGGCGATAAACGCGCCAAATAAACAAAATTTCAGCGGTAATTTAAAGTTTTTTATGATATAATAATTATTACACTAAAAATCATTACGGCAGCCAGGTCTGCCTGCAAAAAGGAAGTGCTGAACGTGGATAAACCAGTATATGTCATCGGCCACCGCAACCCGGATACGGACTCTATCTGCTCCGCAGTTGCCTATGCGTGGTTAAAAAGGCAGCTTGGCGTTAATGCCGTTGCGGCTCGCGCAGGTGCGCTGAACCCTGAAACACAGTATGTTCTTAATTATTTCGGCGTGGAAGAACCGGTTTTAATTGAGGATATGTACCCCCGCCTGAAAGATGTGGAACTTATTGCAGTGCCTATGCTGAACGGCGAAACCAAACTGCGCGAGGTAAGCCATCTGTTTACCGATTACGGTGTGCGCTGCATGCCGGTCGGCACGCCGGAAAACATTGAAGGCGTTGTTACCGTAACCGACCTTGCCAAATGCTTCTATAAAGAACTGTGCGCACAGGAAAACGAAAGTGGCGCCGTTGATTACAGCCAGCTTCTGGACGCACCGGTAAAAGACATTATGAGCACCAGCGTTGTTGCCTTTAACAACAACGAACTTTTGGACGACGTTAAAAACGCCATGCTCGATACCAACTTCCGCTCCTACCCTGTAGTGGAAGGCGGCCGCTACATCGGCATGATTGACAAGGTACGCCTGCTGAAACCTGCCAAAACCCAGCTCATTCTTGTTGACCACAACGAGCGCACCCAGGCCGTTGAAGGCAGCGAAGAAGCTGAAATTATCGAGATTATCGACCATCACCGCCTTGGCGGCATGAGCACCGCTGCGCCTATCTACATCCGCGAGGAACCCGTAGGCTGCACAGCGACGATTATTACCAACATGGCAGAACTGCACAACGTACAGCTGCCGCGCGAAATTGCAGGGCTTCTGCTTTCCGCAATTATCAGCGATACGCTGTATTTCCGCAGCCCGACCACCACGCAGATGGATAAGGACGCCGCTGCCAAACTGCAAAAATTGGCATGGATGGAAGACCTTGAAACCTACGCGATGGAAGAACTGAAACAGGGCTCCGTTATCGCTCGCTTAACCGCGGACGAACTGGTACGTACCGACCTGAAGGAATTTGACTTCGGCGACGTTAAAGCAAGCGTTGCGCAGATTAACATCATGGGCCGCCAGCAGGGGCTGGATAAAGCGCCGGAACTGCTGACCGCACTGGAAGCAATGCGCGAGGCGGAAGGCTTTGACCTTTCCTTCCTGATGGTAACGGATATCCTTTCCGAAGCAACCGACCTTCTGGTTGCCGGTGTAAATCAGGCTAAAGTCACCGAAGCCTTCGGCAAGCCGGAAGCGCAGGGGCATTATTACCTGCCGGGTGTGCTGAGCCGCAAAAAACAAATCATCCCGCCTTTGACGGATGCTTTTACAAAATAATGTAAATATGTTTACAAACAGGCAGCGTTTAATACGCTGTCTGTTTTTGTATGCACCCAAAATTCATAAAAATTCACGTTTTTATGTAAAAAATTATTGACGGCATTGTGAAATTGTGGTAAAGTGTACACATCTCCTGAAAGATTGGTGGAATAAGTATACCGATTATGGTTTCGGCGTGCAGAGGAAACACGGCAACTCGCGCATAAACAAACAGCAAAGGTTTGCTTGCTCTGAAGATTTGACAGGGGGTAAAAAATTATTTTCCCTGGAGGAATGAAAAATGAAAAAATCTTTAGTTCTCGCTATGGCTATGGCTCTTGGCGTAACTGCCAGCGCTTATGCCGCAAACCCCTTCTCCGATGTACCGGCTGGTCATTGGGCTTATGACGCTGTAAACAAACTGGCTGCAGCAGGCGTTGTTGACGGTTATCCCGACGGCACCTACGGCGGCGACAAACTGATGACCCGTTATGAAATGGCACAGATCGTTGCTAAAGCTATGGCAAAAGGCGCTAACGTAGACAAACTGGCTGCTGAATTCGCAGACGAACTGGACAGCCTTGGTGTTCGCGTAGCTAACCTCGAGAAAAAAGCTGACAATGTAAAAATCACCGGTCAGATCCGTGCTTCCTATCGTGATGTTGATGGCGATTCTAAATCTTCCGAAGGCCGTCTGCGTACCCGTTTGTTTGTAAACGGTGCAATCAACGAAGACTGGACCTACACCGGACGTTTTGAAAACAGCCAATATTACACTGATGAATCTGGCGATGACGAAGTAAAACTGAACTGGGCATATGTAACCGGTAAAGTTGGCGGCGTAAAAGTTATGGCTGGCCGTCAGGACTTTAAACTTCATACCGGTAATGTAATTGATGCTACTGTTGATGGTGCAGTTCTTTCTTATGGCAAAGATGTTAAATTGACCGGTTATGTAGGTAAAGCGGCTGATAGTGGCACTTGGGATAACCTTGGTGATGCTACTATTACTGATGCAAATGGTAAAGTACTTGGTACTGCTTTGCAGGAAGATGACCGTGTTTACATTGCTGATGTAAGCGCTACCATTGGTGTAGTTGATGCTTATGCTACATACTATAAAGCTGATACTTTAAATGATAATGAAATTTGGAACGTAGGCGTTGCTCTTCCGGTTGTTAAAGATTTGAAACTCTCTGCTGAATATATGCATGGTGATGCTAAAGTTGGCGATTATGTTGACCTTGATAACAATGGCTATGCATTTGGTTTAGCTTATAAAGGTGCTAAAGCTGCTAAACCGGGCAGCTGGGGCGTATATGCTAACTACTTCGATCAGCCGGCATCTACATATCTTGAACATACCATTGATGGTTATGCTACTTTCGATTTTGATACTGTTAAAGTTGTCAATGGCAAATATGACGTTAACTTTACTGACGGCTTTAAAGGTTATGAAGTAGGTGCTAATGTAGCTCTCGCTAAAAACATTGTAGCAGCAGTTAAATACTATGACCTCGAAGCTCGTGAAGGCGCTGGCTACGACGAAGAAACCCTGTGGTCCGAAGTTGTATTCACTTTCTAATTTTAGTCTTACAACAGCTTAATATTAGAATAACTAAAGCCGTTGGCATTTTGCCAACGGCTTTTTGTATATGCTATTGACGATTTATTGTGTAATTATTTTAACGCTTAAACTAAACTCCAAATATTTTCAAAAATTATTATTCCAAAAACTTGTCAAAAATGTGAACATAGTGTATAATGCAACACAGGTCATATACAAAATTTTACATAAGTTTATAATACGCTGAAGGGTAAAAAAATGTTGAAGTAGTTGGTTTGTAGAGTAGAGGAAACCAGGAGACTCGCACGAAGCGGCTGACGAAAAAGCAGATTTTATCCGCAGGCGTTTTATAAAAATAAAATTCCTGAGAAGGAATACATTATGAAAAAATCTTTAGTACTTGCAATGGCTATGGCTTTGGGCGTAACTGCTTCTGCTTATGCAGCTAACCCGTTCAGCGATGTACCGGCTGGCCACTGGGCTTATGACGCAGTTAACAAACTGGCAGCAGAAGGCGTAGTAGACGGTTATCCTGACGGCACCTACGGCGGCGACAAACTGATGACCCGTTATGAAATGGCACAGATCGTTGCTAAAGCTATGGCAAAAGGCGCTAACGTAGACAAACTGGCTGCTGAATTCGCAGACGAACTGGACAGCCTTGGTGTTCGCGTAGCTAACCTTGAGAAAAAAGCTGACAACGTAAAAATCACCGGTCAGATCCGTGCTTCCTATTTTGACGCTGACGATAAAGGCCATCAGGGCCGTCTGCGTACCCGTTTGTTTGTAAACGGTGCAATCAATGAAGACTGGGCTTATACCGGACGTTTTGAAAATAACCAGTATTTTGATGGTGCTGATGAAGAAAAAGATTATTCTGATGCAGCTGGCGATGACGAAGTTAAATTCAACTGGGCCTATGTAACCGGTAAAGTTGGCGGCGTTAAAGTTGAAGCAGGCCGTCAGGACTTCACCAATGCTGACGTAGTAGATATCACCGGCGACGGCGTTAAACTTGCTTACGGCAGCGATTGGCAGGTAAAAGGCTGGGCATTCAAAGGCACTTCTGATCTGAAATATTATAACGATACTGTTATGCAGAGCGGTGACCGTGTATATGTAGCTGCTGTTGAAGGTGCTTTTGGCGCTCTTGATACTGCAGTTCGTTACTACAATGCAGATACCGCTGATAAAAATGAAATCGTTGAAGTTGCACTTGCAACTGAAGTTGCTGAAGACCTGACTTTGAGAGCTTCCTGGTTCAACGGTACTATTGATAATGCTGCTGAAGCAAAGTAAACAATGATAACGCTGATACCAATGGCTGGCTGGTAGGCCTTGCTTATGGCGGCGCTAAAGCTTCCGAAGTAGGCAGCTGGGGCGTATATGCTAACTACAGCGACCGTCCGTATGCTACTTACCTGCTGCCGACCAACTTCAGCGGTTATGCAGTAAAACCGGATAATCTTGTAGCTGGTGACGGTTATGAAGGTTATGAAGTTGGCGCTAACGTAACTCTGGCTAAAAACATTGTTGCCGGCGTTAAATACTTCGATTATGACTCCCGTGAAGGCAATGACGACGCTCAGACCCTGTGGTCCGAAGTTATCTTCACTTTCTAATACTAGTCTTACAACAGCTTAATATTAGAATAATTAAAGCGGATGGCGTAAGCCATCCGCTTTTTGTCATACTTTGTAGTACTGTACAAACTATCGTTCTTACGATTTATGATTTTTGATATTTTAGTAAGATTCTTTGATAAAATTGCTTCCTTAACAAATTTTAGCACCAGAGATAAAACTCAGATTTCAGGATTTTTATTTTTTGCCCAATAATGTGCAGTTATAGATTACGATTATACATTACAACAATCTGATTTAACCAATAACCTTAAAACAAAGCCACAATAAAGCAATAATTACAGGCTGATGAATCAGATATGCCGCTAAAGAGTGGCGGCCTAAAAGTGATAGTTGTTTGCAGTTAATTTTAAAAATATTATTTTTGCTTATAGATTTTTGTACGCAGTAATAAATAAAATATCCGGCGGTGTACATAAAAATCCATGGCAGCAGCGGAAAGTAATCTGCTGAATGAAAGCTCTGCGGAGGCAGGCCGATATAAGCAGTAAAATTATTGGCATAAAAATCCGTTGGCAAAATATATTGCCAACTGCCGATACCAATAGAGCCGTGAATAATATTTTTTGTAGCAAAAAACAGCCCAAGGCTTACAATAAAACCTGTAAATGGCGGAATGAACCGCAATATTTTAGCAAGCGGCAGCACAATAAGCATTGCTGAACCGATAAAGGACAATATGCCAAAAGTAATGACGCTGCTTTTGCTGAAAAAATATGTACATATAAAAATAAAAAAAGCGCAGCTTAAAACAACAAGGCTGCGCTTTAAATGTTTTTTGGATAATGCCCAGCAGAATCCGGAAAGAATAATAAACAGCGACGCGCCGCTTTGCTGCCATAAATAAGTGTAAAATGACGGAAACCAGCTGATTTTATAATGAAAAATATTCGCCATGCTCCACAGAGTATGGTAAACAAACATATTAATCAGCGCAAAGCCGCGCAGAGTATCTATTAAATGATAACGGTCAGTTTTCATTAACGCTTTGATTTTCCCTGCGTTTTTTGCGCAGCAGGCAGTAAGCAATAAAGGCTAAAACGAGCAATATGAGCCATGACGATTTTTTCATAATGGATGCCTCCTTTAGTGTTGCTTTATGGTTTTAGTATATCACTTTTGTGCCGCAAAAGAAAATAAAAATTGACATAAATTTGCCATAGTTTGCGTTTAATATATATTTAAGAACAAAGCTGAAAATGTTATAATTTAATTAGTGAAAGCTAATTGAAAATTATAAGGAGGGGTGCTGGAATGAAGTTTATCAGAAACAATAAATATGTAATAGGATTTTTGGTTATTCTTTTGGCAATTTGTTATGCTGGTTATTCTTATTACCAGAGCATTACGCAGGTTGAAAAAACCGTAAAAACGGCTAAAGTTGAATACGGTACTTTGAAGGACAGTATTTCGGCAACCGGCAGTTTAAGCGCTGTGGACAATGTCGATATCAGCTCTAAAATTACCGGCAGAATTGTGGAAGTACTGGTAGAAGAAAATCAGCATGTAGAAGCAGGCCAGGTATTGGTAAAACTGGATGCTACAGCTTTGGAAGCTACTGCGCGCCAGATGAAGGCACGCCTTGACAATGCCGAACTTACTTATAACCGTTATACGGCGCTTTTGGCTCAGGGCGCAATTTCGCGCAGCGATTATGATTTGGCGGAATCCGATTATATCGTGGCCAAAGCTAATTATGACCAGGCAGTTTCCGATGTTAACGATACTGTTATTACTTCGCCTATTGCCGGGTACATTATTGGCGAACCTACTCCTGTCGGACAGACTATCAGCTCCGGCATCAGCGAACCGCAGGTAATTATGTCGGTGGCCAATCTTGACGATATGCAGATTGATACTTTGGTTGACGAATCTGACATAGGGCGTGTAAAAGTAGGGCAGACTGTTGAATTTACGGTTGACGCTTACCCTGAAGAAACCTTTACCGGTACGGTGCGCCTTATTTCCCGCTCTGCCGTTACGGAAGACAATGTTATTTATTACACCGTTTATGTTGATGTTGCCAACCCGGAAGGCAAACTTTTGCCTACAATGACGGCAAGAACGAATATTATTATTCAGCAGCAGGATAATACTTTAATGGTTCCTCCTAACTGCATTTATTATGACGGTGACCGCCGTTATGTAAAGGTATATGACGAGGCATCGAAAACTTCGCGTGATGTTGATGTAACAGTCGGCTTGACGGGTGAGGACAGCATTGCCGTTACCGGCGATATTAAAGAGGGCGACGTGCTTTTGGTTAAACAGCGTGCTACCCAGCAGAACAATATGAGAGGGCCGATTTAACAGGCCGTGAAAGAGGCAGAACATGGCAGAAGTAATCAGGCTTGTAGATATAGTAAAATCTTATATAATGGGCGACAGCGTTGTGCATGCGCTTGACCATGTCAACGTGCAGATAGGTGAAGGCGAGTTTACCTCTATCATGGGGCCGAGCGGCAGCGGGAAATCAACAATGATGAATATTCTCGGCTGCCTTGACAGGCCTACGAGCGGGCATTATTTTCTGCGCGGGCGCGATATTGCCGGTTACAATGATGACGAACTGGCGCATACGCGCAATGCGGAAATAGGCTTTGTATTTCAGAATTTTAATTTGCTGCCCAAGCTTACGGCACAGGTTAATGTGGCGCTTCCGCTGGTTTATGCCGGTATAAACGAAGAAGAACGTATGGTGCGTGCTGCCCGCGCTCTGGAATCGGTTGGGCTTGGCAACAGGCTTGACCATAAACCCAATGAAATGAGCGGCGGCCAGCGCCAGCGTG
>ENA-OPBG01000314-OPBG01000314.1-human-gut-metagenome-genome-assembly--contig:-NODE-314-length-41407-cov-3.984717_pt1 | contig 41407 bp, 36 predicted proteins | sample MGYA00241065_ERZ501446 | MGnify/ENA primary metagenome ERZ501446 (study PRJEB25962, sample SAMEA2042632) | human gut metagenome | biome: human gut; feature: human-associated habitat; material: faeces...
GGTCAGCCCGTGGAACTTCTCGGGCAGCGGCTGCAGGGATTTGGAGAGGAGGGTCATCTTCTGGGCCTTGACCGAGATCTCCCCCCGGCGGGTGCGAAACACCTCGCCGGTCAGGCCGATGATGTCGCCGATATCCAGCTTTTTAAACTCTTTGTAGGCTTCCTCTCCCAGACTGTCTCTTGCCACATAGGACTGGATATTGCCGGTCTGGTCCAGGATGTTGCAGAAAGAGGCCTTGCCCATCACACGCTTCTGCATCACACGCCCTGCCAGGGAGACCTGTTTGCCTTCCATCTCCTCATAGTGCTCCTTTACGTCCGCCGCATGGCAGGTCACGTCATAGCTGGTGATGGTAAATGGATTCTTCCCGTTCTCCTGCAGCTCCGCCAGCTTCTCCCGGCGTACCTTCCTCAACTGATTCAAATCTGGTTCCTGTGCGTTCTTGTGCTGCTCGCCCACGTTCTTCTCTCCTTCCTTTTGTCGAAGGAACCCCTCATACTGCTGAGGGGTCCGTATCTCTTCTGATGTTCGGTTTTTTGTCTCTGAAACCGCTCCTTACATGGAACGGCTGATCTCCAGGATCTTGTACTGCATTGCTCCGGCCTGGGTCTCCACGTCTACCAGGTCGCCTGCCATCTTGCCCATCAGCGCCTGCCCTACCGGGGACTCATTGGAGATCTTGCCTTCCAGGCTGTTGGCCTCTGTGGAGCCTACGATCTTGAACTCCATATCCTCGTCAAAAGTCACATCATGTACCTTTACCGTACAGCCTACATTAATTTTATCAAAATCAACTTCGTCTTCTACGACTACTTCTGCGTTCTTGAGAATTCCTTCCAGCTCTTCAATCCGTGCCTCGATGTCCCGCTGCTCGTCCTTCGCCGCATCATATTCCGCGTTCTCCGACAGGTCTCCCTGCTCTCTCGCCTCTTTGATCTTGCCGGCGACTTCCTTTCTCTTTACTACCTTCAGGTGCTCCAGCTCATCTTCCAGGGCCTTCAGTCCTGCATAAGTAAGTAATCTCTTTTTCGTTTCCATGTGTCCTGCTTCCTTTCTTTTCCACTTTCATATCATTTCGCCCGGCTGCCTGTTTCCCGCCGGTTTTATGAAATATTTTCGTAAAATAAAGGCACTTTCATAATTTCATTATTATACAGAAAGGCCTTTCCAATGTCAATGTTTTTTTCGGTAGTTCCGCCCTGCCTCAGGTATTGATTCAGTATACGCAGGACTGGCTTCTTTTATGTTGCTTTTACCGGATTTTTTCGGACAGAAGCTGTTCCAGTTCCTCATAGGATTCCACCTGGTTGATGGTCTCCCTGAGCCTGGCGGAACCTGGCAGGCCTTTGGTATACCAGGACACATGCTTGCGCATTTCCCGGATCCCCAGATATTCCCCCTTGTACCGGATCTGCAGGCGGGCGTGGCGCAGCATCATTTCCCGGATCTCATCCGCCCCGGGCCGCGGCCGCAGCTTCCCGGTGCGCTCATATTCCAGAAGATCGGAGAAGATCCAGGGGTTCCCCTGGGCGCCCCGCCCGATCATCACCCCGTCGCAGCCGGTCTCTTCCATCATGGCAAGGGCCGACGCCCCGGAGACCACGTCGCCGTTTCCGATCACCGGGATGGACACCGCCTCTTTCACCTGGCGGATGATATCCCAGTCCGCCCTCCCGGAGTAATACTGCTCCCGGGTACGCCCGTGGACCGCCACCGCCGACGCTCCCGCGTCCTCTGCGATCCTGGCAATCTCCACCGCGTTCACATGCTGGTCGTCGAAGCCTTTCCGGATTTTCACCGTTACCGGCTTTTCGATTGCGTTCGACACTGCCGATACGATCTCATGTACCAGCTCTGGATTCTTCATAAGTGCGGATCCCTCTCCATTCCGCACTACTTTTGGCACCGGGCATCCCATATTAATATCCAGGATCTGAAATGGCAGTTCTTCTATCATCTTTGCCATCTCGCTCATAATCTTCGGATCCGATCCAAAAAGCTGCAATGACACCGGATACTCATCCGGATGGATTGCCAGCAATGCTTTTGTATTTTTATTCTTATATTGCAAAGCTTTTGCACTGATCATTTCCATACAGAGAAGCCCTGCTCCCTGTTCTTTACATAAAAGTCTGAAAGGCAGATCCGTTACTCCCGCCATCGGTGCGAGTATATATGGATTTGCCAGATTAACATTCCCGATTTTCATTTTTCTACTCCTGTTATCACACTCAGATTACAATTATCTGTGATTTTTTCAAGAAACACACAGCACTATATATCAGATAAGACAGCCCCTAACATTCATAAACGAAGCTTTCTTGATATATAGTGCTGCATATTTCTTTGCAAGTCTACACTGTCAACACTGCAGATTATTTATTTTTTTTATTTTTTTCGTAAATGAACCGAAGTCCCTTTAACGTAAGCTGTGAATCATACACATCGATCATATCGGTCTCATTTGCAATTATCTTGCCAAGTCCGCCGGTTGCCACTACTTTCGCATTCGGATATCCGGATTCTTCTTTCATTCGTCTGATAATATATTCCGTCTGACCGATTTGTCCGTATACAAGGCCGGCCTGCATTGCCGTAATTGTCTCTTTTGCAAGAATTGATTTCGGTTTGCGGATCTCTATTGCCGGAAGCATATCTGCCTCTCCCCAGAGAGACTGTGCCGAAGTCCTGATTCCAGGTGCGATCACACCTGCTTCAAATGTTCCGTCCGGACCGATCACGTCAAATGTTGTTGCTGTTCCAAAATCCACAACAATTGTTGGTCCTCCGTATAAAGTATACGCACCGACTGCATCTACAATGCGGTCCGGACCGACCTGTCTCGGATTCTCTGTGACAATGCGGATTCCGGTCTTAATTCCAGCAGATACAACCACCGGTTTTACGCCGAAGTATTTGATGATCGCACTGCCAAGTGAATGCATCACATCCGGTACTACGGATGCAATGATCACTGCATTGATCTTGGAACTTTCAATCCCATGTCTTTCTACGAGTTCCTGTAAAGTAATTCCATATTCATCCGATGTTCTCGGCTGCTTTGTCTTCATACGGAATGTACCAAATAATTCTTCTTTGTCAAACACACCGAGTGTAATATTTGTGTTTCCTACATCGATTACAAGAAGCATCTTTCTCCTCCTGTTTTGTCTGCTGCCTTCTAGTTACTCTTCGCTGTTTATCTCTTCACCCAGGAAGAATACTTTATAATATAACTGCAATGCCTGCAGAAGATCCTGTTTCTCTCTCTGCAGCTGCTTGATCTTAAGCTGGCTTCCGATCTCATCGAACATCGGATCGAATTCCTCGGTCGATACCTCAAAGCATAATTCTCCGTCTTCTTCAAACACCAGCGTAAGGATTCCCCCTACGTCATGCACATACAATACGCACATAATCTTCAGTTCATTCTTCACGTCATCCGGAAGCTGTTCAAAATCCGGATTCAGATAATACTTTTCTTCATATGAATTAGCACCGCAAAGCACTACTTTTCCATCATACATATCCATATACTCCTCTAACTGATACCTCTCCGGCATAGATTTCTTTCTCTTTTCCATCCGGCGTTCTTACAATCAGTTCTCCGGTCTGATTGATGCCGATAGCATATGCTTTATATTCATTCCCCGGTTCCAGGACCTTGACCTCCCGGTCCTTATTCACCAGCATGGAGTTATAAAGTTCCTGCAATCCTGACAGATCTTCTGTCTCCTGAAAGATCTCATAATATTTTTCAAAGATTTTCATTACTGCTGCGATCAGCCCGGAACGCTTTATACGCTTTCCGAGTTCCATCTTAAGTGATGAGGCAGTTTCCTTAATATCATCAGGGAACGTATCCTGATTCACATTAATTCCCACTCCGATCACTACATGATTGATGTAATCGATCTCTGTACTCATCTCGGTCAGGATACCACAGATTTTCTTTCCATTCACAACGATATCATTCGGCCACTTAATCTTTGTCTCAAGACCGGTAACCTCCCGGATTCCTTCTGCCACGGCAATCGCCATGATCAGTGTAAGTTGTGGCGCTTTTACAGGCGGAATATCCGGATACAGCAATATCGTCATATAGATACTGCTCCCGGATGGCGATTTCCAGACGCGGCCCCTTCGCCCTTTTCCTGCCATCTGCATATCTGCAACAAATAATGTCCCATGAGGTTCCTTATTATTTCCGGCTTCCTTTGCCCGGTTATTTGTGGAATCAGTCTCATCATAATATATGACGTTCTTTCCTGCCCACTTTGTGTCTACAAGACTTTCAATCTCTGCTTTTGACATAACATCCGGACTTTCGATAAGGCGGTAGCCTTTGTTACGCACCGCCTCTATCTGATAGCCTTCCTTCTTAAGCTGATCGATCACTTTCCAGATGGCTGTTCTGGACACCTGGAACTGTTCGCACAGCTGTTGTCCGGAAATATATGTATCATTCTCTTTTAACAAACGTAATATTTCTGATTTCATACTCTGTCTGCTCTTGCCTACTCTCTTTCACCAAGTGTTGCCACCATGACAGCCTTGATCGTATGCATACGGTTCTCAGCCTCGTCAAATACCTTTGACTGCGGAGACTCGAATACTTCATCTGTAACTTCCATATCGTCCAGTCCGAATTTGTCATGGATCTGTTTGCCGATCTTCGTCTTCAGATCATGGAATGCCGGCAGGCAGTGTAAGAAGATAGCCTGTTCTCCTGCATTTTCCATTACTTTCTTTGTCACCTTGTATGGGGACAGTTCACGGATACGTTCTTCCCATACTTCGTCCGGCTCACCCATGGATACCCATACATCCGTACAGATAACGTCTGCATCTTTGGTTCCGCTTTCGATATCTTCTGTCAATGTGATGGTTGCTCCTGTCTCTTTTGCATATCCTTTGCAAGTCTCTACCAGTTCCTCATTCGGAAAATAGTTCTTAGACGTACATGCCACGAAATGCATACCTAATTTGGCACATGCGATCATCAGGGAATTGCCCATATTGTATCTTGCATCACCCATGTATACCAGTTTGATACCTTTCAGATGTCCAAAATGTTCACGGATCGTCAGCATATCCGCCAGCATCTGTGTCGGATGATACTCATTCGTCAGTCCGTTCCATACCGGAACGCCTGCATATTTGGCCAGTTCCTCCACAATCTCCTGTCCAAATCCACGATACTCGATTCCATCAAACATTCTTCCGAGAACTCTTGCTGTATCTTCGATACTTTCTTTCTTCCCGATCTGTGAACCTGAAGGATCAAGGTAAGTCGTTCCCATACCCATATCGTGAGCAGCTACTTCGAAAGAACAGCGGGTTCTGGTACTGGTCTTTTCAAAGATCAATGCCACATTCATTCCTCTGTATTTATCAACCGGAATTCCTTTTTTCTTTTTTTCTTTTAATTCTGCGGAAAGATCAAGCAGATATGTGATCTCTTCCGGTGTGAAATCTTTCAGTGTCAGGAAATTTCTGCCTTTTAAATCCATTGTTTTGTACCTCGTTTTTATTCTTTGACTTTTATCTTATGTCTTTTGTCTACTTTTCTTCTTTTTTATCATCTGCGCCAATCTCTGTAACAGATTTTACCAGACCTGCAATGCTCTGGATCTCTGACGGGATGATGATCTTCGTTGCTTTTCCATCAGCAGCTTTTGCAAATGCTTCCAGACTTTTCATGGTAAGAACAGCCTCATCGGCTCCTGCTTCTTTCAGGAAACGAATTCCATCGGCATTTGCCTGCTGTACTTTCATGATGGCTTCTGCCTTACCTTCAGCCTCACGGATCGTGGCTTCTTTCTGTGCTTCTGCTTTCAGGATAGCCGCCTGCTTCTCAGCTTCCGCATCCAGAATTGCAGACTCTTTGTGGCCTTCTGCCACAAGGATTGTAGATTTCTTCTCACCTTCTGCACGTAAGATTGCTTCACGGCGTTCACGTTCTGCCTTCATCTGCTTCTCCATTGCATCCTGGATGGCTGCCGGTGGGATAATGTTCTTAAGTTCCACACGGTTTACCTTGATTCCCCAAGGATCGGTTGCCACATCCAGAGATGCTCTCATCTTCGTGTTGATCGTTTCTCTGGATGTCAGTGTCTGATCCAACTCCAGATCACCGATGATGTTACGAAGTGTTGTCGCTGTCAGATTCTCGATCGCCATGATCGGATTCGCCACACCATAACAGAACATCTTCGGATCCGTGATCTGATAAAATACAACGGTATCAATTCTCATCGTTACGTTATCTTTTGTGATAACCGGCTGCGGTGCAAAATCCACTACCTGCTCTTTCAGATCCACTCTTCTTGCCACACGGTCAAAAATCGGAATCTTAAAGTGAAGTCCGGTTCCCCATGTTGCCTGATATGCCCCCAGTCTTTCAATAACCAATGCCTGCGCCTGTCTGACTACCTTTACACAGGAAATCACCACACAGATAATAATCGCTAATAAAATCAATCCAAAAATCATACTCTACTCCTCTCTGGCATGCACGATCAGTTTCACGCCCTGAATACCATTTACTACAACAACTGTGTTCTTTAGAATCTTTCCGTCCGGCTCATCCGTCTTAGCCGACCATATCTGACCGCAGATCTCTACCTGCCCTTTTGCCTTTATCGTATCAATATCTTCTGTCACCAGTGCATGCTGTCCGATCAGACTCTCTGCGTTCGTCTTCTGTCTCTCCTGATTGAAGAACTTCACCGCGATCGGTCTTGTCAGAATCAGAAGCAGAATGGAAACTATAACAAATACTCCGATCTGCACTCCCAGCCCAAAACCGACAAGTCCTGCACAGAATGCGATCAGTGCTCCTCCTGCGAACCAGATCGTGGTAAGTCCCATTGTCGCGATTTCAATGATCAACAGTACAATGAATATTGCCAGCCAATAGATCACTCTCATAAGCCGTTCCCTCTTTTCCGTATATATTATTTCTTGTTCACTATATTACTATACTCTGATAAAGAAAGCAATTTTCTTCTGTAAAATGAGTGGATTGTATCTCATTTAATTACATTTTCCTTCTCTGTCTTGCGGCTTCGAACATCAACACCGAAGAAGCGATTGCCGCATTCAATGACTCTACCTGTCCAAGCATCGGGATCTTGACATAGCAGTCTGCCATGTCTGCGATCTCGCGTCTCAGGCCATTCCCCTCGTTCCCAATCAGGAATGCACATGGATTCGTCAGGTCTTCCTCATCATAGGAATTCGTTCCTTCCAGATGTGCAGCATAAGTGGTGATACCTTTGTCTTTTAAATCCTGTATTCCTTTGCCAAGATCTTCCACATATACGAACGGCATGCGGTATATCGATCCCATCGTTGAGCGGATTGTCTTCGGATTATAGACATCGACGCATTCTCTGTCCATGAGGATGCCGGTCACGCCGGCTCCTTCTGCTGTACGCAGGATGGTTCCAAGATTGCCCGGATCCTGCAGATGGTCTAATACCATGATCAGCGGGCATTTTGCCGAAGTCAGTTCATTGATTTCATGGTTCATCTGTTCCACCACGCACAGGATTCCCTGAGGGGTCTTGGTATCTGATGCATGGGCGAATACAGTATCTGTCAGTTCTTCCACTCTTACTTTAGAGTCTTTCAGGACTTCTTTTACGGTATCTTTTTCTTTTTTGTAAAAGGATTCGGATACATAGACTTCTTTTAACTTGTCGAGCGGCACTTCCCTGAACATACGGATTCCCTCTACCAGGAAAACGCTTTCTTCGTCTCTTAATTTTCTCTTCTTCTTTAAATTCACCAGACGTTTGATTCTGGCATTGGATGTACTTGTGATCATATATGTTGTTCCTCGTGTTTCTTATTTATTTACATTATCATATCATATCCTCCATTGAATAAAAACCCCCGGAGGTATACCAGACCTCCGGGGATGTTTTTGCATCTCAAAATATTTTGCTACATTTTTACTTACACCTTAAACCGATACCCAACACCCCATATCGTCTCGATATACTGCGGGTTGGATGTATCTACTTCTACTTTCTCACGGATTTTCTTGATATGCACCGTTACCGTTGCGATATCCCCAATGGACTCCATATCCCAGATCTCCCGGAATAACTCTTCTTTCGAATATACGTGGTTCGGATGGCTCGCAAGGAATGTCAGCAGATCGAATTCCTTCGTCGTAAATGTACGTTCTTCTCCGTTCACCCACACACGTCTTGCAGTTGTATCAATCTTCAGTCCTCTGATCTCGATCACTTTATTCTTCTCTGCCGCACTTCCGGTCAGACGGTCGTATCTTGCCAGATGCGCTTTTACTCTCGCCACCAGTTCACTTGGACTAAACGGCTTTGTCATATAATCATCCGCACCGAGCCCCAGTCCCCTGATCTTATCGATATCATCTTTCTTCGCAGATACCATCACGATCGGTGTATTCTTCACATCACGCACCTGACGGCAGATATCGAATCCGTCCGTTCCCGGCAGCATCAGATCCAGGATCAGAAGATCATAATCTTCGTTCAGGGCTTTCTGAAGTCCTGTATCTCCGTCATTTGCAACCTCTACGGTGAACCCGCTCAGTTCCAGATAATCCCGTTCCAGATCTGCAATTGCTTCTTCGTCTTCTACTATTAATATCTTACTCATTGACTGGTACCTCCTGATACTTTCTTAGTACAAAATACATTGTCGTTCCGGTCTCTTCTCTGCTTGTTGCCCAGATCTTACCGCCGTGTTCTTCTACAATCTTCTTTACTACAGACAAACCGATTCCACTTCCTCCGGTGGAAGAATTTCTCGATGCGTCGGTACGGTAAAACCGGTCAAAGATATTCGGCAGGTCTTTTGCCGCAATTCCTTTTCCGTTGTCTTCCAGTTCAATCTGTACAAAATCTCCTACATCTTTGACACGCAGATTGATCATTCCCTTTGGTTTGTCCATATATTTCAACGAATTGTTGACAATATTGTGAATCACACGTTTTACCTGCTCCGGATCTGCAATGATCCGTACATTCTTCTCTACATAATTAAAATAACCAAATCCTACATTCTGTGCTGCCAGTTCAACCGACAGGTCATCCGCACAGTCGTTGAAATATTCATTCGCCGACACGATATTAAAATTGTAAGGGATCTTATTCGTATCGATCTTAGAATATAATGTCAGCTCATTGATCAGCGTATTCATCTCTGTCGCTTTATTGTAGATTGTTCTGACATACCGGTCTATCTTCTCCGGTGTATCTGCAACACCATCTATAATTCCTTCGGCATAACCTTTGATCGTTGTCACAGGTGTCTTCAGATCATGTGAAATGTTACTTATCAGTTCTTTACTTTCTTTGTCATATTTCAATTTTTCTTCGGCACTTTCCTTCAGGCGTCCTCTCATCTCTTCCAGGCTCTGGCAGAGTTTTCCAAGTTCATCGTCAGCCTCCGGTTTCAACTCAAAATCCAGATTCCCATCCTTGATATTCTGCGCCGCTGTCTGCATCTTGCCGATCGGCCCCATAACCGCACGGTAAATCCATATAATAAGAGCTGCCGAAGTAAGTATCAGTATCACTACAATTCCAATCAGGATTTCGTAGAAAAAATGTCCAACCTCCGGAATTACATTGGATACATCTGACACAATGAACGCACTTCCCTTATTGCCGTCATCATATATGAAATCTACCTGTTTTACCAATGCTTCTGCATCTCCGCCAAGATAAATTCCGTTCTCCGATGTTGTATCTGTATCTCCATATCCCGGCAATTGTTCGATCACCGCTTTTACACGATCATCATCGCTGCCCGTATATACGATTGTTCCGTCTTTTCTCACCAGCAGATATGCATTCTTATTCTCCAGTTTTTTATTAAACTGATCCAGTTCTGTCGCATCTTCCATCTCAGATGCCTGCCCTGACATATCCTTCAGTTCATGATACGGCTTCTCCGTAACACGTGCAAGTACCTGCATGGAATTCGTAAAATCAGAAATCGTCGTTCCTGTAATCCCATAATTCTTCTCCACCACTCCGATCTGATAGTGGCATACCATCGAAACCATCATGGCTGCCATAAGGACCGGTATAATGATAATCGTAAAAAATGCTATAACTAATCGCGTTTTCAGCTTCATGTATCTGTCCTCCACTAAAAAAAATTATAGCATGAAAAATGGGTGCTTCACACCAAAGCACCCATAAACTTTTATAAAATTTCTATAAATATTTTTTCAGATCTTCTACTTTGTCCAGTTTCTCCCATGGAAGATCAATATCTGTACGTCCGAAATGTCCGTAAGCCGCTGTCTGTTTGTAGATTGGTCTTCTAAGATCAAGCATCTGAATGATTCCTGCCGGGCGGAGATCAAAATTCTCACGAACGATCTCTACCAGTTTATCATCTTCTACTGCACCTGTTCCGAATGTATCTACCATGATAGATGTCGGATGTGCTACACCGATTGCATAAGACAACTGAATCTCACATTTCTTGGCAAGTCCTGCAGCAACAATATTCTTGGCAACGTAACGTGCTGCATAAGCAGCAGAACGGTCAACCTTTGTACAGTCTTTTCCAGAGAAAGCCCCGCCGCCGTGACGTGCCATTCCACCGTAAGTATCTACGATGATCTTACGTCCTGTAAGTCCACTGTCTCCGTGTGGTCCGCCGATTACAAAACGTCCTGTCGGGTTGATGAAGAACTTTGTCTTCTCATCTACCATGCCCTCCGGAATGATTGCATCGAATACATATTTCTTAATATCTTTATGGATCTGATCCTGTGTCACTTCCGGATCATGCTGTGTCGAAAGTACGACTGCATCCAGACGTGCCGGAACACCATTCTCATCATATTCAACCGTAACCTGTGTCTTTCCATCCGGTCTTAAGTACGGAAGTGTTCCGTTCTTTCTTACTTCTGTAAGCTTTCTTGAGAGCTTGTGTGCCAGTGCGATCGGGTATGGCATATATTCCGGTGTCTCATCAGAAGCATAACCAAACATCATTCCCTGATCCCCGGCTCCGATTGCATCGATCTCTTCTTCGGACATTGTATGTTCTTTTGCTTCCAGCGCTTTATCAACACCCATAGCAATATCAGCCGACTGCTCATCGATTGCTGTAATCACACCACAAGTCTCTGCATCGAATCCGAATTTTCCTCTTGTATATCCGATTTCTTTGATCGTGTCACGTACGATCTTCTGGATATCAACGTATGCATTCGTTGTGATCTCACCCATAACAAGTACCATACCTGTTGTAGTTGCTGTCTCGCATGCGACACGGCTCATTGGATCCTGTGCCATCAATGCATCCAGAATGGCATCAGAAATCTGATCACACATTTTATCCGGATGTCCCTCTGTTACTGATTCTGACGTAAATAATCTTCTTTCCACGTTCTTCTCTCCTTTTTTCTTAAAACATTCCTGCATTCTTTCTCCCAGGATTGCCGGCAGTTTTTGGTAGATTTCCCTGTTTTACCGAACTGAAAAACCGTCCACTTACATAAGTGGACGGTTTGATATCTTCATAAACCAATCCTCTTATTGTTCGATCACTCGCTCAGGCTGGCACCTTCCATATATGGGGTTGCCGCAGTTTCATAGATCCTTTGTATCTCCACTGCTCTGAATAAGAGAAAGTTTGCTTTTATTATATTTCTGGTACGACTAAGACTTTACTCTATTTTACACATACTGTCAATAGACATACCTAAGAAAATGTATCATCTAGCTTACTTTTAATTTGAATTTCTGGATTGCTTTTTCGGAATCCACTTTTTCGATGATTCCGCCGATACCACAGAGCTTCTCTTCGAATCTTTCATATCCTCTCTGGATATATACGATATCGTCTACGATTGTGATTCCGTCAGCTGCCAGACCAGCTATACAGAGTGCTGCTCCTGCACGAAGATCCGGTGCGCTCACTCTGGCTCCCGAAAATTCTGTCACGCCTTCAATCGTTGCAGAATTACCTTCTACTTTCACATTTGCACCCATTCTTGCAAGCTCATCCAGATATTTGAAACGGTTTTCAAAAATACTCTCTGTAATGATACTTGTCCCCTTACATAAAGCCAGTGTTACGCCGATCTGCGGCTGCATATCTGTCGGGAATCCAGGATACGGAAGGGTCTTCACATGTGTGCTTGTAAGATCTCCTTTTGATACGACACGTACAGCATCATCGAATTCTTCCACTTCACATCCGATTTCTACCAGTTTTGCGATCGTAGCCTCCAGATGCTTCGGAATAACATTCAGTACCGTTACATCTCCCTTTGTTGCTGCTGCTGCGAACATGAATGTTCCTGCTTCGATCTGATCCGGGATCACAGAATATTCTGTTCTGTGAAGGCGCTGTACACCACGGATCTTGATCACATCTGTACCTGCTCCCCTGATGTTGGCTCCCATGCTGTTCAGGAAGTTCGCAACATCTACAACATGTGGCTCTTTTGCGACATTTTCCAGAATGGTAAGTCCTTCTGCCATAGCTGCTGCCATCATAACGTTAATCGTTGCTCCAACACTTACCACGTCGAAATAAATATGCTTTCCGACAAGACGGTCTGCCTCTGCAACGATCTTGCCATGTTCAATATCTACATCTGCACCTAACGCACGGAATCCTTTGAGATGCTGGTCGATTGGTCTGCTTCCGATATTACATCCTCCCGGAAGTGCAACTTCGGCACGTCTGTACTTTCCAAGTAATGCTCCGAGAAGATAGTACGAAGCACGGATTTTCTTAATGTAATCATACTCGATATCTACATTCTTAATGCTGGCTCCGTTAATCTTCACTGTATGACGGTCAACACGATGTACCTGTGCTCCAATCCCCTCGATTGCGTCAATCAGTACGTTAATGTCATTTACATCCGGTAAGTTATCGATCAATACAGTTTCATCTGTCATGATTGCTGCCGCAAGAATTGCAAGTGCTGCATTCTTCGCACCACCGATTTCCACTTCTCCCACAAGCGGATGACCGCCCTTAATAATATACTGTTCCATTAATTACACCTCATTAATATTTATATGAATCTCTAATTACAATAAATCTTTTACAATAAATCTTTTGTTCAATATTTATAACTATCTCAAATTGTACATAAATTTCTGCATCACAATATAACCCCAAAAGGGTTCGCGCCTATTATAGCACAAATTTCTCAATTGTAAAATATTTTTTACAGTTATGTAATTTTATTGTAACATATTTCAATTGTTCTATCTATACTTGTGCACTTTTACTCCCCTAATGCATCTAATACCGATTCAATCGTATCTTCCAGCTTCTGATTATCTTCACACACTGTAATATCTGCATACTTTTCAAAAAGCTTTACTCTTTCATCATACAGATCTTTGAGCGTCTGTCCGTCACGCAGTACCACTCCACGGCCTTTGGCGTTTTTAAGTCTGCTGTTTATTGTCTCAAAGGATGCCTGTAAATATACGACTTTGCCGATTTCTTTATAATGTTTCATCGCATTTTCACAATATACTACGCTGCCTCCCGGCGAGATAACAGTACGTTCCGCTTTCACCTGTGCATTGACCCGGTCTTCTACTTTCAGGAAGCCATCCGGTCCAACGTCAGCAATAATATCTTTCAGAAGTTTTCCTTCTGATTCCTGGATCAGAATATCCGTGTCTACAAATCTGTATCCCAGTCTCTTTGCAATTACCACACCAACTGTACTTTTCCCGACTGCCGGCATTCCGATAAAAATAATGTTATTATCTGCCATGATGTGCCCTCCTGTATGTTATGTTCTGATTTTTTCTTTCATTTGAAAACTATAATTATCATCGCACAGTATAACATACAAGAGGGCGAAGTGGAAGTTTTTTTCCAGATGCCCTCTTGTAGATCAATATATTTTTTTACGTATCTCTCTATGTTCCACACGTCTCCTGCAAAGTTCCTGATATGTCATAACCTCGATCAGATCCATAAGCCAGGCACCCGGGTTCTCTTCTTCCTTCTCCGCCTTATCATAGATCCTGCGGCACATCAGACGAAGCTGCAGGCGGTCCGGATATTCATCATACATCATACTTCCGTCATATTCCATTCTGTCACATTCCTCTTCCATATAAGGAAGTACTCTCTTCGCCGTATCCGGGTAAATGCTTTTCATATAGTCATAGTCTCTTCTCGCATTCCGGTCATCATTATACAGCAGCGGAACCGGATAAGCCATATAGAACGGTAATTTGTTCTCCATAATCCTGATTGCTCCTTGGCGGTTCTATCTGTATTAAGATATGCACGGGGACATCAATCGGTGAATGAGAAACTATCTCTTCTAATTGAATGTTATCTCATATTTTTCAATATTAACGGTTGCCGCTTCATCACTAGTAAATATAATTTCATTTGCTTCCAATGGCGTAGGAATGACCACACTTGCCGTCTGCTCTCCATCATTAATAAATAATTCTACAGAATATCTGTCCATGATAAAATGTAGTTTCGGCGCATGATGTTTTTCCACAATTTCTATCTTTCTCACACAGACAACATCTGCATTTACACCACTGTAGGTCCGGTCAATTTCAATCTGTTGTTTTTCCGGATAATATGTAAATGTTGTTGTATATTCTTCATTATGTGCCACATCTACCTTGAACTCCCGGCCTTCTACATTCGTAAGTTCTACCGTCATGTCAATCACCCGGCCATTGATACCATCCAAAGACATCTGTCCGCTAATTTTCTGTTCTGTATAGATGATTGGATTTTTCTTATACTTTTCCAGTTCTCTCACCGGACTTTGCCAGATTTTCCCATCTTTGATTTTTAATTCTCTTGGGAGTGTCATCATTCCCTGCCATTTCTGTCCTTTTGTCATGACACGTGCATCCCACGACTTCATCCATGCGACCATGATCCGCCTGCCATCCGGAAGCTCTGTTGTCTGTGGTGCATAAAAGTCCAGTCCATAATCTAGGCTTCTCTTTTTCTCCCATGCAAAATCCGATATTTCTTTTTCTGCATCTCCAATAATATAAATGGAATTATGACCGTTATGAAATTCGTACTTTTGAGCATGCATATTCTGCGGAGAACAAATGATTACAGGATACCCGTCTACTTCCAAATAATCCGGACACTCTAACATATCTCCATTCTTTCCGTCATTTCTCAAAAGAACTTTTTCATACCGCCAGTTTTTATAGTCCGCACTGCTAAATAAGACTATTTGCCCACAATTTTCCTCATAGCGATTGCCTACAACGCAATAATATCTGCCATCCTTTTTCCATATCTTCGGATCACGGAAGTCTTTTCTGTCAAATTTCTCCGGCATGATATCTCCTTTTATAACTGGATTATCCTGCCATTTTTCATAAGTCTTCCCATCTCCAATGGCAATGCACTGATTCTGGATTTCTTTTCCGTCTTTCTGGCTTACTCCTGTATAAAGCAGCACATGCTTTCCATCAGCTTCTACTGCACTTCCCGAGAAACATCCAATGTGATCATAATCCTGATCAGGTGCCATAGCTACCGGATATGCTTCCCATTTTACCAGATCTTCGGTCACTTGATGCCCCCAGTGCATCGGTCCCCATTCTGTTTTATATGGATAGAACTGATAGAATAAATGTACTTTTCCCTGATATACAGAGAAACCATTCGGGTCATTCATCCATCCTGTTTCCGGTGTCACATGGAATAATGATTTTTCTTTTTCATCTATGTGATTCCGTCTGATATATTCATTGGCTTTTTCAAGCATACGTTCTTCCTCTTTTATTCTAAATTATTCTGCTCCGATCACCTGCTCTGTTTCCTTATCAAAGAAATGCATCTTATGTGGCATAAAGGTAAATTCCACCTCATCTCCCACCTGGCTTACTTCATATTTTGATACTCTTGCAATCGTTACGCTTCCTCCGAAGTCAAAATACAGATTATTCTCATTTCCCATAATCTCTGTATTGTCAATAACTGCTTTCTGATGACTTCCATAGACATCCAGATTAGTTGTATCGAACTTGATATCTTCTCCTCTGATTCCCATGATAACTTCTGAGTATCCCGCAATACGTTTTGCAATTGCTTCCGGAAGTTCCACTGTATTGCCATCTGCAAATATCAATTTCTTTCCGTCTACTTTCACATCATAAAAATTCATCTGCGGAGATCCTATAAATCCCGCAACAAATTTATTCACCGGATGTTCGTACAGATCCATCGGTTTTCCAACCTGCTGGATCACACCATCTTTCATGATTACAATGCGGTCTGCCATTGTCATGGCTTCTACCTGGTCATGTGTAACATAGATGGTTGTACTTCCAAGATTTCTATGTAACTTGCTGATCTCATTTCTCATGCTGACACGCAGTTTTGCATCCAGGTTAGAAAGTGGCTCATCCATCAGAAAGACTTTCTGGTCTTTTACAATCGCTCTTCCAAGTGCCACTCTCTGTCTTTGTCCACCTGATAAATTCTTAGGCTTACGGTAACGATATTCTTCGAGTCCCAGGATATCAATTGCCCAGTCTACTTTTTTCTTAATCTCATCTGCCGGAACCTTCATGTTCTTCAATCCATAAGAAATATTTTTTTCTACCGTCATATGTGGATACAGTGCATAGTTCTGGAACACCATAGAGATTCCTCGATCCGCCGGTGCAACCTCATTCACACGCTTTCCATCAATAAAAAGGTCTCCACTTGTAATCTCTTCAAATCCTGCGATCATTCGGAGTGTTGTGGATTTACCGCATCCGGATGGTCCGACAAATGCGATAAATTCTTTTTCTTCTATATCTAAGTTAAAGTCTGTCACGGAATTCTTATCGTTTCCTGCATATTTTTTACATATATTTTTAAATTCGATAAAGCTCATCTTTTAGCCCTCCTTGGAACCTGTTGATATTACACCCTCTACGATCTGTTTTGAGAAGAGTGAATAGATAATAATGACCGGAATTGTTACCATTGTGATAACTGCAAGGGTCTGTCCTGTTGTTGTGTTATCATTTGATGTAATCGCATTCAGACCAATCTGTGCAGTCAGAAGATCACTGGATGTAAATACAAGTGACGGCCACAGATAATCATTCCATACATTCAGGAATGTAAATACACTAACCGTTGCCACTACACTCTTTGACATTGGAAGAACCATAGTAAAAAAGTATTTTACCGGTCCACAGTGATCTAACTGTGCCGCCTCATATACATCATCCGGAAGTCCCAGGAATACCTGACGGAACAGGAAAATGTTAAACGGATTCACGATCATTGGAAGTACATATCCAAGCACCGTATTCAGAAGTCCAAGTTTTGCAATGATCAGGAAATGTATCGTAATGATCGTCTCCATCGGTACGATCATCAGAAGCATAATGATCAGAAGCCAGCGTTCTCTGAATGGAAAATTAATCTTAGCCAATGCATATCCTGCCAGTCCATTTACAATTACACCAAGTACGATCAATATTGCTGCATAGAACAAGGTATTACACATATATCGTACAAATCCTGTATTTGTTAATACAGATACATAATTTTCAAAGAAATTGCCGTTCAATGCCGGTGGAATGAATGCCGCCATACTGTTCATATCAGCAGTGATTGCCGCGTCTGGTTTAAATGAGTTTGCCAGCATCCAGATAACCGGGAACAGGAACAACAATGATACGATCAGAAGTACGACCGTCAGTATCCAATTATTTCTTTTTTGCTTTTTTGTTAACATTCTGATCCTCCGTATCTCTTGTTGCGTTTGTCTGGATCACGGTCAGTATCATTACAAAGAATGCGAATACAATAGCCATTGTAGATGCCAGTCCAATTTCCCAGTTAACAGTACCTGTTTCATATATATCATACACAACCGTATACGTTGAATTCGATGGTCCTCCTCCGGTCATAACCATTGGCTGTACCAACATACGGAATGCTCCGATCGTAATCGTAATTAAAACGAACACACACAATGGTTTCAATTCCGGCAGGGTAATGTCCTTGAATTTCTGCCACGGTGTTGCATGGTCCATCTCGGCCGCTTCATAAAGTGCCGGATTGATTGCCTGGATTCCTCCCAGGAAGATAATCATCTGATATCCCATTCCCTGCCATGCACTCATGATCGCGATGGATGGAAGTGCCTGACTGGCACTGTTGATGAATGGCTGTGCATCAATTCCAAAGAAAGAAAGGATTGCATTCATAATTCCTTCCGGGCTGTAGATCTGGATCCACAGTGTTGACACAACAGCAAGTGACATGACCACCGGAACAAAGAATGCTACTTTGAAATACTTCTTACAATGCGTCACTTTATTAATCAGAAGTGCCAGCACAAGCGCTCCAATTCCCTGCAGCGGAACAATAATGATCACAAACTTTACGGTATTAAAAAATGCCTGTGAAAACACATCATCTTTAAAAATCTGAATATAGTTGTCCAGTCCGACAAAATGCGTCAGTCCCGGATTTAAAGCAAAGAAATCAGTAAAACTGAAAATCAATGTCAGGATCATTGGCAGGAATAAAAATATCGTAAGTAACACAAGTGCCGGTCCAAAAAACGCCATTCCCATAATGGATTCTGTTCTTTTCTTCATTATTTCATCACATAACGCTTTAATTTTGCGTTAATCCTTTCTACAGATTTATCCAGTTCTGTCTTCGCATCTTTATCGGTAAGCACCGAATTTTCCAGTACTTCCTGTACCGATGCACTAACCTGTGGATATACAGGTGTTTTTGATCTTGGATGTCCATATTTACTGAGCTGATGATATAAGGCTTTATAATTCTCATCTTCTTCAAAAATCGGACTGCTCTCAAACGCTTCATATGTAGATGGGAAACTCTTACTTTCATCCCACAGGCGCTTTCCACTTTCTACACCACTCATCCACTGTACCAGCTTTGTCGCACCTTTTAGTTTCTTCGTCTTTGATGATGCCGCAAATGCCCAGGAACCGGTTGGTGTATATCTTCCGCCATCCCAGTTATCGGATACTACATATGGTGCAACTCCAAGGTTTACATCCGGATAGTTATTATAGATTGTATTTACTTCCCATGCCCCGTCGAACTTAAATGCTGCTCTTCCGCTTTCGAACAGGTCTGTGATCTGTACTTTAGACATATATCCATTATCCAAAAACGATTTAAAATAATTCACTGTTTCCAGATTCTCTTTTGAATTGAATACACCGTTCACCTTCAGTCCATCTTTACTTACAAAGTCACCGCCATTTGACCAGAAAAACGGTGCATAATAATAAATCGTAGCTTCTCCTGTCGGGAAAGTCATATCCAGCGCATAACCTTTTTTCTTCTCTACTACCGGCTGTACTTTCTTTAACACCTCTGTGAACTCACTCCATGTCCATGGGTGATCTGCATCTGGAACTTCTACACCCGCTTCTGCGAGAATATCTTTGTTATAATAAAGTCCCACGCTGGATTCCATTGCTCCAAGCGCATAGAGTTTGTTATTATACGTTCCCTGCTGAATAATGGAATCCAGATACACACTCTTTTCTTCGTCTGTTAATTTTGCAAGCGGCTGGATAATTCCGTTCTCTGCATATGCCGCTATATTAGGGCCATCAACAGTAAGCACATCCGGCAGATCTCCTGACATCACGGATGCATTGATCTTATCCGAATAGCCTCCACCACTGTCATTTCGTGGAATAAATTCAATATCTGCAAAATATTTCCCATCATATTTCTTATTAAATGCATCTACAGATTTCCTGTAGCACTGTCCTTCTTCTGTGTCTTCGATTGAATGTACCCAGATAGAAAGATATTCTTCGCCTTTGTCATATCCCTTTACTTCTCCTGGTTGCGGCTGTTTATCTCCACACCCCGTCAATGCCATTGCAAAGAATGCTGCCAGCAGTACCCCTACTGTTCGTTTCTTCATAGCTTTCTCCTTTCAGATTCACGATTGCGTAACCAGTTAAGTAACCGGTTACTTTATATGTTCATAATACTATCCAGAGTCTTACTTGTCAATAGATTTCAAAGAAAAAAGTTACCGGTTACTTAACCAGTTATTTTTCATTTGATTTTTTTCAATGCACTTGCTATACTGATAATATACATTATAAGGAAGAGGATTTACATGAAACAGAAAAAAGTAACTTTTGCAGATATAGCCGCTTATACAGGCTTTTCAAAAACTACCATTTCCAGATATTTTAATAATCCGGATTCTCTGACTCTTGAAAATCAGGAAAAAATCACTCATGCACTGGATGTCCTTGGATACCAGGAAAATAAGCTCGCCAAAGTACTGGCTAATGGAAAAAGTGAATTTGTTGGAATTATCATCCCCAACCTGTATCTTCACTATTACTCTGAGATGTTAAACCAGTTACTTTCTACTTACGAAAAGTATAATTATAAATTTCTTGTATTCATTGGAAATAATAAAAAAGAGATTGAAGAAAAATATATTCATGAACTGATGGCTTATAAGATTGAGGGACTTATTGTCTTAAGCAATACCATTTCGTCTGAAGAACTTGCTTCTTATAAACTCCCGGTTGTCACGATTGAGCGGGAATGTGACCATGTCTGCAGCGTGTCTACAGACAACTATCTGGGTGGTGTTCAGGCAACCAGTTTGTTGATACGTAATAACTGTGATGTCATTTTACATATCAATTCCATATTTTCTGATACCCTCCCGACTTATGGGCGTATTCAGGGATTTGAAGATATCTGTAATGAGCATCATATTACTCACGAACTGATCCAAAGAAATATGGGAAACACTTATCAGCAAACTTTAGCTCAGCTAAAGAATATATTTAATGAAATTGAAGAGAAATATCCGGCACAAAAAAAGGGAGTCTTTCTTGCGAATGACACTTATGCCAGTATGTTCCTGAACCTGATATTCCAGAAATACGGAAAACTTCCGAAGGATTATCAGATTGTCGGATTCGATGATTCTCCTATTGCAAGCGAAGCTATCCTTCCAATCACAACCGTTGGACAGCAGATTGAGAAAATTGCACAGACTGCCATGGAGCTTCTGGTTCTCCAGATGAATGAAATGAAAAAAAGAAAACCAACTCCTTTAAAAGAGCCGGTTCATAAGCAGATTACGCCTGTATTGATCCGACGTGATACTACGGAATAATACCGGTAGTGAGCAAATGATAAATTCCCTGAAGTTTTATTATTCACTTCAGGGAATTCTTTTGACAAATTCTATATTTGGCTTTTTAATTTCTCAACCACTTTTTGAATTATGTTTATATCTTCTTCTAATTCATCTGCTATCTGTTCTGTTGATTTTCCTTTTTTCAATTTCTTCTTTATTATTTTTTCTAAGAGTATCCGCTTTCCAATTTCGATTCCATCCTGTCTTCCAATCTCGATTCCATCCTGTCTTCCAATCTCGATTCCATCCTGTCTTCCAGCCTCATACTCTGCTTTCCGCAGTTTCTTTTCTTCAAACTCTTTGTCATATTCATAGATGCTCACTTTGATCACCTCAGTCTTATTCTTCAATAAAAACTCTGCCAGGATTCCTTCTTCTATGCATTCGTCAACTGCTCTCGTAACTGCTTCTTCTAAAGAGACATCCTGTTTCGCCGCATATTTTCTTACTCTGGCGACATACTGTGCATATTCCTTTAATGTTCTACAATGTTCCATCAAATCTGAACTGTGGCCATCATTCACATTCAGCATAGTCACTCTTAACTCCAGATCTGGATTTTCTGTTGGATTCTCGTATGCAGAAGATAATCGGAACTCACTACGATCTTCTACTTCTTTTGTTCCATTATAAAATACTAAAAATCTTGGCGTTGGTATCTTTTGTATCACAGTTGAATATAATGATTTTCGAACCACTAATCGTTGATACTCATCCGCAATATAAAACAAATTTCTAAGTGGAATATTCGGATTATACGTTGACTGATGTTCATATAAATATAAATTCATATCCATGATAAACGCCAGATCATTTTTCATTCCCATATAAATCGCATTTTCCAATGTAACAACCTGCAACTCTTCCGGATCTGTGTACTCTCTTCCATTCACCGCATTGTACAATGATAACAAATTCTCTTTGTTATGATACAACATTCTAAAAATTGTATCTTTGTACATCCTTTTTGCCTTTAGCTGCCGGTTATTTACCTGATACTTCTTGCTCCGTCTCTTTTGATTCTTTCTTTTCGCCATATTCAGTTTCCTCCTGTATGCAGGAGGATGTCTTTTTACTCTTTCAGTCATCTCCTGCTTTTTTACAATTGATTGGTATGAAAGCATAGATTTCTGAAATAAAATTAGATTATAGATGGTATATGTTTATTTTTATATACCTTGGAATTTTTGAAATATGCTTTGGTATATGTTAACACACAGATAAATATTAATCAATATATTTTTCCATCTTTTATTATGACATGTAATTAAAAAACTTAACAATACGGTATTACAAGATAATATTTTTTTCTTGTTTCAATTCTATATACAGAATTTTTTGTATCCCATGAAATATAATAAAACCCCGGGATAATCTTTTGCGTATCAACATCCACTATTTGCTTTTGTGTTTCTTCATTCTTTTGATATACTATTTCTTTTTTAACTTTTGGAGCAGACCCTCCAAAATATACAATATAAATACGTGTACCATTTTCACATTTATGCCGGCGTGCTGGTCCTAACTCGTATAATTCATCAAAAGAATTTACACTCTGTCTCGTTACTAACCCATCTTTCATAAATGCAATTGGTCCATATATATACAAAAATACGATTCCGATTATGAGCAAACATAATATTTTGATTTTATTATTCTTTAACATGCGGCACCTCCTAAAACAGAGTATATTTTTAAATAAAGCTCCTATTTTTAGATTAGAATAACATTCCTTATTTTATTTTCAATATGTATTTTAGAAATGCTCAATTTTTATAAAACTTCTACAACTCTTTCATCTTTCCAAGAATCTTCTGAGTAAAATGCTTCATGATTGCATTATATAATCTCATGTTCTGCTCTTGCTTTATCTTCCTTTCTCACCAGAATTTCATATTCATATGCCTTATCCTGATCTACTCCGATACTTCCAAATTGGGATCTCTTCGTTCCTTTTCCCTGAAAAAGCCACTCTGAGTCCTGATTTCTTACTTTATGTTTGTATGGAATCTTCGCCAGATCCAGCGCATCCCGGATCTCGTTGAACCGCTTCATGTCATGTCCGATATAGATAGATTCTGTCATTAATTTCATAGGCCGATCCTCTTTTCGTAATTTCTTAATTTTGATTATACTCTATTCTTTTGGGCGATTCTATAACAACTTTCTTAATATTTCTTATCTTGATACAAGCAAAAAGCTGCCCTGTACTTCTACAGCAGCAGCCTTTCACCATTATCCTTCAGCAGTTTTTTCGTTCTGTATCTTTTCTTCCCACGTCTGCATATACTTCACCTCTGTCTTCTCATTTGCTCTGATCTGACAAACACGTCTATGCATTTCTTGAATCCGTTTACTTTCGCATGCCCCTGACACTTCATCTGTACTATGTTGCATATACTTCAAAAGTTCTATCAGCTCTGATGGTACCAACTCTGGATGTTCCCCTCTGGTATTTAAAAATATCCTCGTTGCTCCATCATCCAGTTTCAATTCCGGGATCTCCTCACATTTCATCTGAAATGTGTAACGATATAAGCCATATCCAAACAAATCAAATGGCGTAATCATCACAACCAGGACTTCATTCAACAAGTTGAAATCAGCGGCTCCCGGTGGTAATGGTTTACTGTCAATGATTTGTCCAGCAAGTTTAATTCTTTTAATGATCTTCTTTGGTCCATAAGTAGCTCTCCTCTCTTATACAGGTATGTTCCCTGTAAAGAAGAGCTGTTTATCTTTATGGATATGATAACACAGAGTTTATATATATACCAGTATATACAGTCAACTTCTTTTATCAGGCATGCATTATCTGTTTGTTGTATTGTTCATTTTAGATTCTTTCCCGATTATCTGGGTCTAAAATAAATGAATGGTAACTATAGATACAGTGCAGATATTAGAATTCATCTGCGTATCGATACAATAACATGCCTGATTTTTATTTTCAATATTCATTTTGAAAATGCTGATTTTTTGTGAACTTTCTACAACTCTTTATAAACTCATAGCAAAAAATCCGCAGATGCAAGCTGGAAGGCTTATCCCTGCGGATTTCTTCAATATAGGCTTTTACTCCTTCTCTTTGTACTGAAGAAGAATTACAAAAGGCGTTCCCACTACACACCCAATCAGCCACGAAATACCACATATAATCCCATATTCCAGAATTATCATCCGGATAATATCTTTCTTTTCTTCTCCGAATACCATAAACATTCCATAATCTTTGATTCTTATCCGGTTATAATTGCTTACTGTATAGCTGATCAAAATCAGACCAATAAACAGCAATATATACATGTACGTCTGAATTGCAATTCCCAGTTGTGACCGGACTCTTTCTTCCATACTCATCGTTCCAAGAGCCAATTCTTTAACTCCAAGAAACACGAATAATATAATTGCAGCTAAAATAGTACTCATAAAACATACAATACTATTACGCACATTCTTTTTTAATATTTTCAATAATACTTTCATATACTATTCCTTTAAAGAAAAATGTTTCCCCATCTCTTGTCATCTACTTTCAACTTCTATTTGTTCTCCTGCCGGCCTGTTCCTTCTTGCCCCAACCAGATACAGAATTGCTGGACCAAAATTAACAATAATTCCAATAATTAAAATTGGGAAATCTGATGTTTTCAAAAAAGCTTTTCCATTATCTATTGCAATAATAATTTCATTGCAATACATTAACAAATTAACACCCATATAGATAACAATTCCTGCTATTAACTGTTTTGTTTTTTCTGTATTATTACAGTTTGCTTCCCCATAATGTCCCAGATACCAGATGCCTATTGAAATTGCAAGCATCCATAATGTGTGTACACGTTCTCCAGCCAAAAAACAAACATTAATCAAACAACCTACAATTCCCCAAAGTCCCAACAATTGAAAATATATCGAAGTTCCTCTAATTAATTTCCGTCCTCCCGGTGCTCTGATTCCTCCTACAGAATAAATCAGATCATCACAAAATTCATGAACCGACTTTCCCAGTACTGTTTCAAAATTTTCATTACGCTCCTGTGCTTCTTCCGCCATTCCAGTGATATCTTCAATCATTTGGTCAATTTCTTTTTCTGTAAGTGGGAATGTCTTGATGTATTTTTTCATCTTCCTGACCATTCTTTTATTTTTCTTCGTCAACATAATCTACTCCTCCTTTTTCAAAATTCTATTTACTGATGATTGTACTTCCGTCCAGCATTTAATAAACTCCTGCAAATATGCCTCTCCTTCAGCCGTTAATGAATAATACTTTCGTTTTGGTCCAAGCGGCGAAGGTCGTAGTTCTGAAGAAATCATCCCTTTCTTTTCCAATCGTACGAGTAATGGATAAATACTTCCCTCTTTTACATCTTCAAATCCGAACTCTGTCAATGTCGTTACAATCTCATATCCGTATGTAACCGTCTCGGATAAAATCTGCAAGATACATCCTTCTAAAGTTCCCTTCATTAATTGTGATTTATCATACATATTTTCACCTACCTTGTATACTATAGTAGTTCTTGACTATATTGTATCACACAGTAGTGGTTTGTCAATGAATTTGCGTACAATAAGAATGGGTTTCTAACTATTTTTCCGGCTTATTCTGACATAAAAAAATCCACAGATTTAAGCTTTTCAACTTATATCTGCGGATTTTTTATCTGAGAATTTCTCAGTATTCCTACTCCTTTTCTTTGTAATGATGCGCATCCTCCAGCATCATATCTTTCACCTTCATCAGACGGATCTGGGTGCTTCGTTCATTCTCGTCAAGCTTCATGGTAATATACTTGATATTCTTCTGTGCTTCCGGAATGATCACATGCTCCAGGGCGTTGACACGTCTTCTAGTCTTTTCGATCTCGACCGCCATAAGCTGACAGGCTTTTTCTGTCTCTGCAAGCTTCAGCATATCCGGCAGGATATCTGCCAAAGATTTTACGGCCCCATCCAGATCACTCGATGTAAATGCAAATCCATACGAATAGATGTCATTCGCATCGGCGGTTCTTGTCTTCGTCTCGAATACAGGAATGTCTACACTCATGACATTCTTCTGTCCGACTTCCAGATCCACCTCCTGCTTCGGCGCCATCAGTGCCGTGTTCAGGGTTGCTTCGTCCATTCCGGCTTTGGCTATGACGAAGTTCTTATTGGCCGAACGGATACCCGCTTCTACCTTCTCCCGAAGTTCCATGTTCACTTTTACCAAATCCAGGAACTGACGCATCAGTTCATCTCGTTTATCTTTCAGAAGTTTGTGACCTTTTATGGCTGTGACCAGTTTCTTCTTAGTTCTGGTCAGTTCCATACGGGTAGGGGTTACCTGGGTTGACGCCATAGTATCACTCCTTTCTATACTTTTTTATACCGGACGCCATGCCGGCTCGAATCCGCTTCGCATAACTTACTATTTACCATAGTATAAATCCAAGAACTTATCATCAATTCGCTTAAGCTCTGCTCTAGGCAGCATAGACAGCAGCTTCCATCCGATCTCCAGTGTCTCTTCGATCGGTCTGTCGGTATCGTATCCCTGTGATACATATTCTTTTTCAAATGCATCTGCGAATTTCGCATATACCAGGTCAATATCGGTAAGAGCTGCCTCTCCTAAAATAGTCATTAATTCTTTCGCATCTTTTCCTCGCGCATATGCCGCAAATAACTGGTTCATGGTATTTGCATGATCGGCTCTTGTCTTACCTTCTCCGATTCCCTTATCTTTCAGACGGGACAGGGATGGCAATACATCGATCGGCGGTTTGATACCTTTACGGTACAAATCACGGCTTAAGATGATCTGGCCTTCGGTGATGTATCCGGTAAGATCCGGGATTGGATGCGTCTTGTCATCTTCCGGCATGGTCAGGATCGGAATCAGTGTGATACTTCCCTTCTTGCCATTCTGTCTTCCGGCTCTTTCATATAACGTTGCAAGGTCGGTGTACATATATCCAGGATATCCACGACGTCCCGGTACTTCCTTACGTGCGGCAGATACTTCTCGGAGTGCATCTGCATAGTTGGTAATATCTGTCATAATTACCAGTACATGCATGTCTTTTTCGAATGCAAGATACTCGGCTGCTGTCAGTGCCATACGAGGTGTGGAAATACGCTCGATTGCCGGGTCATTTGCCAGGTTGACGAACAATACCGTTCTGTCGATAGCTCCTGTCTCTTTGAAAGATTCTACGAAGAAGTTCGACTCTTCGAATGTGATACCCATAGCGGCAAATACTACGGCAAATTTCTCATTGCTTCCGCGTACCTTTGCCTGCTTTGCAATCTGTGCTGCCAGGTTGGCATGTGGAAGTCCGGATGCCGAGAAGATCGGAAGCTTCTGTCCACGAACCAATGTGTTCAATCCGTCAATAGCCGATACACCTGTCTGGATAAACTCTTCCGGATAGCTTCTTGCCGCCGGGTTCATAGGCAGACCGTTGATATCACGTCTTTCATCCGGCAGGATCTCCGGTCCCCCGTCGATCGGGCGGCCCAGTCCGTCGAAGACACGTCCAAGCATATCTTCCGATACACCAAGCTCCATGCTTCGTCCCAGAAAACGTACTTTACTGTTACTTAAGTTGATACCCGTGGCACTTTCGAATAACTGCACCAGTGCATCATTTCCATTGATCTCCAGAACCTTACAGCGGCGCTTCTCACCGCTTGCAAGTTCGATCTCACCTAATTCATCATAAGCTACATTTTCAACGCCGCGTACCAGCATCAGAGGTCCGGCAACTTCCTGTATGGTTCTATATTCTTTTGGCATAATTTAGAAGTCCTCCTTCCCGAATGCAGCCGCAACTTCCTTGTCCAGTTCTTCTTCTACATTCTTATATTCACTTTCGATATCGGCGTCTGTTGTATATTTATAACGGCCGATCTTTTCTCTTACCGGCATGGCAATCAGTGCGTTCATGTCCGCACCCTTGTTCAGTGCGTCGACCGATTTCTCATAAAATGCCAGTACCAGTTTCATCATCAGATACTGCTTGCGAAGCGGTGTGTAAGTGTCAATCTCATGGAAGGAATTCTGATGTAAGAAGTCCTCACGGATGGATCTTGCCGCTTCCATCTTCAGACGGTCGGTCGGTGACAGGGCATCCATACCTACCATCTGTACGATCTCTTCCAACTCAGATTCTTCCTGAAGCAGCGTCATCATTTCCTGGCGCAGAGCCATCCAGTCCTCAGCTACATTTCCATTAAACCATGGTCCTACGTCATCCAGATACAAAGAATAGCTAGTCAACCAGTTGATAGCTGGGAAGTGACGTTTATAGGCCAGGGCAGAGTCCAATCCCCAGAACACTTTTACAATACGCAGAGTCGCCTGGGATACTGGCTCAGAAATATCACCACCTGGCGGCGATACAGCACCGATCGCTGTCAGCGCTCCCTCTCTGTTATCGCTGCCCAGACAGATCACATGTCCAGCTCTCTCATAGAACTGAGCTAGACGGCTTCCCAGATATGCGGGATAACCTTCCTCACCTGGCATCTCCTCCAGACGTCCAGACATCTCTCGAAGAGCCTCTGCCCAACGGGAAGTAGAGTCTGCCATCAGTGCCACGGAATAACCCATGTCACGGAAATACTCTGCAATCGTAATACCTGTGTAAATGGATGCCTCACGGGCTGCCACAGGCATGTCGGAAGTATTCGCAATCAAAACCGTACGCTCCATCAAAGACTGTCCCGTCTTCGGGTCTTTCAGCTCTGGAAACTCATTCAGAACGTCGGTCATCTCATTTCCACGCTCACCACAACCGATATAAACCACAATGTCAGCCTCCGCCCATTTTGCCAGCTGATGCTGAATCACCGTCTTGCCGCTTCCGAAAGGTCCTGGAACCGCAGCCACACCACCTTTGGCGATGGGGAACATGGTATCGACTACTCTCTGTCCAGTCACCAGCGGAACCTTCGGAGGAAGTTTTTTCTGATAAGGGCGTCCTACACGAACCGGCCATTTCTGAGCCATAGTCAGCTCTTTGTCTCCATCTTCCGTCTCTAAAATTACAACTACATCATCCACCGTAAATTCGCCGGCTTTGATGTCTTTTACCTTACCTTTCATATTCGGCGGAACCATGATCTTCTGCTGAACCAGCACAGTCTCCTGTACGGTTCCCAGAACATCACCGCCGGCCACTTCGTCGCCTGGTTTCGCAACTGGCACGAAGTTCCATTTCTTATCACGTTTCAGAGACGCAACCTCCACACCACGCTTCAGATTGTTGCTGTTGGTCGCCTTCATAATGTCGTCCAGAGGACGTTGAATACCATCATAGATACTGGAAATCAATCCAGGTCCCAGTTCTACGGACAGTGGCATTTCGGTGGATTCCACCGGTTCGCCAGGTCCAAGACCAGAAGTCTCCTCATATACCTGAATGGAAGCCTGGTCGCCGTGCATCTCGATGATCTCACCGATCAATCGCTGATTACTAACACGCACCACGTCGTACATGTTGGCATCTCTCATACCCTCAGCGATAACCAGAGGTCCTGCCACCTTCTTTATCGTTCCTTTGCTCATTTGAACAAATCACCCACTTTCCTAATTTTCCTGTCTCAATTTTGAAGACAGGTTCTCAGTCCTTCTAATTATCTCCAAAGAGAATATCTGAGCCGACTGCCTGCTCCACGGATTTTTTGACTCCGGCCACTCCTGCGCCGGTATTCCCTGACACTCCCGGTATCTGAATAATTGCCGGCAGAATCTCTTCTCGATATTTCTCTACTTCATGCTCCAGCACAGCCGCAAGAGCTTCTGTGATATAAATCACTGCGTAAGCTCCTTCCGCCAGCTTATGCAGTTTCTGTTTCGCTTCATCAGGGTCTGACACAGGAAAAGTATCCAGACCCAGCGCAGCGAACCCATAAATGCTGTCATACTCGCCGATCACTGCAATCTTATACATACATTTCCCTTATCCTTTCCCGGATAAATTCATCCGATAACTGATTCAGCTTTCCAGTCAGAATAATCCTGACTGTCTTTATCTCATTCTCTCTGGCTAAGATATAAGCCACAAGAGGTCCAATTGTAAATGGATTATATAGCTGCGGGTGGATTGTCTGGATAATCCGGTTATCACACCAACGCTCAAAAGCAGAGGCTGATTCCGCCAGAGCTTGTGCACCTTCAGCATATACCGTTCCGCTTAAATACTCCTGAATCGCGTCCATACCGCTGAGTGCCGCACGAGACAGTTGGTCTACACTGATGGAATCACATTCTGCCATTGCTCTTTTCATAAATTCCATTGTTTTCGCGGTTTTTTGTGAACGCACTGCAATTTTGATATCTGCCACAGCCACCGTAGACTCTGCATAGTCACGGATAATCTCAGCATCAGACCGTTTACCGGCCTCGTAGATGGCCTCTAAGGCTGCTTTGTCAACCATAATGTCACAAAGCTGACCATCTCTCGTGTGCAGAAAAGTCTCATAGGCCTCTTCCGCTACCCGAGACATGCTCTCCGGCAGTTTGGAGAAATTCTTCTCAGATATAATCTCCATCATTTCTTCTCCACTGATCGCGCAGTCATTGAAGAAAATATTGGGATTCTTCTCCTCCGTGGCGACTTCCTTGATCGCCGCCTTAAGATTATGGAATAGATTTGAGTAGGTGAGCACATCAAACACCGACATGTCGTCTACCAGTTCCCGCATCAATTCCCAGGTTTTCTCCCTCTCCCGGGTCAAAATTGCCTCTGCATTCACGGGAGTGTCCATATCCCCCCAGCCCTTGTCAATCAGAAATTGCAAACACTGTGCCTCATCTTTACATGCCATAAGCTGATCGATCGTGGCCTGAGAAAACAGGGTTGTCTCCCTCGCACGGATTCGCGCTACCGCGTAGGTGTATTGCTCGTCATACATAGGTGTATACCTCCTTTTCGCGGATTTGCGCTTTTATGAAAATAATACTCTTTGCACCTGATCCTGCAATTCATCCTTCCTGGATGCAAACATCGCCTTGAAAGAACAGTTCTCTTCAATTCCACCATAAGCCAGAATAAAACCGCCATCCAAGTTTTTCGCCTCTTTGGACAGACTCAACATACCGCCCACAGATGCCGCGATCTCCTGGATTTCCTGCTCAAAACCCGCAGGCATCTGTTCCAAGTCACGCTGTGAGAAAAAAATTTCTCCACTTTGAGGAAGCGCATACTTTTTCAGCATCTCTCGAATAATCTGAAAATATTCATCCCCAGATTTCTGCACAAATACTGCATATGCCCTATCCACAACAGCAGTAATCAACTCCTGCTTTGCCTCCAAAAGAGAAGTTCTACGCCGTAAGTCTGATGAAGAAATAACTCTGTCTTTGTAATTGCGAATTTCTGCTTCCGTCTTCTTCTCAGAATCCTTCTGCATATTCTTTACTTCTTCCCTGGCTTCGTCCATAATCTTCTCTGCGGAAGTTCTGGCATCTTCGAGAATCTTTTCAGCGGAACTGTTCGCTTCATCAAGGATTTGGTTAATCATCTTATCTAATCCAGTCATTTTCCGCTCTCCTTTATTTTACTACTGATTGATTATCACGCTGCAATTACGGCATTGGGATTGCTGTAACAGCCAGAATAGAAATCAAAAGAGCAAGGATTGCGTAGGTCTCAACCATCGCCGGGAACAGCATCGCTTTACCGAACTGCTCTGGTTTTTTCGCTACGATACCGATAGCAGCCGCAGAAGTCTGTCCCTGAGCTTTGCCGGAGATCAGTCCAACGATACCAATCGGTAGACAAGCTGCCAGAATCAAAAGGCCTGTCTTCGGGTCTAAGTTCGCTGGATTTCCGCCCAACAGACCGATCTGCGACAGAGTGATAAATCCAACCAGCAGACCATAAATACCCTGTGTACCAGGCAGAAGCTGCATAATCAGAACCTTTGCGAATTTACTTGGGTCTTCACTGACAACACCAGAGGCCGCGCGTCCGGCAATACCTACACCAATTGCGGAACCTGCACCTGCTAAAAATACTGCGACTGCTGCACCTAACAATGCGTATACTAAACCTAATTGATTCATAAACTTGTTTCCTCCTTAACATCAACATATTTTGTTTTCGCTTTGAATGGTTGGAAAGGTCTTCCTCCGCCTTCATAGAATTTACCAAAAAATTCCACGAACTGAAGACGGTTGGTGTGCACATAGGCACCCAAAAGATTAATGGCCATATTCATGGCATGGCCAACGATAAAGACGATGATAAAAAATATTGCTCCGATAATTCCCTTACCCATCATGCTTCCCATCTGATTGACTACGGAAGCAATAACTCCTGTGGCAAGTCCCAGCGCCAACAGACGTGAATAGGACAGTACGTCACTTAGCCAGCCCGTGATATTATACAGGTCATATGCTCCCAGAGCAATCCGGAGAGCAGGGTTTTTGTTGGCACGTCCAGACATTAGAAGCAGACCGACTGCTCCCACAATCGCCAGCACCTTCGCCAACATCTGCAAAGCTGGTGGGAACACAATCGCTATCGGCGACATTGATGCAAAAATCTTACTTGGAAGAAGCATCAGAATCAATCCGATCAGGAACAAATACCACAAAACCACATCGCAGAAGAAATCCAAATACTGTTTGTTCTTAATACACAGATATCCTTTGATTCCCAATCCCACGAACAGGTGGATAATTCCAAACAACATACAGAACATCAGCAGGGTCATCGGCTCTTCCAAAGGAACAAACCACAGTGCCGGAACAACAATTTCTTTTCCAAAGAATACTCTGGCAACCACGGTGACAGCGTCCCCAAAAATACCGCCAAACATCAGTCCCCAAAATACTGTAGAGAGTCCACAGTACATAAACATTCGAATCGCCTTTTGCATCCCCTCTTCCATCCTGGGGAATTTTTTTATAATCACCGCACAGGCGATAAACACCAAAACTCCGTATGCTGCGTCTGAAAGCATAAGTCCGAAAAACACGATATAGAAAAAGGACATGATCGCTGACGGGTCAATCTCTCCCGCTTTTGGCAGACCATAAGAAGCCAACACACCCTCCACGGATCCTGCTATCTTATTATTTTTCAGCAGAACCGGGGCTTCCTCCGGGTCCGGTGTTTCCACATCTACGACAAGGTCATATTTCTCTTCCATATGCTTCTGAAGAGCTGCCGTATCCTTTTCCGGTACATAACCACTGATCAGAAATGTCTGACGAGACTGCAAGACTTCTCCCAACACTTCATATTTCTGAGCTCTAGCCCGGAAATAGTCTGAGACTATCTTAAGCTTCTGTCTACTCTCGGCATAGCTTTGAATCTGTTTTTCAATCCCTGCGTTTTCCTGTTCCAGATTTTTAACTTCCTGTTCCAGTTTTTCTTTCTGCTTGGATGGAATCTCATCAGTCACCATCGATGGCTTTGAAAATCCCATCGACCGCAGAGCCTCCTCCATTTTCGTCGCCTGATCTCTCAAGCAGAACACTGTCACACAGGTCTGGTCCTGATCTGAAGAAATCACCTGAATATCCATTGCTTCCAACTCAGGAGCTTCCTGAGCCAGTCTCTCATAGATCTGCTCCAGAGTCAGCTGACCGCCGAAACTTCCAATTAACACAGCCGTAAATTTAGTTCCCTGATATCCCATCGGGATATCCAGCGACAGCCAAGGCTCCAACGATTCTATCTGATTTTCCACCTTGACTGCTTTCGCTTTATTCTCAGTCAACTGTTTTTTCAGAGTCAGCAGTTCATTTGCACTCTCTAAGACTTTGTCTTTGCCCTCCGTGATTTGATCATACTCACTCTTCTCCACCAGAGCTCTTCCTTCCAATGAAGAAAACATAGAAGTCTTTTCCGGTGCATATTCCTGAAGGATCTCTAAAGCATGATCGATTTGAACCGCCTTTTTGTCAAAGCCTTGCCGCACTTCTAAAGTGTTCGCTTTGCGAAGCGCCGCATCTTCAACAATGGATGTGTCAATTTCCATGATTCCCAATGCCTGGAGTTCTTCTAATATGGCCTTTCTGTTTTTCTTCATAGCGCAGATACTAAATCGTTGCATCTGCAATACTGCCATACCCACATACCTCCTTTACCAAATATTTTACCTTCCTGTCTTCTAGTACAGGTTCGCGATCACGGCCTCAACGGCCTGTGATTCTTTCTGCGCCGCCTTCTCCCTAAGTGCAGCAATCTCCTCTTGCACTCCCCGCAGCGCCTTCTCCTGCTCAGCTTCTGCTTCTTCCTTCGCAGCCTCCATCTTCGACGCTGCATCCTCTCTCAAGCTCTTAAGCTGAGCCTCTTTAAAAAGCTTGGCATCTTCTTTAGCTTTTGCCACCATGGCATCCGCCTGCTGCCGTGCATCCTTTACAATCTTTTCCGCCTTTTCCTCCGTCTCTTTTACAACATTAATAGTTTCTTGAATCATCTGATCACCACCTTTATCCATATAGATAAAATTTTATCATAAATCATATGATAAAGCAACGTGTTTCCAGCATTTTTTATATATATTCCCATTATACAAAGAATTTTTTATACATTTTAACATAAAACAAACCTCTGGAAATCCTCGACGTTTTGTAGATAAATAATACAAAAGTGCAGGAAACTGTCGATTATTCTACGATTCCCTGCACTTTTATACATTACTAATTATAAGTCTATTTTTTAACAACGAAAATCAATGAACAACAAGTGTTCACAACAGATATTTCGTATTTTCAAACTCTTTTATGTTCTGGCTGTCAATCCACTGACTTTTTACCCAGACATGTTTCTCGGAATCTTCCAGGTCTCCAGGCTCAGCCGCCTTGATAGCCTCCAGGATAGTCTGGTAGCCAATCTCATATGGGTTCTGTGCGACAAATCCCACTTCCCGGCCCGATTTAACTGCCTCCTGCTGCGCGGTGGTTCCATCCACTCCGACAATCGCGATATCCTGACGTTTACTGTTCTGAACACAATCCAATACTACATCAGAAACTGCGCCATTGGTACAAAAGATGCCCGCCAAATCGCTGTTCGTGTCCAAAAGCTGCTGCACCACATCTGACAACTCTTGCCCTTCACTGTCATAGACCGGGTCTAACACCTCTATACCCGGAAAATCTCTCATAAATTTCTGAAACGCAGTCACGCGCGTCACTGACGACTGCCCCAACTCACTGTGAGCTATAATGGCAACCTTTCCTTGACTGCCCAGTTTTTCCGCTAACTTTGTCGCCGCAATCTTGCCAATTTTTCCGTTTCCAGAAGTACAGATTCCATCTGGCAGACCACTGTTTAAACCCGAGTCAAACGTAACCACAGGAATTCCGTTTTCATGAGCCGTCTCCAACTGGGCTTCACAGGAATCCGCATCAATCGCTGACAGACACAGCACAGTAGGATTCTCCGAGAGCACTGCATCAATGGTGTTGATCTGGTCCGTCACCTTCTGTTCATCATCTGGCCCTTCAAAAGTCATTGTAATTTTGTCTTCATCTTTGTAGCCGTAAGCTTTATTTATCTCACTTACCGCATCTTTCATGCCTTCTTTGACAGCTTTCCAATATTCATCCTTCGTGGACTTCGCAATCACCGCTATACGGCTTCCCTTCGCCACTGGCGCCGATGTATCTACATCTTCTGACCGATCAGAGATACTACTCTCTTCCGGTGACATTGTCACTTCGGCACTCTGCTCTTCTGTGTCTTCCTGTACGGCGTCAACCATCGCCTCCTGGGATTCCCCTGACACGGATTGGGAACAACTGCTGAACAATCCAAGCATCGTAGCCGTCAAAAACACAGCCGCAATCTTTCTCTTCATAGGCTTCCTCCCAAAAATCTTCTGGTTCTTCCAGAAAATATGCCTCTTCTAGTTAAACTTGTTCAGTTTCTATTCTCCAATCATTATACACTTTTTCGTTCCCTCGTCCAGAGATTTTACACTTTTTTCACGAAAAAACCTTACATTTTGTTACTGTTCAGCCATGCGGCTTAGCCTGGCAGAATCCGAGGCAGGCTTGCTGGCAGGAAGATTCTTCCAGTTTAAGACATATAGCGCTCAGACATAAGCGAGGATTTTGCTGCGTCAGCAGCGAAAAAGCAGCGCCAGCTACAAATTTGAGTTGTATGGTTGAACAGCTTTCATGGCTCAATCCCAGATGTCCCATTCTTTTCCTACTTCATAGGCCACTGACAGGGACAGCGGCCCAGCAAGAACACCCCATGGTCCGTACAAATAAAATCCAAAATATACAGCTGCCAGAACAATCACTGGCGAAATCCCCAACCTCCTTCCAATTAACTTAGGTTCTAAAAACTCTCTGACGACACTTGTCACCAAGTCTAGAATCACACACCCTACAGCCACAGAGAATTCCTTTTTCAACAGGAAATACACAGCCGCTGGATAAAGAAAAGTTCCCGTTCCAATGACAGGCAGAGCATCTAGAATTCCCAATCCAGCACCAAACAACAGATAATAAGGGCTCCCCATCAGCCAAAATCCCAACGTACAAATCAGACCAATGACTCCCATAATCACCAGTTGTGCCTTCAAGTAAGTGATGGTCGTCTCTTTCAGCCGCCTCGCAATTCTCCTCACTCCTCTTAATACTGAGGACTCCCTCACCTTCCTTTTCACACTATCCATTTCCTGCAAGAATAAAATCCCAGAAAGCCAAGTAATCAAAAAACCCATCCCCACCAAAAATATTTCTCCGGCCTCTGAAATAAGCTTCAAGAAGCTTTGCGGAGTAACACTTTCCATGAGATTCCTCTGCATCTGACCTGCCTGAGTGAGTATGAATTGTCGGCTAACCTCTTTTTTAATTCCCGTGACCTGTTCCGCAGCCTGACAGCACTGATCTAGAATCCTCATCCCCCAGTCAGATAGGTTGTGAAAATTCAAAAAGATCAACTTAATCTGCTCCCACAGCAGAATTCCTCCTTTCCATAGGAGTAACAAGAAAAGCGTCAGTAATCCCACTAGAATCACAGCACCCGCCCAACTTTTTTTGAGATGAATTTTTCTCTCTATCCACTCCCCGGCCGGATAGACCCAGACAGCTAAAAGCCAACCTATCAAAAAAGGAACTGCAACAGGCACCACATACCGAAATCCCAGGTATACTCCTATTACAATTCCAATCGCGCAGATCTTCCTTCTAACTTCCAGGCTCATCCTCTCACCACACTTTCCACATCTGCTAACGCCCAATCAGCTTTGGACCAAGTGCCCACTGCTCATTTCAGACACCAGCACCTCAGTGCATTAGTATGGCTGTTTTCAAAAACTTTATTCAAAAAAGCCCTGAAAAGTCTCGCCTCTTGGCTGTATACAAAAATCCATTTTTCCCCCGCTGAGAGGATGAGTAAAGCTCAGCTCACAAGCACACAATCCCAGATGCACATTCTGCGTTCCCGGGTTGTATTTTCGATCTCCCAAAAGTGGCATCCCTCTGTGCGCCATCTGTACCCGTATTTGATGGTGCCTCCCTGTTAGCAGTTGAATATGCAACAGCATTTTACCATTTTGCCGTTTTAAAAGTCTATACTCTAAAACCGCACGTTTACTCCCAGAAGTATTCTTTGGGACAACCATGGAGTAATTTTTTCTCCCGTCCCGTCTCAGCCAGTCCTCTAGCCGCTCCTTGTCTGGCACTTTGGCATCTTGCGCCACTGCCAAATAACATTTTTTCATCTCTCCTCTGGCTGACTGACTGCTTAGTCCACTCGCTGCTTTCGGATTCTTGGCGAACACCACCAATCCCTCCACCGGCTGGTCCAGTCGATGAATCACCGCCACATATGGCAGCTTTTCCGGATTTCTCATCGCCAGCTCATTCTTCAGCGCGCTCTCCAAATCCATCCTTCCAATCCCAGCACTCTGGACTGCCATGCCTGCCGGCTTATGACAGACAATCAAATCTTCATCTTCGTACACGATTACTTCTCTCAACATTCTCCACTTGCTCCTACTCTTTTCTCAACGGCCACTCTCCGAATACAGGCAGCTATTCTGTAATGATATGTATCATATCACAAAATTGCCGCAACGCAAACAATAAGACGACCATCACAATTCTTTTTAATTATGATGGTCGTCTTAACACTCTTCGTTATTCAATTTTTCGATCCTCTTCTTTTCTTTCTCTGTACAAATGATAGATTACTCTTATTTTCTTCTGATATAAGATATCAATAAGATTTAATAAGTATAGATCAACCTTCTTTGGTTACAATCAAATTAAGTAATTTAATTTTCTTGTTCCATATTCAATTTATCTATTGTTAATCTTTCTTTTTATTTCCTGCTCATAAAATGAAATGATACATATCATTCAATTTATTTAGAAAGTTCTATAGAGTTTCGACTTGTGATTCACGTATCACAAATCACTTGGATCTTCCTCATAAATATCTTAACCTGATCTCTTTTGTATCATTCTAAGGTACTTTTCTATGATCCTTCTTTTATGAATAACTTCCACCATTTGACAGTTATTCTCTGATGTAAAGTTTCAATTCATATGTCCTCTTAATGTAGATCATGACCTATGTTAAAAATCATTTATATATAAAATGTGGGCTTTATTTTATACATTAATATTTTTATCATTTTTCTGATCTCTCAGAGGATACCTATGGATTTCAAGATATCTTACCTGTCTTTTCCTAATCACGGTTAACTGGTTATTTATAAACTACATCTTTATAAGAATTCCAGATAATTATTCTGAAGCGATCTAGAGATACCATATCGCATTTTCCTTTGAAAATTGCCATTGTTCTCTGGCGATCATTATCTTTCTAATATCTTGATTCTCATTATGTACTTTTCCAAGAGAGCTCTCTGCTCATCCTTCATCTAATCCATAATTTATTAGTCAGGCAGTTATATCTTTTTAGAAAATGTTTCTTTACACAAATTCTAAAACCTTTATATCAGTTTTGTGGTAATATTCAATATAAGAACAGCTTCTATAATACCTTGGATACGTTTTCCTTTTCTTGGACTTCAATTACTTCTATGTATCCGGTCTTTCTCGCAGGAACCGCTGCCTACCACTCTTATATTGATGATCATCTGTTTAAGTTCCCATTGGACTATACCTCCTTCTAAATACCATTCGTTTCTAGTAATTTATATATACTATGAATTGAATGAATTTCTTTCTTGTTTCTTTGTATGGTCATATAATATCACTGTCCCCTTTATTTGTCAATACATTTTTTGATATTTTTTATAATTAAATATTTTCAGAATTTTTATTCTTTTTATTACTGGTAATTTTCTATATTTTTATATTTTTTCAGATAATTTAAATTCAAGAATAGTTCCGAAAAATTCACAGGCCCGATTTCATGCTAATGAAACGGGCCTGATCTCATTCTATACTATCTGCGATTGTAGTTAATCAGACATCCCTTCAGGATGATCTCTCTCTCGTCATCTGTCAGCTCACCCAATGTAACCGTGAACTCTTTAAGTCCACTCTCTCCCACTGTATACACGGTGATTACTTCTGATTTCTCTTCCACAGCTTTGCGGATTCCCGGCACATACAGGTAATCCCCATTCTTAAACGGCAGCTCTCCTTCCGGAATCAGGAATGGCAGCATCCCCCAGTTAATCAAATTCGAACGGTAACGCTTTGTGGCGTACTCATTGGCAATGTTCGCCCAGCCGCCCAGCACCTTCTGGCAGGACGCAGCCTGCTCACGGGCAGAGCCGTCTCCCGGCTTCACCGCAAAAATCGTGCTACCAACACCGTAATCTCCTTCCTTTATTCCAGGGAATTTGTCATCAATTTTATCCAGAACCTCTGTCAACTCTGGAAGTACTTTCACCGGACATTCTCCGGCGTCGATGGCCTCCTGTGCCACCTTCACTTCTTTTGCTCTTCCCACGTAGGCTGGGTCCTTTCTAGACAAGGTAAATTCAGCCAGTCCTAGAGGATTCGACCGGAAGGAAGAAGTCTCTCCTGACGGAATCAGCTCGTCCGTCGTAGTTACAGGATCATGAATCTCCGACACGACTTTCAGAATCAAATTCTCGGCCAAAGCCGGCATCTTCGGCCAGTCTTTAATGTTCGGGCCAAACTGAATCTCCACAGATGGGTCTGCTATGCCCTTGCTGTCAAAGACACGGTTTTCGTAGATCGTTTTATCAAAATAATATTTAGGATTTGTATATCCTCCTGTATATTCTTCAGCAGATGTAAGGAAACCTTTGTTTGCTGCCGTAGCAGCAATGGAACGCGCATCCATGAGAGCAACAGACGATATCTGTCCGTTTTGAATTTTTGAGCCTTCACGATTCGGGAAGTTTCTGGTGGTATGACGAATGCTGAAAGCATTGTTCGCCGGTGTATCGCCCGCTCCGAAACACGGACCGCAAAATGCAGTCTTAACAACTGCTCCGGTTTCCAGAAGAACAGCCAGCGTTCCGTTTTTCGCCAGTTCCATATAAATTGGAGTACTTGCTGGATATACGCTCAAAGTAAATGCGTCATAGCCGATGCTGCTACCTTTGAGAATATCCGCTGCCGCACAGATGTTCTCAAAACCACCGCCGGCACATCCAGCAATAATGCCCTGATCCACATAGAGCTTGCCATCTACTACTTTTTCTCTCAGAGAAAAGTCAATCTTTCCGTCCAAGCTCACCTGAGCTTTCTTTTCCACATCATCCAAAATATCCAACAGATTCGCCTTCAGCTCATCAATCGTATAGGTATTCGAAGGATGGAACGGCATAGCAATCATTGGTTTAATTTCATCTAAATCAATCTCAATCATTCCATCATAGTAGGCCACATCACCCGGCTTCAATTCCTTATAGTCCTCACTTCTGCCATGAATTGCGTAGAACTCCTCAATCTTGGCATCCGTCTTCCAGATGGAGGACAGGCAGGTCGTTTCCGTAGTCATGACATCAATACCTATTCTGAAATCTGCACTCAAATTCTCGACGCCTGGCCCAACAAACTCCATGACTTTATTTTTCACGTAGCCGTTGGCAAATACTTCTCCGATAATCGCCAAAGCCACGTCCTGGGGACCAACGCCCGGTCTCGGACAACCTTTCAGGTATACTGCTACCACGCCTGGCATATTGATATCGTAAGTCTGAGACAGAAGTTGTTTCACCAGCTCAGGGCCACCTTCGCCCATGGCCATTGTTCCAAGAGCCCCATACCGAGTAAGACTATCAGAA
>ENA-OPBG01000329-OPBG01000329.1-human-gut-metagenome-genome-assembly--contig:-NODE-329-length-40465-cov-16.357337_pt1 | contig 40465 bp, 40 predicted proteins | sample MGYA00241065_ERZ501446 | MGnify/ENA primary metagenome ERZ501446 (study PRJEB25962, sample SAMEA2042632) | human gut metagenome | biome: human gut; feature: human-associated habitat; material: faeces...
TATATATAAGATATCTCCGAAAGAAAATTGATGCAGGATATGAGAAAAAACTGATTCATACGGTACGCGGAACAGGCTATGTGATGAGGGAAGAATGATGAAATTATTATATGAAGCTAGTAATTTTACGATACAAGTACATTGGGTCGTTCCTTTTGCCATTCTTGGAATCATAGGACTTTTGTTGATTCTGTTTGCGAAAAAATCTTTTTTAAGCTGTTATCTGCCGTGTGTCTGGTAATTTGCGCTATAGCGGCATTACGCTTTGCTTTTGGATATATGCAGATAATTCACACTTATAAACAGGGAAATTATAAGAGTATTGAGGGATATGTAGAAAACTTTGTTCCGGCATCTTCCGGAGGAGAAGATATGGAGCAGGAAAGCTTTGATATCAAAGGCGTACATTTTTCTTATGGAGATCGTTTTATTAAAAAATATTGTAAAAATAGAAAAACGAAAATATTAAGATTTAGGATATAAAACACACTCTTTCGGATAGTGAAGAAAGAGGGTGTTTTATTTGTATAGATTTATGATAATTTACCTGATTTACTGCAAGATAAAGATACAGAACGTTTGATTGTCTGTACAGCAACCTTATTTGTATATTTGGTAGCAGTTGCAGAGGCGGTCGCGGTAGAATCAACTTTTTTTGATGATTTATTTGTGATTTTCCAGTTAGAGTTTACGCAAGTCGTAGTTACTGTAGATTTTGTACATTTAGAAGATTTTCCATTGTAAGTGAAAATACCAGAGACAGTAATTGTCCAAATTGTATTACCGGAACTGCTTTTATAGGTGGCGGTTTTATGTCCGTATTTTGTAGAAGTTGTAGAAAATAAACTGACAGTTGGTGAACAATCTATCTGTTCTTCAATGTAACTACCATCTTCAAAAACTTCAAGTGTGTGTATTTCATTAGTATTTGAGGCAAATACAAAAGTATTAGAATAAAAAATAAGTAAAAAAGATAGAATTATAATAGTGATTTTTTTCATTTTGTTTCATTACCTCCATAAGGCGCAGAGTCTTCAAAAATTTCTGTAGACTCATGAATAATTAAAGTATCTTTAGAATCTAAATAGGATTTATAAACTAAGACACCTTGATAAATTGTAAATATCAAAAAAATTCCTATAATAGTAATGATACCTATACGAATATAATTTGATTTTTTCATATGAGATAGTTGATAGCGGTCTTCAACATTCTGAAAGTAATTTTCTACAACATCTTTTGGTGTCCCGATCGCCTCGAGCATCGCTTCATAAGAACTGTCAGGAAATTCTTCCAAATATGCATCAATCTCAGTTTGAAACTGTTTTAAATACTCTTTTTCACGCTTTCCATAAAAGGGAAACTGTTTTTTGACCTCTTTAAAAAAACGCTTCTGATAGTCGGTATGGTTATGTGGTTTCATCGTTTGTCCTTTCCTTCTTTTTGATACACATCCCCGGAATAATCTAAAATTGATTGGATTCCGCCAATTACCTGTTGGTATTCCTTAAGCATCTGGTCTAGCTGATGAAAACCTTCTGGTTCCAAATGATAGTAAACACGTCTTCGATTTTGTTTTATGGTTGTCTCATAATTTGTAATATATCCTTCATTGATCATTCGATACAAAATCGGATATAGAGAAGAAACCTGCGACTTTATAATTCCGCCGGATGCTCTTTTCATAATCTGAGTCAACTGGTATCCATAACAATCGTGTTTTGCCAGAATACTAAGGATTAGCATATCCAATTTGTAGAGGTTATTACGATTGGCCATATTGCTAAGCTCCTTTCAATTACATGCTTATGTTAATAAAAAATATGTTTTTCGTCAATAGCATATTGACAAATATATTTTTATAAAATATAATTTGTTTGTAAAAAAGATAAAGGAAAGTTTTTTTACTAAAGAGAAGAAAAGGAGGAGAATATGCAATATGAAAAAATCCATACAATACAAATGGCTCGCAACCGCTTCTGTAAAACAGAATGTATCATATGGATATGAACAGTATAACAAAGATGAAAGAAAAAGTGAAGCAATAGGATGAAATAAAGGAGAGAATCATGAATCGTCAGATTATTTCAAAGTTTACAAAAACAAGCATTTTGGGATTATTATTAATTGTAGGTATTGTAAGTAGTGTTTTAGCGGCATCTGAAAAATTAGATGGAGGAAAAGCAACTTGGACCGGGGGAGAAGATACTGGTATAGCAAAAGTATACTCGCAATTACGTGATAATAAAAAGGATTCTATTCGATATAAAGTGACTGTTTGGGCTAGGAATGATAAGGGAGAACAAAATTCGAAAACAGGAACAACATCTGCGGTTGGAGAAGCTGGTCAGATTAGGACAACGATTAAAGCAACGCACTCAAATCCTCTAGTTAAAGAAAAAGCGGGATACAAAGGATTTCAAACTGTAAAATAATTATAATAACTATAGGAATGTAAAAAGGGTTATAATATTGCGAAACGAATTTGATAATTTTATTTGCAATATTATAACTTTGTTGATAAAGAGGAGAAACATGAAGAGATTATTTCATTTAATTGGAATCTTTGTAGCCTTGTTTTCGGTTTTATTTTTCTTCTATCTTGCAGACAAAAAAGATATAATAACGACAACTGAAAACGAATATACTTTTCAATTATCAAAATATATTACAAATACACACCTGGAAAAACTAGCCCAAAAGAGTGACGTAACAATTCAGTTAAAAGAGTTTCAAAATGTCAGTTTGGGTCATACCAAAATGACAATTACCTTTTTGAATCCGGGAAAAGATTTTAAAGAGGGAAGAAGGCCGAGTGTATTTCCGAAAGAGAAAATCATTTATCAGAGGTCAGATCAAAAGAAAAACCAAAAAGTACAGTTTTTTTCGGCAGTTGAATCCAATCAAAAGAAAATTGCAAAATTAAAAAAACTTCTGAAAGAAGAAAAATTTCAAGTTGAAACAGATGTAACAACGCCGACTCCTTTTGGAGCAGTAATGTTATTTAATACCCTGAACGCACAGTTTTTTGTGCAGATCTTTTTATTGGCAATTTTTTGTATTGCCTCTTATTATGTACACCGATCAAAAGAAATCGGGATTCTAAAATTAAACGGATGGAATAACGTACGTATTTCAATAAGAATTTTTAAAATGATCTTTTATCATACGATCATACCGGCGATAATTCTTATGGCATTGTTTAGTATCTATATACTAAAAATGGATCAATCCATGATTTTGACTTATTTGAGACTATGTATTTATATCAGCATATTTTTGTCGGTTGTCTATGGATTGGCATTGATTGTGGGTTCTGTTTTTATTCATAATATTGATGTTATAAATGCGGTAAAAAATAAGAAAAATTATGAAGTACATTTTTATTTAACCTTGTTAGTGAAAATCGTAATTACTGTAAGTGTAATGATCAATAGTTCGAATCTAATAGACCAGATAAATCACACGAAGCGAGTGATCGAAAGCGCCAGACAGCAAAATCAATGGAATTTGAGCATTTTGAATACTTCTGTATCTCCCAGTGAAAAAGTACAGAAAAGGCTCAACGAAATAATAGGAAGCCTGCCGGATCGGGATGTGTATAATTATACATCACCGGAGATTTTATATCAAACGACAGATGTATCAAAAACGCAGAGGACAGATTTTATTGATAACTATATGGAAATATCTTATAACGTTTTAGAAAAGGTGAAGGTTGTAGACAAAAACAATAAACGATTAAAACCAAAAGATTTTACCGGGAAAGCTGTTCTTCTGATTCCGCAAAAATATGAGAAAGATCAAGAGCGTATATTAAAAGAGCTTGGGATGGAAAAAACGGATATTTATTTTATAAAAGATCGGCAAGTATATCAGGACATGTTATCTCCGGGATACTATGCAATAGATCCGATCATTTATGCACATAAAGTAAAGAAACAGTTGTGGCTGCCAACGGGAGAAATTTTATATTCCTCGAAAGGTGCATCGGTATTGAATGAAGCAATAGAACAGGAAAAAATTGATCAATCAACTTTATATTTAAATACATTGAAGAGTGAAAATGATGTTTCCGTTTACAATGAACAGAGTCGGACGCTAGAAGCAATATTTTTTGTGATTATGAATATATCTTCCTATATTTTGTGTATTGTAACCATTACTGTAATTTATCTGGAGTTTCGCAAAAAAGAATTTGGAGTTTATGCTTTGTACCACAGAATACCTAAGAAAGCAATATTAAAATTTCTATGTTTTAATGAAGTCATTACATTGCTGTCAGCTTTGATGATTGAAAAAGAATTTTTATGTTTCGTTCTTTTCGAGATTGTTTTTTGTAGTCTGGCAATTTGGAAATATTTTTGCAGAAAGGCAGTTTTGATACTGAAAGGTGAATAAGGTATGTCGTATATTGAGTTAAAAAATATAGAGAAGTCTTATGGAAAAAAGATCGTTTTAAAGAATTTCAATTTATCGGTGGAGAGAGGAGAATTTGTCGGTATTCAAGGGGAGAGTGGAAAAGGGAAAAGCACACTTTTAAATATCATAGGTCTGTTAGAACCCTGTGAGGGGGAAATTTGGCTGAATGGTCATCGAGTCAGTTCTAAAGATTATCGGAAATTATCCAAGACTTTTAACATAAAAATAGGATATCTGTTTCAAAATTTTGCATTAATTGATGATGTTTCCGTATATGAGAATCTAAATATAGTACAATCTCTGGGAAATAAATCAGAGAAAAGGCAAAAGATAATAGAAGCGCTAAGACGGGTAGGCTTTGAAGAGGAAGTTTTGAAACAAAAAATTTATGAATTATCCGGCGGGGAACAGCAAAGGATCGCAGTAGCTCGAATTATGCTCTATGACAGTGATATAATTTTAGCGGATGAACCGACAGGCAGTTTAGACCGGAAAAATAAGGAAATTGTCATGAGACTTCTGAAAAAATTGCAGAAGGAAAATAAGACAATTCTTATGGTTAGTCATGACGATGAGTCATTAGAATATTGTTCAAGAGTCGTTTGTTTGTAGAGGTGAGATCTATGTCTTATGTAAATGAAGTTTTTGCAGTTGTGTTTTTGCAAAGTAATAGCATAGCATCATTTCCTTGTTATTTGCAATATCAAATGGTAAAATTAAAAATATAATAAGTGAGCTAAAAGATTTTATTTTAGAAAGCATTCCTGTTATGGTATATGTATTGGATATTAACGGACAGCCTCTTATGCCTACTGACAGGTATGGTAAGGTAAAGCATTTGCTGAGACAAGGTAAAGCTGTCGTGGTAAAAAGATGTCCGTTTACAATACGGTTGTTGTATGACACCACTGCATATACGCAGAAATTAACTTTAGGAGTTGACACAGGCTCAGGTACGCTTGGAACTGCCGTATCAGATGAAAAAGGAAATATTGTTTATATGTCTGAGGTAACAGTCAGAAATGATATCACCGATAAGATGAAGCAACGCCTGAGATACCGCAGAAACCGCAGGAACAGAAAAAACCGTTATCGTAAGGCACGATATCTTAACCGCAGAAACAGTATCAAATCAGACAGGTTCAGTCCTACCATGACAAGCAAATTTCACAGTCACATTAAAGAAATTGATTACATCAAATCAATTCTGTCTGTTAAGATGCTTGTACTGGAAACAGGTCAGTTTGACACACACCTTTTAAAAAAACCATGTCTTGCAAATCCAAAAGTAAGACACTGCACAGTGGCAGAATTAATCCTAATTTTTCAGGCAGAAACAAAACCTGTTTTTTTAATTACAGATATTCTGTATTTAAAAAAATCCGTATCTGACGGGGATTTTCAACAGACAAAGGGTATCCGTTCGGAACAGGTCATTAATACAGGTAAAATTTACGGTTTCAGAAAATTTGATAAGGTGAGATATCTGGGTAACGAGTATTTCATCAAGGGAAGAATGAGTACAGGTTATGCAGTGCTTATGGACATTAACGGAAAGAAAGCAGATTTCAGTAAAATGCCTAAAGGTTTTAAAACCCCAAAACTTAGCATCTGCAGGAGTATATCAGCAAGAAAATCACAACTGATACAGGCAATGGCAATATAACGCCAGAAAACCCACGGTCTAAAGACTATGGGTTTTCTGGCTGTTAAATTATAAAAAAGAGAACAAATGTTTGACATGCTGCACTTTTTCCATATATTTTGCTATAATTTTAATTGAAAAGACACAGCTTTGTATAGAATAATAAAAGGTAGTGGTATATATGACAATGTTATAAGAGAAGGCAGTTCAAATGATTCAGAATATGTCGGATGAAAAATGCAGGCATTTAAAGAACTTGTGAATACGAGAGATGATGTAAAAAATATTCAATCAATAAAGTAATTTTATTTGGGTCGAGAGCAAGAGGTGACAATACAGAGAGAAGTGATATTGATATTGCGGTATATGGCGGAGATTTTGACTCTTTTTATTGGGATATTAAAGAAAAAGTACATTCCCTTTTAAGTTTTGATGTGGTAGAAGCAGATAAGCCAATTTCAGAGGAATTAAAACAAGAAATAGAAAAGGATGGTGTGATAATATATGAAAAAGCTTGAGAACTTTTCGAATTGTCTTGAAGTGTTAAAAAGTGCAGATTTTGAAATGGCAGATAATAATGATATTTACAGAACAGGCGTAATCGAACAGTTTAATTTGACATTTGAGCTTGTATGGAAGGCATTACAAGAGATATTAAAAATGCACGGAGCAGACGGAGCGGCAACTGAGTCACCAAGAGAGATTTTACAGTTAGGATATAAACTTGGTTTTGTAGATGATGCAGCGGTATGGCTATTGATGTTAAAAAAAAGAAATACATCTGTTCATATATATAATGAGCAAGAAGTTGATGAGATGATATTATTGATCCGTGATAGTTTCATTCCAGCATTTGTTGGGCTTGAAAAGACGTTAAGAAGCAAATTAGAAGAAGTAAAAAATGATTGGGAATAAATTTTACTGAGATGGAAAAAGAAAGATGCCAAAATTACAATGGCATCTTTTTTTCCTAATCATCAATTCCAAATTTATTTTCCAAGGCATCTTCTAAAAGATCAAGCTGATCTTCCAATTTTTCTATTGTCTTTTCTCTGGATTTATAAACTTTGAAGCTTAGTTTATCGTTTTCATAAGCATGCTCAAATTCATCATCCAGATGATCAAGTTCATCATCAACCACATCAAGTTCCTTTTTCAAAGTGTAAAAACGTTTTTCGTTGACAGATGCATTGGAAGAAGATGCAGCATTATTTACTTTTTTAGTGAGTTTTTTGATTCTTTTTTTATAAGCTGAAAAATCATAAGAATCATTCTTGGCATCTGAATCAGAGGTAGAAGAATCAGTGGTATTTTCTGTAGTGGAAGTTGTTGTTGCAATTTCCTGTGTTGTGGTAGCCTCGGCAGAATCTTTCTTTGAAGGACTGCATCCTGCAAAAGCAAAAATGATAGAACATGTGAAGAATAAATATAATATTTTTTTCATTGTAAACTCCTTTCTTTGGTTGGGATAGCTTTCCTTTTGTTATAAATAGCATAACCAATAAACATTAAAATAACATTAAAAATAGGTGCTGGATTCAAAAAACAGATTGTATTATAATAAAGGCATTATGAGAATATTAGTTGTTGAAGATGAAAAAGATTTAAGAAATATTATAAAGAAACGTCTGGTAAGAGAGCATTATAGTGTGGATGTCTGTGGAGATGGAGAAGAAGCGCTAGATTATATGGAGATGACATCGTATGATGGAGTTCTTCTCGACATCATGCTTCCTGGGAAGGATGGTTTTGCGGTTTTAAAGGAAGTTAGGCAGATGGGGAATAATACACCAATTCTCTTACTGACTGCAAGGGATGGTATTGAGGACCGGGTAAAGGGGCTTGACCTGGGAGCCGATGATTATCTGATCAAGCCATTCGCGTTTGAAGAGTTACTCGCAAGAATCCGCGTGATGATGCGGAGAAAACCCCAATTTGTAACGAATCAGTTAAAGATTGCAGATCTTACGCTGGATCGGGATACAAGAATTGTGACAAGAGCTGGAAAAGAGATCAGTTTGTCATCAAAAGAATTTATGGTGTTAGAATGTCTGATGCGGAATCAGAATATCGTGATGACGAGGCAGCAGATTGAACAAAATGCATGGAATTATGATTATGAGGGAGGGTCGAATGTTATTGATGTATATATAAGATATCTCCGAAAGAAAATTGATGCAGGATATGAGAAAAAACTGATCCATACGGTACGCGGAACAGGCTATGTGATGAGGGAAGAATGATGAAGCAGATGACGATCAAGAAAAAGGTCACATTATGGTATACAGGGATCATTGCACTTATTTTAGGAATGGTTCTTGTCTTTATGTTTTACTTTGTCGACAAAGTCGGGATTTCAGCGACAGAAGAAGAAGTCAGTGCGGCAGTGACTGGATTTTCTGCGAACTTTCAATTTCAGGATGGAACCTATTATTTATCAGAAGATACTCAGTTTTATCAGGATGGAGTCATGTTTTGTGTCTATGATGACAACGGGAAATTATTATATGGCACAATGCCAGAGAAATTTCCGAAACAGACGATCTTAAAGTCTCATACACCGAGGGTCATTACATCCGGTAGCAGCAAATGGATGGTATATGACAGTGTGCATACCTATGGAAAGAATAAGGCTATATGGATCAGGGGAATCACATCCATTCATGCGATCGAAGTATTTATGACAATATCTCAGAAAATGATGATCGTCTTATATCCCGTGTTCATTTTATTGATAGCAATGACAGGATATTTTATGCTGAAACGTGCATTAAAGCAGGTGGATCTGATCTGTGATCAGGTAGAGAATATCAGTTATGGAAAGGATCTTACCAAAAGGCTTCCATTGCCAAAAGTAAGAGATGAATTGTATGAATTATCTCATAAATTTAATCAAATGTTCGAAAGACTGGAAGAATCCTTTGAAAAAGAACAGCAGTTTACAGCAGATGTATCCCATGAACTTCGAACTCCAGTGACCGTGATCATTTCTCAATGCGAATATTTGATCGAAGATCCAGTATTAGAGGAAGAGGAAAAAGAAGAGATCATGATCATTCTAAGACAGGCAAGACGCATGTCGAAATTGATCAATGAGATGTTAATGATCGCAAGAGGTGAGATGAGCGAATCTTATGATATGGAAGAAGTTGATCTCATACTATTGACAGAAGTTATCGTAGAAGAATTGCACGAGCAGGCAGAGAAAAAGAAGATTCAGATATCTGTTTCCAGTGATCGAGATGTAAAGATGATGGGAAATCATACATTATTATTGCGAATGATGATGAATCTTGTTCAGAATGCGATCAGCTATGGAAAGGAACATGGTCATATTGATATTCTATGGAAAGAACAAGGAGATATGATCATAGGAGAAGTAAAGGATGATGGGATAGGGATCGCTCAGGAAGATATTCCTAAGATCTGGGATCGTTTTTACCGGGTAGATAAAAGCCGTTCCAGAGAGAATGGAGGAACTGGACTTGGTCTTTCGATGGTTCACTTTATCGTGGCAGTTCATGGCGGGAAAATACATGTGGAAAGCAAAAAAGGAGAAGGAACAAGTTTTATATTTCAGTTTCCAAAAATATTAGAAAGTAGAAAAGGATAGATACCAAAGTTAATAAGGCATCTATCCTTTTTACAATCACAATAAATTACTGAATATGTTTCAACCCTTCACAAATGCTATCAAGTACAAAATCATCTCCAAGTGAAGTGTCCAGTGTCAGATGGTAGTTTCTGGATAATCCCCATGGTTGATGCGTATAATAATGATAGTTATCAGAACGCTTGCGGTTCATCTGGATTGCTTTCGTCAGTGCCGCATCATGAGATAAGTTTTCCGTTCTCATAATTCGTTTCACACGATACTCGGCAGGTGCATGTAAGAAGATTCGCATGCAATGAGGGCGGTTTCTTAAGATATAATCTGCACAACGACCGATCACAACACAATTTCCTTTTGAAGCAAGCTCATTGATTACTTTAGATTCTGCCGCAAAGATTTTATCTTTTGGAGCTGGGTTCTGTGGTGCGTGAGAATATACCTGATTCACAAGGTCATAAAGTAGGGAACTACGCATCTGTTCATCATTATTCTTGATGAATTCAGGATCATAACCAGTAGAACCTGCAGCCATCTGAATGATCTCATTGTCATAGAAATCAAATCCAAGACGTTTTGCAAGAGCTTCTCCAAGGTCATGTCCACCGCTTCCATATTCACGAGCGATTGTAATGACAATAGGAGTGTTTGTTGAATCTGTGTCAGCGTCTAAATCTGTGTTAGTATTTGAATCTGGGAACAGCATTGGTTCCACAAAAGATAAGAAACGTCCAAATAAACGTGCAATAAATCCAACAAGTAAAGCGGCAATAACTGTACCTTCACGTACACCGTCTAACTTACCTGCGAATACAAAGGAAAGAACTCCGGCAATTACAGTCATAGATACGTCAAAACAGATTTTTGTGACACCAAATTCTGTATGCCATGTCATTACAATGGCACGTACAAAAGATTCCCCAGGAAGCATGGCAACATTGGCAAGGACTTCTGTATACACACCAAATCCAAGGATCAGACATCCGATCAGCAGATAAATGATCTTCATCAAATAAAAGGACGGATTTACAAATCCAAGAAGGATCATAGACCAGTCAATAAAATATCCGAATAAGATAGAGATTGGAATCTGTAACACGTGTTCCAGTTTAAAATTCTTTCGTAAGATCAACAGCTGTAAAAAGATCAGTAACAGGCTGAAGAAAATGGTGAAATTTCCAAGTGTAAATGGGAAATTAAGGCTCAGTACATAAGGAATGGAAGAAATTGGTGATGTACCAAGACTTGCTTTTGTGATCAGGGCAACTCCGAGAGAGTTAATATAAAGCCCAATAAAAAAGATGATATAACGTTTTAGTTTTTCCATGATGTGATTTACTCCTCTTTTGTAGTATTTTTATATAGTTTTTCAAAGATCTTTAGAAATTGTTCTTTTTCTGCATTAGAAATCCCAGAAAAAATTTCTTGTTCAAGAGATAAGAAAGCTTTTTCAATCGATTCAGACAGTTCCATTCCATAATCTGTCAGGAAAATATGAAAGGATCGGCGATTTCCGTTCAAATTCTTACGCTCGATTATATGCTGTTTTTCCATTCGATTTAAAATAGAAGTTAAAGAAGCAGGTTCGATATGACAAGCATGGGCAATGTCTTTTTGACTGGCACCATTATGATATCGAAGATGGTCTAAGACCTTTGGCTGGCCGGTTGAGAGACCAAGTGGCTTTAAGACAGCCATGATTTTCTTCTGAAGGCTTAAATGATTGGACATCAGAAGATAATGATAAGATGATTCATACATAGATGATACTCCTTTTATAATTAGAAAACTAATAGTTAGAATTCTAACTATTGAAACAGCCATTATTATAAGACAAAGCAAACCAATATGTCAAGAGCGTTTCTTTCAAAAATCATAAGACAAGCGGCGAAAAATCAAGTATAATAAACCACGGACAGAAAAGAAACATACTATAATAATATGATGAGAGTTTCAAAAGATAAGGAAGGGAAGAACCATGACATTAACACAATTAAGATATATTATAGCGATCGCAGATACAGGGTCTATGAATGAGGCGGCAAAAAGCCTGTTTATCTCACAGCCAAGTCTATCTCTTGCAGTCAAAGAATTAGAAAAAGAGATTGGAACAAGACTCTTTAAGAGAAGCAATCGAGGAGTATCAGTCACACAAGAAGGGATGGAATTCTTAAGTTATGCAAGACAGGTCGTTGAACAGTATCAGCTTATGGAATCTCGCTATATTGAGAAGAAAAATATCAAGAAAAAATTCGGAGTTTCCATGCAGCATTATACATTTGCAGTGAATGCTTTTGTGGAGATGGTCAAACAGTTTGGTATGGATGAATACGAATTTGCAGTCAGAGAGACAAAGACATACGAAGTGATCAAGGATGTCAAAGATTTTCACAGTGAGATCGGGATCCTTTATTTAAATGAATTTAATAAGAAGGTATTAAGCAAGATGCTGCAGGAATCAGGGCTTGAATTCCATCCATTATTGGAATGTGGAATTTACGTTTATATGTGGAAAGGGCATCCTCTGGCAGATAAAGAAGAGATTACGATCGAAGAGTTGGAAGAATATCCATGCCTGTCATTTGAACAGGGGGAATATAACTCCTTTTATTTTGCAGAAGAAGTGTTAAGTACCTATGAATATAAACGTCTGATCAAAGCAAATGACCGCGCGACCATGCTGAATCTGATGGTTGGGTTAAATGGATATACATTATGTTCAGGAATTATCTGTGAAAGCTTAAATGGTGATGATTACTGTGCTGTGAAACTAAAATCGGATGAGCTCATGACGATTGGCTATATCAAGCGAAAAGGAGTCGCGATCAGCCCATTAGGAGAGAAATACTTAGAGGAGATCAAAAAGTATAAAGCTATGGGTGACGACTCTGGTTATAGGGATATCCTATAACTAGATGTTGACTTTTCATATTGGACAAGTAGGAAATCTAATGGTAAGATAAGTTTGTAATCAAGAAAGACAACATACAAAATTCAAAATAAAAGTCAACAAAGGAGATAGAAATTATGAGTAAAGAAAGAAATTATAAGTTTGAAACATTACAGTTACACGTAGGACAGGAACAGCCAGATCCAGTGACAGATGCAAGAGCAGTACCTATTTATCAGACATCATCTTATGTATTCAGAAATTGCGATCATGCAGCAGCTCGTTTCGGACTTGCAGATGCAGGTAACATCTACGGAAGATTAACAAACCCAACAGAAGATGTTTTTGAACAGAGAATCGCAGCACTAGAAGGTGGAGTTGCAGCATTAGCAGTAGCATCTGGAGCAGCAGCGATCACATATGCGATTGAAAATATTACAAAAGCAGGAGATCACGTAGTTGCAGCGAAAAATATTTACGGTGGAACATACAACTTCTTAGAGCATACATTACCAGATTACGGAATCGAAACAACATTCGTAGACATTTTCAATGAAGATGAAGTAAGAGCAGCAATCCAAGATAACACAAAATTATTATTCATCGAAACATTAGGAAATCCAAACTCAGACGTTGTAGACATTGAGAAAGCAGCAGCGATCGCTCATGAACACAACATTCCACTGATCGTAGATAATACATTTGCAACACCATACCTTGTAAGACCAATCGAATACGGAGCAGACATCGTAGTACATTCAGCAACAAAATTCATCGGTGGTCACGGAACAACAATCGGTGGTGTGATCATTGACGGTGGTAAATTCGACTGGGAAGCATCAGGAAAATTCCCATCATTAGTAGAACCAAACCCAAGCTACCATGGAGTAAGCTTTACAAAAGACGTTGGGGCAGCTGCATTTGTAACAAAGATCAGAGCATTATTACTTCGTGACACAGGAGCAACATTATCTCCAGTTCATGCATTCATCTTCTTACAGGGATTAGAAACATTATCCTTAAGAGTAGAGCGTCATGTACAGAATGCATTAAAAGTTGTAGAATACCTGAAAAACCATCCAGCAGTAGAAAAAGTAAACCATCCATCAGTATCTGACGATCCTGAGCAGCAGGAATTATACAAAAAATACTTCCCTAACGGTGGTGGATCTATCTTCACATTCGAGATCAAAGGTGATGCACAGAAAGCAAAAGACTTTATTGATCACTTAGAGTTATTCTCACTGCTTGCAAACGTAGCAGACGTGAAATCCTTAGTCATCCATCCAGCATCTACAACACATTCTCAGATGACTGAAGAAGAATTATTAGGATCAGGAATCAAACCTAACACAATCCGTCTGTCAATCGGTACAGAAAATATCGATGATATCATCGAAGATTTAGAGGAAGCTTTTAAAGCAGTACAGTAGGCTAGATTTTTCTTGTGAAACATAAAAACTAAAACATAAATGTCAATTTTCCTAAAAAAATAATAATATAATCTCGACCTTAAAACGAAAATGCCCGGATAAGTGTAGGATAGCTTGTCCGGGCGTTTTTTTATTAACTGGAATTTACAGCAACCATTTCGATAAGTGTACTATATATTCTATACATATTTTCATCTCCACAATTACAATTTCCGCAAAAGATTCTCCTTAATTTTTCTGATATCATCTTAACAAAGAAACGAACAAGTCGATGTTTTTCTTTCATGTTTCTTAAGATATAATGATGAGAGTATCAAAAACAACAAAAATCCCTGAAGATGACAAATTCTTCAGGGATTTTTGCAACTTTATATTTATTTTTAAGGTAGGTAAGATAGCAAGTTAAAATTAAAACTGCTTTATTTGTTATATATTTTGCTAGGTTATATCTTACAGATATTCATGATCTGCAAGTACATTTAAGATGTTATGTCCTTCCTGAACACCATCAATGATTCTTCTAGCACGTACGCTGTCACCGATATTGATGATTTCAACGTTAGTATCAGCGAATGCTTCACGGATTTCATCAAGAACAGGAGCGTTTGCTCTCATTCCTAAGCATACGAATCCATAATCGAAAGGAAGATCTTTTTCTTCTCCATTAGCTTTTACTGTGAACGCATCAGCTTTTACTTCGCAAAGAGCTGTTTCAGTCATCTGGTTTACATTGTGTTCTCTCATTAATGTGTTTGTTCCGCATTTAGATACTGGATCTAAGTCTTTACCGATCTGAGGCATCATTTCTACGATGCTTACCTGCGCACCTTTTGGAGCAAAGTATTCAACAACGTCAAGACCTACAGCTCCACCACCAACGACAACAACTTTCTTACCTGTGCAGTCTTCTGGATAATCAGCTAAGTGGTTGATCATTCCTGTGATAGAAGCTACTTTAGATCCTTCTTTGTCGATGTGGTCATGTAATCCTTTGATTGGTGGAAGTAAAGGATTAGAACCTGTTGAGTTTACGATGATGTTTGGATGCAGTGCTTTAATTAATGGCAGAGTTGCTTCCTGTCCTTTGAAGATAAACAGGTTTGTTAATTTAGAAGCACGGTGTACAAGGTAGTCAGGGAAGTCTCTTAAACGTTTCTTATCTGGAATCTTAGAGATTTCAACAGCTAATCCACCAAGGTGATCATTCTTTTCGAATAAGAATGTAGTACATCCAACTTCAGCAGCTGTACAAGCAGCTTCAAGACCAGCAGTACCACCACCGATAACAACAACGTTACAAGGTTTATTTACTTTTTTCTTTTTATAATCAAATCCAGAGTTTACAGTAGGGTTTACTGTACAACGGATTGGACGGTTAACTCCGATACGGTTTCCAGCACATCCGATGTTACAAGAAATACATTTTCTGATGTCATCTTCATGTCCTGTAGCAACTTTTTTCACCCAGTGAGGATCAGCAATCAGTCCACGACCCATACCGATGATATCAGCATCTCCACGCTCTAAGATATCGTCAGCGACACGAGGATCACGGATGTTACCCATAGTTACACAAGGTTTGTTGTATTTTTCTCTGACAGCTTTTGCCATGTAAGATCTCCAACCATCTTTTAAGTAGTTGGCATCGATCTGGAACTGAAGAGAACCATTTAATCCAGCAGATACGTCAAATGCATCAACTTCTTCCTGGAAGTAAGAAAGTAACTCTAAAGTATCTTCTAATGTGTTTCCACCTTCCATCAGTTCATCAGCACTGATACGAACGAAGATAGGGAACATAGGTCCAACCTGTTTACGAACTTCTTCAACAACTAATTTTGTGAAGCGGGCACGGTTTTCTGGACATCCACCGAATTCATCTGTACGTTTGTTTGTTGTAGGAGACATAAACTGACTTAATAAGTAAGAATGTCCTGCATGGATCTCAACGCAGTCAAATCCACAAGCCTGTGCACGAGCAGCAGCTTCTCCATATTTTTTAACGATTTCATAAATTTCTTCTACTTTCAGAGGACGAGGAATCTCTCCACCTGCTTTAGAAGGAATATCAGATGCAGATACTGGCTGCATGTTTGTTCTCTTAGACTGAGCAGAAGCACCAGCGTGGTTTAACTGAACACCAACGCAAGCTCCGTGAGCGTGTAATGTTTCACATAATTTGAAGAAACGAGGCATATAGTTGTCATGATCGATACGGATCTGAGTTGTTCCGTTAGATCCAAGTGGTGAATCAACACTTGCGTTTTCAACCATGATCAGACCAACTCCACCTTTTGCTCTTTCTGTATAGTAATCAATGTGTAAGAAACTCATTTCTCCTGTCTGTTCACCGTAGTTAGTTCCCATTGGTGTCATCATGATGCGGTTTCTCATTGTCATGTTCTTAATTGTTAATGGTGTGAAAATGTTTTTATAGTTGCTTTTCATTAGAATTGAACCTCCAAAAAATTAAATCCAAAAAATCAAAAAATTAAATTCCATATAATCCGAGGTTGTTAGAATCATAAAAATTGGGTGAATGATTTATGATGGCTTTAGTATAACATACGGTTAATTATTTAACAAATAAATCTTTTTTGAAGAATCAATAAAAAATATCTATTGTTTCTTTTGTGAATTCAATAAACTTACGAACAGCAGGGATCATCGGCATATTTTTAAGATAAGCCATATAAACAGTGTGGTAAGGTTTTACATTACTAAGATGTAGGATTTCCACATCATATGCCTGTAATGATTCTACATGTGCAACAAAACCAATCCCAAAATCTTCTGCAACAAGGGAAGCGATGGCATTTTCATCCGAAGATTCAAAAGCGATAGACGGTTTGATATGGTTTTGTTTGTAAATAGAATTAGTAAAACGTCCAAGACCAGAAGTCTTATCATAACCAATGACTGGATAATCCAGCAGATCCTCTAAAACGAGTTTCTTCTTATATTTTAAAGGATGCTCTGGCGGGGTAATGATCACCATTTCCTGATTAACAACCGGAACAAACTCAATTTCCGGTTCATCGGCAACGAGAGAACCAAAAACGACATCATATTTTTCATTTTTCAGATCCGCAATCAGATTTTTTGTGATCTCCTGACTTAGAGAAAACGTGATCTCATGATTTTCCTGCTGATTTAAGAAACTTCGTACAAGTCTTGGAATATAACTTTTGGCAAGTGGAAATACATATCCGATATCAATGTGCCCGCTAGAACTGCTAGCTAAGGATTTCATTTTATTTTCAGCAATTTTGATTTCATCTATAATACGATTGACATGTTCCAAAAAGATAGAGCCGTATTTGGTAAGTTCTATATTGCGTCCGTTTTTCTGAAATAAAGAAACACCTAATTCTTCTTCAAGATTAGCGATCGAACGGCTTAAACTAGGTTGAGAGATATTTAATTCTTTGGCTGCCTGGTGATAATGTTGTAATTGTGCAACTTTTTGAAAATAGTACAGTTGATTTAAATTCATACATACCTTCCTTATTATAATAATTAATGGTTAAGTTCATTATAACACGATTGATAGCCTGAAGCTATCAAAAAACACTAAAAGATATATTGGAAGTATCAATCAATATGGAATATAATATAGCCATAAGGTTGTTAAAAAATTAACTTTTGGGTGAATGAAACTAATAACAAGCATATTATTTAAGGAGAAAAATTATGGCAGAGAGAATCACAGGACATACTGAATTAATCGGATTAATGGCTTATCCAATCAGACATTCAAGCTCACCTGCAATGCATAATGAAGCATTCGCAACATTAGGACTTGACTATGCATACTTAGCATTCGAAGTTGACAACAGCACATTAGAGGATGCAGTCAAAGGACTTCGTGCTTTAAAGATGGTTGGATCTAACGTATCAATGCCGAACAAAACAGTTGTAGGACAGTACTTAGACGAGTTATCTCCAGCAGCTAAAATGGCAGGAGCTGTTAACACGATCGTAAATGACAACGGAAAACTGATCGGACATATCACAGACGGTATCGGATACATGCAGTCATTAAAAGACAACGATATTGATGTGATCGGTAAAAAAATGACAATCGCTGGTGCTGGTGGAGCTGCGACAGCAATCGAGATTCAGGCTGCATTAGACGGTGTCAAAGAAATGTCAATCTTCAACATCAAAGATAAATTCTGGGCTAATGCTGAAGAAACAGTAAAGAAGATCCGTGAAAACACAGATTGTATCGTAAATCTTTACGATCTTGATGACAAAGATAAATTAAGAGAAGAAATCGCAGACAGCTACTTATTCGCACAGGCAACTGGTGTAGGAATGAAACCATTAGAAGGACAGACAGTTGTTCCTGATGAAACATACTTCCGTCCAGACCTGATCGTAACAGATACAGTTTACGCTCCAAGAGAGACAGAAACATTAAGACTTGCTAAGAAAGCTGGATGTAAGACAATGAACGGTCTTGGAATGATGTTATTCCAGGGAGATGCTGCTTTCCACTTATGGACAGGAAAACATATGCCGATCGACCATATGAAAGAAGTATTAGATATCAAATATGACTAAGATCAGTCATAACCATATAGCAAACGAGAGGAATTATTAAAATGGATAAAAAATACATACCAAGTGCCTTAGTTCTTTATCTGAACTATTTCATTCATGGAATCGGATGTTCCATCTTAAGTCAGCAGGTAGTAAAAGAAATGCTCGCAAGCCAGTGGGGATTAAAAGATGTTATGGCAGTAACTTCCATTGCAGCAGCATTAGGATTGGGACGTTTGATCTCCCTTCCATTTGCAGGACCTTTATCTGACAAATTAGGACGTCGTTTATCAGTGATCATCGGATGTGCTTCATACGTGATCTTCTTAGTAGGGATTGCATTCTCACAAAACACAACAATCGCTTATATCGCAGCAGTTCTTGGTGGTATCGCAAACTCATTCTTAGATACAGCAACATACCCAGCTGTAACTGAAATTATTTACAAATATACAGGTATCGCAACAATGGGGATCAAATTCTTCGTTTCTGTTGCACAGTTATTAATGCCTTTCTTCTTAGGTATTGTAGCAGGAACAAGCATGTCATACTTAATGCTTCCAGTTATCGCTGGTGTATGCATCGGTATCATGGGAATCTTAGCAATTTTTGCTCCATTCCCAGCAACATCTGAAGCAGGAAAATCTGAATCTTTCATCAGCAACTTAAAGAATGCACATTTCTCTATCGAGAGTATTGCATTGATCCTGATCGGATTCACAAGTACAGCTACATTCCAGTTATGGTTAAACTGTGCTCAGACATTTGGTACTGAAATTGCAAAAATCCCATCTCAGAACGTATCTGTGATGCAGACATACTATTCTGCAGGTACAATGGTAGCATTATTCGTAACAAGTGTATTGATCACAAAATTCAAACAGGTAAGATTCCTAGTAATCTACCCAGCAATCTCTCTTGTAATGTTAGCATTAGTTTACATTATTAAGACACCTATGATCTGCTATGTTGGAGCATTCGTGATCGGATATGCAGCAGCAGGCGGAGTACTTCAGATGGCAACAGCCGTTGTAAATGATCTGTTCCCTAAAATCAAAGGAACAATCACAAGTTTAGTTATGATCGCATCTAGCTTATGTAACTATACAATCTTAACAGCAGCTGCAAAAATGACATCTACAAGCGTAATCATGATGAATATCGTAATTACAGCAATCGGAATCTTATTAGCACTTTTCGTAAACGTACGTTATGGTGTATTATTAAAGAATGCAGAAGAGGCATCTAAAAATTAATTAGTATTGGTAACAGGAACTCCCGAGGTTTATGCTTCGGGAGAATGTTCAGACAATAGGAGGAAATTGTCAATGAATACAGTAAAAGTAAGAAATATTGAAATCGGAAGCGGAGTTCCTAAAATCTGTGTACCTATCGTAGGTGTTACAAAAGATGAGATCATCGCAGAAGCGAAAACATTTGACAGCATCCCAGTAGACGTTGTTGAATGGCGTGTTGACTGGTTTGAAGGAGTTTTCGAATTTGATAAAGTAGAAGATGTATTAAAAGATTTAAGAGAAGCTTTAGGTGAAACACCAATTCTTTTCACATTCCGTACATCAAAAGAAGGTGGAGAAAAAGCAATCGAAGCCGAACCTTATAAAGAATTAAATATCGCTGCTGCGAAAACAGGATATGTTGATCTTGTAGACGTAGAAGCATTTACAGGGGATGAGATCGTAAAAGAGATCGTAGCAGCAGCTCATGAATGTGGAGTAAAAGTTGTTGCATCTAACCATGATTTTGACAAAACACCTGAAAAAGATGAAATCGTAAGAAGACTTTGCAAAATGCAGGAACTTGGTGCTGATATCCCTAAGATCGCAGTTATGCCAACTTGCAGACGTGACGTATTAACACTTCTTTGTGCAACAGAAGAAATGTATACAGAACATGCAGATCGTCCGATCATCACAATGTCTATGGCAGGAACAGGGCTGATCAGCCGTCTTTGCGGTGAAGTATTCGGATCTGCTCTTACATTCGGAGCAGCGAAAAAAGCATCTGCACCTGGACAGGCAGCAGTCAATGACTTAAATAATATGCTTCAGTTCCTTCATGAAAATCAGGGATTATAAGAACTGAATCTTTAAAAATTAAATGTAGAAGAGGAGAAGATTCTTGGTTATTCTTTTCCTCTTTTTTAAATATATAAAAAATATTTGCTGAAATCCTATTTTTTCGGTATAATTTAGTAGGGCAAATCGTTAAAGTTTTGCCATAGTTTGTGAAAATAAAGACTTTTGTTATAGAAAGTAGAAAGAGGTGAATCATGCTAAAATGGCTTGATGAGAATCTGGAAGAATTTCTAATGGTAGCATTATTGATCGCCATGACAGTGATCATGGGAATTCAGGTATTTGCAAGATATGCACTTGGAGCATCCCTTTCATGGTCAGAGGAACTGACAAGATATTTATTTATCTGGTCAGGCTTTATCAGTGTTAGTTATTGTACTAAGAAATGTATTTCCATTAAAATCGAACAGTTTGTAGCAATGTTTCCAAGAAGAGGGAAAGCATTGTTCAAAGTGGTGAACCACACGATCGAACTTGCCTTGTTTTTATATCTGATTCCATATGCAGTTCTTTATTTAAAGAGTGCATTTGAAAGTGGACAGGTAAGTCCCGCATGTCAGATTCCAATGTATTATATTCAGGCAGCCCCGCTATTTAGTTTTGTTTTAGTAGCATTTCGTATCGTCCAACGTTGGATCATTGAATTTAAGATTGTGATCCGCAAAGATGAAGAAAAGGAGGAAAAATAAATGTCAGCAGCAGTCGTATTTTTACTCTTCTTTATTTGTCTGATCATTGCAATTCCGATTTCGATCGCCCTTGGGATCGTATCTGTACTTCCAGGAGCATTTGATCCATCATTTACAGCAAGTGGGACATTTGTCATTCGTTCTATGCTTGGAGGAATTGATAGTTTCCCATTACTTGCAGTTCCAATGTTTGTATTATCTGGAATGATCATGGCAAAAGGGGGAATCTCTAAGAAGATTTTTGACGTTTTTGCGTTTTTTATAGGAAAATTAACGGCAGGAATGCCATGTGCAGTAATTGTAACCTGTTTATTTTATGGAGCAATCTCAGGATCTGCACCTGCAACTGTAGCAGCAGTAGGAAGTATGACAATTCCAATCTTAGTTCGTTTAGGATATGACAAATCATTTGCAACGGCGATCGTAGCGGTAGCTGGTGGACTGGGAGTTATCATACCGCCAAGTATTCCATTTATCATGTATGGTATGGCATCCGGGGAATCTGTAAGTGATCTGTTTATGGCAGGAGTTGTACCAGGATTATTGATTGGTGCCTTATTGATGGTGTATGCCATTTATTATTGTAAAAAACATGGAGAAGATAAGGAAAAGATCGCAGCAGAGATCGATCAGTTACATGCAAAAGGATTTATTGGAGTATTTAAAGAAAGCTTTTTTGCAATCTTAAGTCCGGTTATCATCCTTGGATGTATTTACACAGGAATCGCATCCCCAACAGAAGCAGCGGTTATTTCTGTATTTTACTCTTTAGTAGTCAGTTTATTTATCTATAAATCCATGAAATTTAAAGATATCTGGGGAATCATGGTAGAAGGTGTGAGAACATATGCCCCTATTCTGTTTATCTTGGCAGCATCCATTGCATTCTCAAGAGTATTAACATTGATGCGTGTACCACAGTCCATTAGTGCATGGATCTTAGGTAACTTCCATAATAAGATTGTGATCTTGCTTGTAATCAATATATTCTTGTTGATCGTAGGTATGGTCATGGATACGACACCAGCGATTCTTATTTTGACACCAATTTTATTACCGATCGTTACAGCAATCGGTATGGATCCGATTCATTTTGGTGTTATGATGGTTGTAAACCTTGCAATTGGTTTCGTTACACCACCAATTGGAGTTAACTTATTTGTGGCATCATCTTTAACGGATATTCCAGTGATGAAGATCGCACAGAAAGCAATGCCGTTGATCGTTTGCTTCCTTGTTGCATTACTTCTGATCACATTTATTCCACAGATCAGCCTGGCACTTTTATAAGGAGGTTTAGGATTTCATGAGAAAAATCATAAAAAGATCCGTCGTAGTTCTTCTTGCAGGAGTCTTATTATTCAGTTTATCCGGATGTAAGAAGAAACAAAAGAAAGACGAAGTACAAAGATATGCATGGCCGCTTGGAACTTCCAGTCCGGAAGATACGGTAACACAGCTTTATGCAGAGAAGTTTGCAAAAGAAGTTTCCAGATTAAGTCATGGAAAGATGAAGATCGAAGTTTATCCAAACAGTACACTCGGAGGAGACCGTGAGCTTCTTGAGAGTTGTAAAGATGGGGATATCCCATTTGTCGTACAGAATACTGCACCACAGGTAACATTTCTTCCAGATACCGCAGTATTTGACCTGCCAAGTGCATTTACAACGATCCAACAGGCACGAGCAGCTGTTGATAATGAAGAGTTCTATCAGAAGATGGAGAAAGTATATCAGAAGGGTGGATACAAATTACTTGGATATGCCGATCAGGGATTCCGTGTTATGTCTACCAATAAGAATGTTAAGAGTATTAACGACTTCAAAGGGCAGAAGATCCGTACGATGGAGAACAGCTATCATTTGAAGTTCTGGAAGACACTTGGAGCGAATCCAACACCAATGACGTTCAGCGAAGTTTATATCGGACTTCAGCAGGGAACGATCGATGCACAGGAGAATCCTTACGAAGTTATCGTTTCCAGCAAATTATATGAGCAGCAGGATTATGTTGTAGAGACAAACCATTTGCCACATTATATTTCGCTGATCGTCAGTGATGAATTCTATAATAATCTGTCAAAAGACCAGCAGAAGATCATCGATCAGGCATCACAGACAGCGAAAGTGTATGCGAGAGAAGCATCTGATAAGCGAATTGCAGACCGTATCAAGATCATTGAAGACAGTGGTACAAAGATTGTGAAACTTGATACAAAGACACAGAAAGAGATGCGTAAGCAGGCACAGCCAGTTTATGATGCGATTAAGAAGAGTATCTCAAAAGATATTTATAATGCATATTTAAGTGGTGTAGAGAAATAAAATGAATGATATGAGACTAGAATTTTTGAAAAAACTGGTCTCATATTTTGTTTTCTTCTTGCTAATTGTAAAAAGCTGTTATAAAATAAACAAGATTGAACAATGTAAAGATGTAAAAAGGAAGATAAATTATGTTTCAGAAATTCTACCCGTCCGAAGATATCAGAAGTACTTATGATATTGATTTCGAACGATACTACAAAGAAGGATATCGAGGAGTGATCTTTGATGTCGATAATACGTTAGTACCACACAATGCACCAGCAGATGAACGTGCAAAGAAGTTATTTAAGAGACTGGATGCGATGGGGATGCAGTATTGTTTTACAAGTAACAACAAAGAACCAAGAGTGAAAGCGTTCTGCGAGGCAGTCGGTGGGAAATATTATGTATACAAAGCAAATAAACCATCAATCAAAGGATATGAGACAGCAATGAAATTGATGGGAACGGATAAGAAGAATACATTCTTCGTTGGAGATCAGTTGTTTACAGATGTTTATGGAGCGAACAGAACAGGTATACATAGTATTCTTGTAACACCGATGAATCCGAAAGAAGAGATTCAGATCGTCATAAAGCGTTATTTTGAAAAGATTGTGTTGTGGCAGTACCGTAAGAAAAAACATTAATGAAATAATAAAAAACATGGGTCAGATCTTTGTTATCTGGTCCATGTTTTTTATATATTTACAATATATTTCTTATCTTTTAAAGAAAGGTTTGAAATCAAAATTATGATCTTAGATGAAATCCTGACGTTCTAATGCAACTAAAATGTCACGACCTTCTTTTACACCTTCGATGATACGACGTGTCTGAGCACTGTCACCGATATTAAGTACTTCAACACCTTCATAGATGAAGTGGTTGTATAATTCCTGAAGAGAAGGAGTTGCAGACTGCATTCCAAGACATACAAATCCATAATCGAAGTCTAATTCAAGATCTTTATAGTCATGTCTTACAATAAAGCTGTGATCTTTAACTTCTAATAAAGAAGCATTTGGATACTGATTTACTTTATTCTTATTCATGAATTCGATAGAACCAGTCTTAGTGATAAAGTCAAGGTTCTCACCGAAGTGAGCTTTCTGCTCAACGATCGTTACATCAGCTTTTCTAGGAACAAAGAATTCAACAACGTCAAGTCCTACATTACCACCACCGATTACAACAACTTTCTTACCAGATAAATCTTCTGGATAAGAATCTACGTGATCTACCAGATCAAAGATCGTAGATACATTACCTGCTTCTAAGTTCTCCTTTAATCCAGGAATATTTGGAAGAAGAGGAACGGATCCTGTTGCGTTAACAACGATATCTGGCTTGAAACCTTCGATAAATTCGATAGAAGCTTCTGTATTCTTACAGATAAACAGGTTCTTAAGTTTCATTGCACGACGTTCTAAGTACTGAGGGAAATATCCAAGACGCTGTTTGTTAGGCATCTTTCCTACACGTCTGGCAAGTCCACCGAGTTCTCCTGATTTCTCGATCAGAACAGTTGCACATCCAACTTCAGCGGCTGTGCATGCAGCTTCAAGACCAGCAGTACCACCACCAACAACGACAACGTTACATGGTTTCTTTAATTTCTTATCTTTATATAATGAACCTGAAATAAGAGCAGGATTGATGCTGCATCTGATAGGTTCATCCCCTAATGTTGCTGTACATCCATTGTTACATGAGATACAACGATTGATATCATCTGTGTTACCAAACTGAACTTTATTTACCCATTCAGGATCAGCGATCAGTCCACGTCCGATTGCGATCAGATCTGCTTCACCATCTTCAAGAATACGGTTTGCAACTTCTGGTTCACGGATATTACCACTTGTCTGACAAGGCTTTCCAGTCTTTTCTTTGATTGATTTAGACATATAAGATTTCCATCCATCTGGAAGGTAATCTGCATCATACTGGTACTGGATAGAACATGTAAGTCCAGCAGAAACATCAAATACATCAACGTAATCTTTGAAATATTCAACGATCTCTAATGTATCATCTAATGTGTTACCACCTTCAGCAAGTTCATCAGCACTGATTCCTAAGAAGATAGGAATATTTTCACCAACTGTCTCACGAACAGCTTTTAATACTAATGTAGTGAAACGTGCACGATTCTCTTTAGATCCACCAAATTCATCAGTACGGTCATTTGTTGTTGGAGATAAGAACTGGTTTAATAAATAACCATGTCCAGCCTGAATCTCAACAGCATCAAATCCTGCTGTAACTGCACGTTTTGCTGCTTCAGCAAATTTATCAACGATCGTGTAGATTTCATCTGTTGTTAAAGCACGAGGAATATCACCACCAACTCTGGATGGAATATCAGATGCAGATACTGGTTGGATGTTTGTTATTTTACCATTCGCTGCAGAACCAGCATGATTTAGTAAGATACTGATCTTAGATCCACAGTCATGGATGCTTTCACATAATCTGTATAATCCAGGAATATAGTTATCGTGGTCGATACGAAGCTGGTATGATCCGCTTGCTCCCTGTGGTGAATAAACACTCGCAGCTTCAATTGTGATCAGACCTGTTCCGCCCTTTGCACGCTGTTTATAATAATCAATGATTCTCTCATTTACTTCTCCGGTATGCTCAGCAAAATTTGTTCCAATGGGAGTCATGACAATTCTGTTCCTTAATGTCATAGATTTTACTGTGTACGGTTCAAATAATTTACGGAAATTCTTTGCTGCCATAATTATGATCCTCCAATTTGTTTAATAGTTTTCTAAAAATAATTATAGCAAAGTAGATATATAAATGCAATGAAGAATATGGTATACTATCCATAAATAAATTTTATGAATTGAAAGGGAATAGATTATGAATTTGAATCATTTGTACTATTTTCGGGCATTAGCTAAGGAAGAACACTATACTAGAACTGCAGATATGCTGTCCATTACGCAGCCAAGTTTAAGTCATGCGATCTCATGTCTTGAGAGTGAATTAGGAGTGAAATTATTCGAAAAACAGGGGAGAAATGCAAAATTAACGAAATATGGAGCGTTGTTTTTACGTTATGTGGAGCAGTCGCTGGATATGTTGGATGAAGGAAAAAGGGTGGTAACAGAAACATCAGGAACCAGCGGTGGATTTATTGATATGGGGTATATCTTTACTTTGGGAAGTCATTTTATTCCAAATCTGATCAAAGGTTATCTGGAAGAAAAAGGGAAGAATCATATTCATTTTTCATTTGGACAGGGAACGACGAAGAAAATCGTGGAAGAATTAAAAGATGGGAAATATGATCTTGCATTTTCTTCTTATGTGGAAGGGGAAGATGAACTTGAATTTATTCCGGTTGGTCAGGAAGAACTGGTTTTGATCACACCAAAGGACCATCCATTGGCTCAAAAGGAAGAAATCGATCTTCTGGATACAGTTGAATATGATTACGTATATTTTACAAAGAACAGTGGATTAAGGCCAGTGATCGACAGTTATTTTTCAAGGATTAAAAGGCAACCAACGATCGCATATGAAGGGGAAGAAGATTCTTCTGTTGCAGGGCTTGTTGCAGCAGGATTTGGAATTGCGATCGTTCCAAAGATTCCGCTTCTTGATACAATGGATGTGTGTGTTCGTCCGATCATATCACCAGAGATCGAACGATATATATATCTTGTACTAAAAAAAGAAAAATATCTGACACCGGTTGTGAAAGATTTTATTTCATTTATCACAGATCAAAGTGAATTTGCCTAAATTATAGAGGCAATGAATTGAAAAAATATAGGAATGTATGATATACTGAACAAGACCACACTTCATTATCTGAGAAGTATGGGGACATTTAGTATAGAAAAGGAAAGAACAAGAAGATGAGTCAGTTAGAAGAGATTAGAGAGAGATTAGATCTGTGTGATAAGAAGATTGTCTCTGTATTAGAAGAGAGAATGGATATCATCAAAGAGATCATGGTCTACAAGAAAGAGAATGGATTGCCAATCCTTCAGCCAGAACAGGAAAAGAGACAGCGTAAGATGCTGCTCACACATGTGGATGAGAATACCTATAAGGATGAGATTCTTGATATATTTACTTATATTGTAGAAAACAGCAGAAGAATTCAGGCAAAGACATTATTTACACATAACATCTTATTGATCGGATTTATGGGAGCAGGTAAGAGTACTGTTTCTACATATCTAAGTAAGATCCTTGCATCTCCACAGGTAGAGATGGATGAAGAGATCGTGAAGAAAGAAGGAATGTCTATCAATAAGATTTTTGAAGAATATGGAGAGACATATTTCAGAAACTGTGAGACAAACCTTTTGATCGAGCTTCAGAAGAAGAATAACCAGATCATCTCCTGTGGTGGTGGAGTTGCGCTTCGTGATGAGAACGTTGCTGAGATGAAGAAGAATGGAAAGGTCGTTTTATTAACAGCATCTCCAGAAGTGATCTTAGAGCGTGTCAAAGACAATGATGACAGACCATTATTACGTGGGAATAAGAATACTGAATTTATTTCTAATATGATGGAACAACGCCGTCCAAAGTACGAAGCGGCAGCAGATGTTGTAGTGAACACAGATTATAAGACTGTGGAAGAGATCGCAGAAGAGATCGTTGTGAAGTTAACAAGAGATGCAGATTAATCAGTAACATACAAGTTTTGCCCCTGTTTATGGGCAGATGGAGGATGAGCGAATGCATGGATTTACCCAGTATACACCAACAAGAATCATTTTTGGAAAAGAGACACAGAAGCAGGCAGGAGAACTTGCGAAAAGCCTGAAAGCTTCCAAAGTATTCGTTGTCTATGGTGGAGGAAGTGTTGTAAGAAGCGGATTACTTGATGAGGTAACTGCTTCATTAGAAGAAGCCGGTCTTGAATATATGACAGTTGGAGGCGTGAAGCCGAATCCAAGGCTTTCATTTGCGAGAGAAGCAGTGAAGAAATCCATTGAATTTGGAACGGACTTTGTATTGGCAGTAGGTGGAGGAAGTGTGATCGATACCTCAAAGGCTGTTGCACATGGAACAGCGAATCCGGATACAGATATCTGGGAGTTCTGGTCTAAGAAACAGACAGTGAAGAGATCTCTTCCTGTTGGAGTTGTATTAACACTTGCAGCGGCAGGAAGTGAGACAAGCGATTCAGCAGTACTTACGAATGAAGAGACGAAGATCAAGAGAGGTCTTTCCACAGATTTCAACCGCCCGGCATTTGCAATCATGAATCCTGAACTTACATATACATTACCAAAGTATCAGGTAGGATGCGGCATTGTGGATATTATGATGCATACATTGGATCGTTATTTTACACAGACAGAGAATAATGAACTGACAGATGAGATTGCAGAAGGTCTGCTTCGTACAGTGATCAGAAATGGTGCGGTTGCGATCAAGGATTCACACGATTATAATGCGATGAGTGAGATCATGTGGGCAGGAAGTCTTTCACACAACGGAATTACAGGACTTGGAGCTGAGAAAGACTTTGCAGTGCATCAGTTAGGACATGAACTGAGTGCGAAGTTTGATATTGCACATGGAGCAAGTTTATCCGCTGTCTGGGGAGCATGGGCAACTTATGTATATGATGCAAAACCAGCCAGATTTGCGCAGTATGCAAGAAGAGTCTGGAATGTAGAAGAAGCTGACGATGTGAAGGCAGCACAGGAAGGAATCCGAAAAACAGTTACATATTTTGCATCACTTGATATGCCGACAAGTTTTCGTGAGGCGAAAGAAATTGGTTCAAAAACAGACGAAGAAATCAAGCAAATGGCACATGGATGTTCCTATGAAGGAACCAGAACGATCGGTTCATTTAAGGTCTGTGATGAGAATGATATATACGAAATCTATAAATTAGCAAATAAATAGTTGATTCAACTATAGATTTAAGATAAAATAAAAAAAGATATAATTTAAGGAGGACAATTATAATATGGTTACAGCAGGAGATTTTAAGAATGGATTAACAATTCAGTTCGAGAATAATATTTACCAGATCATCGAATTCCAGCATGTAAAACCTGGAAAGGGAGCAGCGTTCGTACGTTGTAAATTAAAAAATATCAAGAACGGTGGAGTTGTTGAGAAAACATTCCGTCCAACAGAGAAATTTGAAAACGCTCATATCGAACGTAAAGAAATGCAGTATCTGTACAATGATGGAGAATTATTCTACTTCATGGATAACGAAACATTTGATCAGATCGCATTAGGACCAGATGTTATCGGAGATTCTTTAAAATTCGTTAAAGAAAACGAAAACGTTACGATCGTTTCTCACGCAGGAAATGCATTCCAGGTTGAGCCACCAATCTCTGTAGAATTACTTGTTACAGAATGTGAACCAGGAGAAAAAGGAAACACAGCACAGGGTGCTACAAAACCATGTATCGTTGAAACAGGTGCTCAGGTAATGGTACCATTATTCGTTAACGAAGGTGATACGTTAAAGATCGATACAAGAACTGGAGAATATTCTTCAAGAGTATAATCTTGTTATGAAAGATAAGAATCGTGGAATTATATGCATCATACTGTCAGCTTTTTCCTTTGCCCTTATGGCATTGTTTTTAAAGCTGTCAGGAGATCTTCCAGCGATCGAGAAGAGTTTTTTCCGCAATTTAGTTGCTGTGGTCATTGCATTTATCATGATCATTCGTAGCAAGGAAAAGATTCAGATTCAGAAAAGAAATTTGCATTGGTTTATTCTAAGGTCCCTTTTTGGGACCTTAGGTATTTTCTGCAACTTTTATGCGGTAGATCACCTGGTGCTTTCAGATGCTTCATGTCTAAATAAGTTATCGCCATTTTTTGTTATTGTATTTTCTTATTTAGTACTGAAAGAGAAGATCACACCGACACAATGCGCATGCGTGATCGCAGCTTTTGTCGGTAGTTTATTTATTGTAAAACCAAGTTTCGCAGGCGGGATGACACCAGCAGCTGTGATCGGCTTTGCAGGGGGAATGTGTGCAGGTTTTGCATATACCTGTGTGAGAAAACTTGGACTTAGAGGAGAAAGAGGACCAATGATCGTGCTTTTCTTCTCAACATTTTCTATGTTGGCGTGTGTACCATATTTGATCATGGATTTTCATCCGATTTCAGCAAGGCAGATATTCTTTTTGTTATTAACAGGATTAGCTGCTGCAGGAGGACAGTTTGGAGTCACAGCGGCATATACGTATGCACCAGCAAGGGAAATTTCTGTATATGATTACACACAGATCATGTTCTCAGCAATTATGGGGCTTCTCGTTTTTGGACAGCTTCCAGATATGCTGAGTTTTGTAGGATATTGTGTGATCATTGCAGCAGGAGTGATTATGTTTCTTTATAATAAGAGACGTGGAGGAAATTAGATGAAATTCATATCATGGAATGTCAATGGGATCAGAGCATGTGTGAAGAAAGGATTTTTGGATTTTTTCAATGAGACAGATGCCGATATTTTCTGCATTCAGGAAAGTAAGATGCAGGAAGGCCAGCTTGACCTGAATCTTCCGGGATATCACCAGTACTGGAATTATGCAGTGAAGAAGGGATATTCAGGAACAGGCATTTTTACAAAAGAAGAACCGATCAGCGTTTTTTATGGTCTTGGGATAGAAGAACATGATCAGGAAGGACGTGTGATCACACTGGAGTTTAAAGATTATTACTTTATCACAGTGTATACACCGAATTCACAAAGTGAACTGGCAAGACTTTCTTATCGAATGAAGTGGGAAGAGGATTTTCTTGCTTATTTGAAGAAGTTAGAAGAGAAGAAGCCGGTGATCTTTTGTGGCGATCTGAATGTTGCAGTCGAGGAGATCGATCTTAAGAACCCAAAGACAAATAGAAAAAATGCTGGTTTCACGGATGAAGAACGTGAAAAAATGAGAACAATCCTTAGCAATGGATTTATCGATACCTTCCGTTATTTATACCCAGACCAGACAGGAATCTATTCCTGGTGGTCTTACCGCTTCAATGCGAGAAAGAATAACGCAGGGTGGCGCATTGACTATTTTATTGTATCAGAGTGTTTAAAAGATCGTATCAGTGATGCGAAGATCTTAACAGATGTGATGGGATCAGATCACTGTCCGATCGAGTTGGATTTCAAATGAAAATTACAGACTGTGGATTGAAACAGATAATAAGAACAGAAAGGGGTAAAATCAGATGGTAGAATTAACAAACAAAGAATTCTTTCAGGATTTAGATCAGACAATTGCAGCTCAATTATTTGAACAGACAACGTATCCATGGGAGATTCTTCCATTGATCAAAGATTTTGTACTGGAAGTTGGACCAACACTATCAGTAGATGAATATGATCAGGTAGAAGAAGATGTATGGATCGCGAAAAGTGCAACGATCGCCAAGACGGCAACGATCAATGGACCAGCGATCATTGGTCCAGATACAGAAGTGCGCCCAGGAGCATTTATCAGAGGAAATGCATTGATCGGGGCAGGATGTGTTGTAGGAAATTCTACAGAGATCAAGAATGATATTTTATTTAATAATGTTCAGGTGCCTCATTACAATTATGTAGGAGATTCTATTTTAGGATATAAGTCTCATATGGGAGCTGGATCCATCACATCGAATGTAAAATCTGACAAGACAAACGTTGTGATCAAAAACGGAGAAGAAAAGATTGAGACTGGAAGAAAGAAGATCGGCGCGATCTTAAGTTCTCGTGTAGAAGTAGGATGCGGAACTATCTTGAATCCAGGATCAGTGGTTGGTCATGATACCAATATTTATCCATTATCTATGGTACGTGGATGTATCGCACCAAACAGCATCTATAAGAACGCAGGAGAGATCGCTCAAAAACGATAGGACCTGTAATGGAGGGAAACCATATGAAAGGTGCAAAATATATACTAACAGCAGCGGTGATCGCAATGAGCAGCGTGATGATGACGGGATGCTTTAAGCCGTCAAAAGATGCTGTCGTGGAATCAAAATATTATCAGAGTCTTAAAGATGAAAGAGATAAACTGTCTGTTCAGCTAAAAGAAGAAAAGAAAAAAACAAATTCACTAAATAAGAAGATCAAAGCAATCCATGCAACTTCTGGAGATCAAAAGATTGCAGACTACAAAAGTCGTGTCAAAGACAGCAGGATCATTAAAGTTGACTTTGCAACGAATACGATCAAGAATCAGAGTTTTGCAGTAACGAATATTCCTGTCTGCAAATATGTAAAGAAGATTGTAACTGGATGTAATCGAATGATCGGAATCACACCAACCGATGTAGAGAAGCAGTATAAACAAAGTTATTCTTATGCGTTGATTGATGAAGATAATACAACGTTTGAATTCAAAGTATATGGTGACAGTTATATTGTGTTTGATGAGATTCCAGAGAATGTTTACGCATATAATGGTGCTTCAACTGTTGGAGATGCGTTGATCGATGCCAAAGAGCAGAAGAATTACAGTAACGTAGCAGCAAGAATTGCAGATGCCCAGATCGTTGTAACAGATAAGAAGATGAAATTTAATGATACAGCGATCAAAGTATCTAAGATTATTGAGAAAGCGAAGAAGTTATCTGGAAAAGATGCCACACTGGATATAGCCTCATGGAATGAGTATCGTTTCTATACAAGTGGTACATTAACAAAAATACTTCTCGGAGATCGTACTGTCATTGAAATCGAAGATAAGAATGGAAAACAGACTTTTTATCAGATCAGTGACAAACAAAAGAAGAATCTGAAGAAATATATGAAATAATAAATGAAAGAAAGACGTTTTGACGTATTGAAAACATATGTCAAAACGTCTTTTTTTTGTGCTTTTATGAGCAAAGATGAACATAATAAAAATTTCTTTGAATCAGTTATTATAAATTTTTATAACGATATTTGTTGACATGTATACAGAAATCTTATATAATCCAATTCATACAAAACATACAGAAATAGTATGGAATTAAAATAAAGGAGAAGAAACCATGAAAATAAGACAACAAAGAACTATAGAAAAGAATATCTGTAAGAAAATGATCCTTTTAAGTTTCTGTATGATTCTTATGGTTTCTATGGCAGGATGTGGAAATAAGAGAAAAGAAAATCTTACGATCACAAATGTCTCTTATGATCCGACAAGAGAGTTTTATGAGAAATACAACAAAGATTTTATCAAATATTATAAAGACAAATATGGAAAGAAAGTCGAAGTGATCCAGTCCCACGGTGGTTCTGGAAGTCAGGCAAGATCAGTAGTAGAAGGAAGCAATGGTGATGTTGTAACACTGGCCTTAGAACATGATATTTCGCTGATCGAACAGACAGGACTTATAAATAAAGGGTGGCAGAAGAGATTTTCAAATGATTCTGCACCATATACGTCAACGATCGTCTTTCTTGTAAGAAAAGGAAACAAGAAAAGCATCAAAGACTGGAAAGACTTGATCAAAAAAGGAGTGGAAGTCATCACACCAGATCCAAAGAGCAGCGGGGGTGCCTGCTGGAACTTTTTAGCAGCTTATGGTTATGCGATTGATACCTATCACGATCAGAAAAAGGAAGAACAATTCCTGACAAAATTATATCAGAATGTATCCGTTATGGATTCAGGAGCCAGAGGTTCTACGACAACCTTTGTAGAAAATAAAAAAGGTGATGTCTTGATCGCATGGGAGAATGAAGCAATTCAGACAGTTAAGAATTATCCAGATAAATACGAGATCATTACACCAAGCATCAGTATCTTGGCACAGCCAAGTGTAAGCCTTGTTGATGATAACGTAAAAGTCAATGGAACAACGAAGATCGCAACAGAGTATTTAAAATATCTCTACAGTGACAAAGCACAGAAACTCGCAGCCGAAGAAGGATACCGGCCATCAAATGAAACAATCTTAAAACAGTACAAAGATAAATTTAATCTGAACATGAAACTATATAAGATCAGTGATTTTGGAGGATGGGATCAGGCTTATAAGAAATATTTTGAAGATGGAGCGTTGTTTGACAAGATTTACACAAACCAATAAAAAGGCAGGAATGAAGATGAGTAATACAAATAACGAGAATAAGACATTAAAAAAAGCGAAAAAAGCAAGGGTTATTCCAGGGTTCGGATTAACGATGGGAGTTACAGTAACGATGTTATCATTGATCGTACTGATTCCATTAGCATCCGTATTTGCATACGCACTAAAATTATCGCCGAATGAATTCTTTACATTAATATCGAAAGAAACAGTAAGAAATGCATTTATCACAAGTATCGGAAGTTCGTTTATTGCAGCATTGATCAATGTTGTGTTTGGGCTGATCATTGCATGGGTACTTGTAAAATATGAATTTCCGGGGAAACGATTAATGGATGGGATGATCGAACTTCCTTTTGCATTGCCAACCGCAGTTGCTGGTATTACATTATCAAAAATGTATGCAGAAGATGGAATGATCGGACGATACTTTGCACACTTTGGGATTAAGATTTCTTATACAAGGATCGGACTTTTGATCGCACTTGTGTTTATTGGGATTCCATTCATCGTAAGAGCGGTTCAGCCAGTGCTTGAGAAAATGGATGATCAGTATGAAGAAGCAGCGTATATGTTAGGTGCAACACCGACAAGAACATTCTTTAAAGTCATTTTACCAGAATTAAGACCTGCATTATTAACAGGATTTGGACTGGCATTTGCAAGGGGAATCGGGGAATACGGAAGTGTGATCTATATCTCAGGAAACAGTGCCAAGGAACATACACAGATGATCTCTTATGTGATCATGCAGAAATTAAACTATATCGACTATAAAAGTGCAACAGCTATTGCTCTTGTCATGCTGATCATTTCCTTTGTGATGTTATTTGTGATCAATATCATACAGGTAAGACAGGCAAGAAGAGTCAATGCACAGTAAGGAGAAGATCATGAATGAACAGCAGAAGTTTGAAAAAAGAAAACAGCGAACGAAGATCATCCTGATCACGATCAGTGCTTTATTTATGATCGTCATGTTGGTCTTACCGTTATTTTCCGTTATTACAAATTCATTAAGTGAGGGATTTAAATTTTATGTAAGTTCCATATCAACGGAGTATGTAAGAAGCGCTTTATTTGTAACGATTCTGGCAACGCTTGTTGCGGTAACGATCAATACATTTTTCGGGATCATGGCAGCATTTTTATTGACTAAATTCAGTTTCAAAGGAAAACAGGTTTTGGCAACTTTGATCGATATTCCATTTTCCATTTCACCAGTTATCGTAGGCCTTGCATTCTTGATGACATTTGGAAGACTTGGATGGACGTATCCAGCGATCCGAGCGATCAACATATTCTTTGGAACGAATATCCGGATCGCATTTGCGATTCCAGGAGTCATTTTAGCAACCATTTTCGTGACCTTCCCATTTGTGTCAAGGGAGATCATACCGATCTTAAACTCACAGGGAAAAGACGAAGAAGAGGCAGCAGCATTGATGGGAGCCAGTGGATTTACGATCTTTCGAAAGATCACACTCCCTCAGATGAAATGGGGATTGATCTATGGGATCATCTTATGTAGTGCCAGGGCATTAGGAGAATTTGGTGCAGTTAATGCACTTTCCAAAACAAGAGGTGAGACATTTACCTTACCATTGGAGATCGATGCCTTATATATGTCAGGAACAACATCATCGATCACAGCAGCCTTTGCAGTATCATCAGTCTTAGTATTGATCGCGGTCGTTGTACTGATCTTAAGAAATATTGCATGGTACCGCTCACAGGACAAACAACAGGGAAAGGACGGAAGATAAAATGTATGTCGAAATGAGAAATATCTATAAACAATACGGAAACTTCCGGGCATCAGATAATGTAAGTTTTGGAATTGAAAAAGGGAAACTTGCAGCGTTGCTTGGGCCAAGTGGAAGTGGAAAGACAACCCTGCTTCGAATGATCGCAGGATTGGAAAATCCAAATGCAGGAGATATCTTTATTGATGGAAAGAGAGTCAATGATATTCCGGCAGCAAAACGAGGAATTGGATTTGTATTTCAAAGTTATGCACTATTCCGATATATGACAGTCTTTGATAATATCGCATTTGGACTAGAGATTGCAAAAATGCCGAAGAAACAGATCAAAGAACGAGTTTTTGAATTACTGGAATTAACGGGGTTATCAGGACTTGAAAATAGATATCCGAACCAGTTATCTGGAGGGCAGAGACAGAGAGTTGCATTTGCAAGAGCATTGGCTCCAAATCCACAGGTATTACTTCTTGATGAACCATTTGCAGCGATCGATGCAAAAGTAAGATCAGAGCTTCGACTCTGGCTAAAAGAAATGGTATCAAAACTTGGTATCACAAGCATTTTCGTTACACATGATCAGGATGAAGCCGTAGAGGTTGCTGATGAGATCTTGATCACAAATCATGGAAAGATTGAGCAGATGGGAAGCCCATTAGAGATTTATAAATCACCAAAGACGCCATTTGTAGCCCAGTTTGTTGGAAGATCATCCATCGTAGAAAATTATGAATCCTTAAAAGGATTTGAAAAAATAGAACATGCACAGAAAGCGATCGTCAGACCAGAATTCCTTGAGTTAGCAAAAAAAGGGGAATTAAAACGATATATGAGTGCATCAGAAAAAGGAATTGTAGAAGATGTGATCTTTAGTGGAAGTCGACTAGATGTAGTTGTAAATATCAATGGAATCAAAGTGACAGCTGAGAGATCTTTGGAAAAGGATCCGGTAAGCGTTGGAGAAGAAGTTGATATCATTATTTACCGTTTATATGTATTTGATGAAAAGGAAACTTATTTATTAGAGAATAAAGAAATGCAGGAAGGCGATGTCTTCTATATTTAAGAAATATACCAGAAAGGACCGATTATGGAAATTACAAAACAACAGATCATACATACCGATGTCCTGATCATCGGAGGCGGAACAGCTGGATGTTATGCGGCACTTACGATCAGGGAAAAAAGTGATGCAAAGATCGTTATCGCCGAGAAAGCCAATATCAAACGAAGTGGGTGCTTAGCAGCTGGAGTTAATGCGATCAATGCTTATATCGTAAAGGAAAAAAACCCACAGGATTATGTTGATTATGCGAGAAAAGATGCAGACGAGATCGTACGAGGTGACCTGCTTCTTACAATGTCAGAACATTTAAATGAAGTGACAAGCAAGATGGAACAGTTAGGATTGGTTATTTTAAAGGATGAAAATGGTGACTATGTTGCCAGAGGAAATCGAAATATTAAGATCAATGGAGAAAATATCAAGCCAATCCTTGCAGATGCAGTAAATCAGCTAGATAACGTAGAGGTGATCAATCATTTGAATATCACCGATTATATCGTGGAAGATAACACGATCAAAGGAGCCTTCGGTTTCCATATGGAAAATGGAACAGCTTATGAGATCCGTGCCAAGAAAGTACTTTGTGCAACTGGAGGGGCAGCAGGGCTTTATAAGCCAAATAATCCTGGATTTTCAAGACATAAGATGTGGTATCCACCATTTAACACTGGTGCCGGATACGCAATGGGAATTGATGCTGGAGCTGAGATGACAACCTTTGAGATGCGTTTTATCGCATTAAGGTGTAAAGATACGATCGCACCAACGGGAACGATCGCACAGGGAGTCGGGGCAAAGCAGGTAAACGCTAAAGGAGAGATTTACGAAGATAAATACGGAATCACAACTTCTCAGCGTGTCTATGGAGCAACACAGGAAAATCTGGAAGGAAGAGGCCCTTGTTACCTAAGAACCGAAGGAATTGAGAAGGAAAAAGATACAGACCTTAAGAAAGCATATTTAAATATGGCACCAAGCCAGACCTTAAAATGGATCGAGCAAGGCAAAGATCCAAGTGAACAAAATGTAGAGATCGAGGGAACGGAACCATATATCGTGGGTGGACATACTGCCAGTGGTTACTGGGTAAACACAAATCGAGAGACAACGATCCATGGGCTGTACGCAGCCGGAGATGTCGCAGGGGGATGCCCACAGAAATATGTGACAGGAGCTTTGGTAGAAGGTGAGCTCGCAGCACTGGATATCGTAGAGAAATTAAAAGATCAGACGTTTGATATAACAGATAACAAAGAAGAACAGTTATTAGACGAGAAAGTCAAAGAATACAACAACATTTTATCAGACAAAGACAGTATTTTTACGATCGAGCAAATGGAAGAAGCGATGCAGAAAGTCATGGATGCTTATGCAGGCGGAATTTCAAGTCATTATCAGTTTAATGAAAACTGCTTAAATCTTGCAAAAGAAAAGATTAATAATCTGATCACATTATCTGGACAGTTAAGTGCTCAGGATTACCATGAATTAATGTTTTATTATGAACTAAAAGAACGATTAACGATCTGTCTGACTCTGATCGAACATTTAAAAGCAAGAAAAGAGACAAGATGGCACAGTTTTGCAGAAAATCTTGATCATCCACAAAAGAGTGATGATTGGAAAAAATACGTCAATACAAAGAAAGTGGATGGAAAGATCAAAGTCATCTTACGAGAACTAGTAAAGGAGGATGAGCACTATGAGCATCAGAATTAACAAAAATAAATGTGTTGGTTGCAAACGATGCTTAGACGTCTGTCCTGGAAGTTTGATAAAGACCGATGCAACTGGCAAAGCATACATCAAATATCCAAAAGACTGCTGGGGATGTACATCCTGCTTAAAAGAATGTAAAACAGGAGCCATCGCATTTTTCCTAGGAGCCGATATCGGTGGAATGGGAAGTGAAATGACAGTTAACGAAAGTAAAGATACGATTCTCTGGAAGATCAAAAAATATACCGGAGAAGAACAAACCATAGAGATCAACAAGAAAGATTCAAACAAATATTAGATTGGAGGACATCAAAATGAGCGAATTATCACATCTTGACCAGTTGGAGGCGGAAGCAATCTACATCATCCGAGAAGTTGCAGCTTCTTGTGAAAAACCAGTTATGCTATATTCTATCGGAAAAGACAGCTCAGTTATGTTACATTTAGCATTAAAAGCATTCTATCCGGAGAAACCACCATTTCCATTTTTACATGTTAATACAACATGGAAATTCAAAGAAATGATCAAATTCCGTGATGAAACAGCAAAGAAATACGGATTAGAAATGATAGAATACATCAATGAAGATGGTGTAAAACAGGGGGTTAATCCATTTGATAGTGGAGCCGCTTACACAGATATCATGAAAACACAGGCCCTAAAGCAGGCGTTAAATAAATATGGATTTACTGCTGCATTTGGAGGTGGACGTCGTGATGAAGAAAAATCTCGTGCAAAAGAAAGAATCTTCTCTTTTAGAAATGAAAATCAGGCATGGGATCCAAAGAACCAGAGGCCAGAAATGTGGAAATTATATAACTCTAAGATCAAAAAAGGAGAAAGCATTCGTGTATTCCCAATCTCTAACTGGACAGAGACAGATATCTGGAAATATATCAAACGCGAAAAAATTGATATCGTTCCATTATATTTTGCAAAAGAACGCCCAGTGATCGAGAGAGATGGAAATATCATCATGGTCGATGATGACAGATTAAAATTAAGACCAGGTGAGGAAATCGAATACAAGAGTGTGAGATTTAGAACCCTTGGATGTTATCCATTAACTGGAGGAGTGGAATCAAAAGCCTCAACACTTGATGAGATCATTGACGAGACGTTAAGTGCGGTTTCTTCAGAAAGAACAACCAGAGTTATTGATAATGAAGCAGCAGGAAGCATGGAAAGAAGAAAGAGAGAGGGGTATTTCTAAGATGATAGGATTATTAAAATTT
>ENA-OPBG01000332-OPBG01000332.1-human-gut-metagenome-genome-assembly--contig:-NODE-332-length-40272-cov-4.334063_pt1 | contig 40272 bp, 28 predicted proteins | sample MGYA00241065_ERZ501446 | MGnify/ENA primary metagenome ERZ501446 (study PRJEB25962, sample SAMEA2042632) | human gut metagenome | biome: human gut; feature: human-associated habitat; material: faeces...
CACGTCGTCCACCAGCAGCAGGTCCGCCTGACGGTACTTCTCCCGCATCTCCGCAGTCTTACCCTCCCGGATAGCATCCACCAGCTCGTTGGTCAGGTCGTCGCCCTTGACGTAGGCGATCTTCGCGCCGGGGTTGTTGTGGCGGATGGTCTGCCCGATGGCGAGCAGAAGGTGCGTCTTGCCGAGGCCGGAGTTGCCGTAGATGATCAGCGGGTTATACACCTTGCCGGGATTCTGCGACACGGCGATGGCCGCCGCGTGCGCGAACTTGTTGCTCGGCCCGACGATGAAGCGGTCGAACGTGTACCCGTCCATCTCCGGCATCTCCTCGGCGGAGGGACGCTTCTCGCGGTATTCGAGCAGCTCGTCGTCCCCGGCGAGCACGACCAGCTCGAACGGGCAGGAGAACAGATCGTAGAGCTTGGCGCAGATCGTCTTTTCAAAGCGCGCCTGAATGATGCTGCGCTTAAAATCCGACGTGGTGTGCACGATGAGCGTATTATTATTGATCTCGATCGGGGTGCAATCGGAAAACCAGGTATTGATCGCCGTCTGGGTCAGCTCCTGCGAGAGGCTGTCCATCACGACGGACCAGATATCGGTGAGCGAATTCATGGTGGCCATAGGGTCGGCTCCTTCAAAAAATGTCGCGCAGCCGCGCTGCGCACACACGCTGTCGGCTACACTACCAGTATAACAAAAATTCACGATTATTTCAACAATAATGTCAGAAATTATTATATAAATAGGTGTAGAATCTGCCGCAGACGGGGAATTGTTTTCCTGTGCAGGTTGTGGTATGATAAAAAGACGCTGATTTTTTTCATTTTTCCATAAAGCAGGTGCTGTTTTGTTCTTAGTCGCACAGGCCGGACAGCTGTTCGGCGATACGGAAGCAGCCGCCCTCCCGTCCTTGCTGGAGAGCGGGCGGCTTCCTGCGCGCATTTCGGGTCTGCCGGCGAGCGGCCGCGCGCTGCTGGCGGCGTCGATGCATGCGCAGCTCGATGCGCCGGTGCTGGCCGTGTGCCCGGATGAGGCGGCGGCCGAGCTGTTTCAGAAGGATCTTGCCGCCCTGCTCGGGCAGGACGTGCCGCTGCTGACGGCGCGCGACTATACGTTTTATACGGTCGAGAGCGTCTCGCGCCAGACCGAGCAAAAGCGCCTGAGCGCGCTCTACGCGCTCGCAGCGGGCACGGCGCCTGCCGTGGTGTGTACGGTCTCGGGTCTGCTGCAGCGCGCCATGCCGAAGGAAAAACTGCTGCAGGCGGCCTTTGAGATCCGCGACGGCACGTCGCTCCCGCCCGAGGATGCCGAGGATGCGCTGCTGCGCTGCGGCTATCTGCGCACGGCGCAGGTCGAGGGACCGGGTCAGTTTTCGCGCCGCGGCGGCATTCTCGACTTTTTCTCGCCCGCCTATCCGCAGCCGGTGCGTGTGGAGTTCTGGGGCGACGATGTGGACTCCATGGGCTTTTTCGACCCCGAGAGCCAGCGCCGCACCCAGCGCACCTGGCTTTTTGCCATGCCGAGGGCCAGCCCGATGTACACGCCCACCACGCTCTCCGCCTCGCCCAGCTCCATCTGCTGGCACTTGAGGCCGGTGACGTTGAAGTTCTCGTCAGACAGCACCTCGAGCGGCGCAGTCAGGAACTTGAACACAACGCCCTCTTCCTTCGCGTGGTGAATCTCCTCGAGACGAGCCGGGAGCTCCTTTTCGGAACGGCGGTACACGATGTAAACTTCCTCGGCGCCCATGCGCTTAGCGCAGCGAGCGGCGTCCATGGCTACGTTGCCGCCGCCGACTACTGCGACCTTCTTGGCGTGGTAGATCGGGGTGTCGGCGTTTTCCTTGTACGCCTTCATCAGATTGATGCGGGTCAGGTATTCGTTCGCGGAGTAAACGCCGTTTGCGTTCTCGCCCGGAACACCGATAAAGGTCGGCAGACCGGCACCGGAGCCTACAAAGATAGCCTCGTAACCGTCACCGAACAGCTCGTCGATGGTCTCAGAACGGCCTACAACGAAGTTCAGAACAAACTCAACACCGAGGTCCTTCAGCGTGTCGATTTCCTTCTGCACGATAGTCTTGGGCAGACGGAACTCCGGAATGCCGTACATCAGAACGCCGCCGGCGGTGTGCAGTGCCTCGAAAACGGTAACTTCGTAACCCATACGAGCCAGATCGCCTGCACAGGTCAGACCGGCCGGGCCTGCACCAACGATGGCAACCTTGTGACCGTTGGACTCCGGCTTGACTGCCTTTTCGGTGCTGTTTTCGCGCGCATAGTCGGCTACAAAGCGCTCCAGACGGCCGATTGCTACAGCCTCGCCCTTGATGCCGCGTACGCAGTGGCACTCGCACTGGCTCTCCTGCGGGCATACACGGCCGCAGACAGCGGGCAGAGCGGAGGTCTCCTTGATCTTGGCAGCCGCTTCGAGGAACTTGCCCTCGGCAACCAGAGCGATAAACTCCGGAATCTTAACCTGTACCGGGCAGCCGGTCATGCAGGGCTTGTTCTTGCAGTTCAGGCAGCGCTGTGCTTCCTCGATCGCCATTTCAGCGGTATAGCCGAGCGTTACCTCTTCAAAGTTCTTATTGCGGACGTCCGGCGCCTGCTCAGGCATCGGGCACTTTTTCGGATTCATATTCGGCATGATTACTTGACCTCCTTCTTGAACAGATTGCAATGCTCCTCGCGGCGCTCTACCGCCGCGCGCTCCTGTGCCTTGTACATGGCACCGCGGCGCATTGCACTGTCAAAATCAACGAGGTGACCGTCGAAATCCGGACCGTCAACGCAGGCGAACTTGGTCTCGCCGCCAACGGTAAGACGGCAGCCGCCGCACATGCCGGTACCGTCAACCATGATGGTGTTCATGGAAACGATGGTCTTGATGCCGTACGGACGGGTGGTCTCGCAGACAAACTTCATCATGATCATCGGGCCGATGGCGATTACGGCATCGTACTGGTTGCCCGCGTCGATCAGCTCCTTGAGCACCTGCGTAACCAGTGCCTTGCGGCCGTTCGAGCCGTCGTCGGTCACGATGTGCAGGTTGGTGCAGGCGTTCTTCATCTCGTCCTCGAGGATGATGATGTCCTTGTTGCGGAAACCGGCGATCAGGTCAACCTCAGCGCCCATTTCGTGCAGCTTCTTTGCCTGCGGATATGCGATCGCGCAGCCCAGACCGCCGCCGACAACAGCGACCTTCTTGAGACCCTCAAGCTCGCTCGCCTTGCCGAGCGGACCGACAAAATCATGCAGGCAGTCGCCCTCGTTCAGCGCGCCGAGCGCCATCGTCGTTGCGCCGACCTCCTGGAAAATGATCGTGACGGAACCCTTTTCGCGGTCAAAATCTGCGATCGTGAGCGGAATACGCTCGCCTTCTGCGCTGACACGCAGGATGATGAACTGACCCGGCTCTGCCTTGCGGGCAACGTGCGGGGCCTCGATCACCATCAGCTTGGTGTTTGCGTTCAGCGTTTGCTTTTTCAAAATCTGATACATTGGTCAAATATCCTTTCGCCAAACCGAATCGGGGTATAGGAAAAGCCGCACAAGCGGCTTTTCCAGCAATATGAGAAGAAAACTTATGGGTTAGTTAAAAGAGAGAGAATAAAAATATTAGAGAGTATGTCTTAAATGACATGAAGAATGGGAAGAACATTGGAGCGTTTTCCCAAGCGCGAGAGTGAGAGTGAGGGATCAGAAAATAATGCTTATACCAGGCTCTTCAGCTTGTCCAGATACTCCTGAGCATTGTCCGGAGTAATGACCTTACAGCCGGTATCGATGAAGTCATCCAGCTTTTCGCCTTCGACAACGTCGAGCAGGCTCTTAACACACTGGTAGCCCATGTTGTACGGGTCCTGTGCAACGGTGCAGGAGATTTCGCCGTCAACAACTGCCTGTACGCCGGAGGAGATGCCGTCGAAGCCGCATACGATGATGCCGTCGCCCTCACGGCCTGCCTGCTTGATGGCACGGGATGCGCCGAGCGCAACATCGTCTGCGCAGCATACGATCGCATCGATGTCCGTGAAGGACTGGAGAACACCATCGGTTACGGTAACAGCCTTGTCGCCTACGCCGTCGGTGTACTGCGTGGAGATAATCTCGCAGCCGCCTTCTTCAAGTGCCTTCTTGTAACCAGCTACACGAGCCTCAGAGGTGGACTCGCCCTGGATATTCGCCAGAATAACAACCTTTCCGCCCTTACCGATCTTCTCGGCTACATACTTGCCGCCCTGATATGCAGCGTCCTCGTGCGCCGTGCCGATAAAGGTTTCCGCCTGATCAAAATTGGTGTCGATCGCCAGAACCGGAATCTTTGCACCGGTCAGTGCATTTGCGATCTGGTCTGCCTGCAGCGGTGCGATTGCGATTGCTTCGCACATATCTGCGTTTACGATGGTCTCTACCATGTTCAGCTGACCGTCGAAGTCGGTATCGCTGTTTGCACCGCGTACGTCAACTTCTACGTTGCCGAGATCCTTTTCCGCCTGCTCGATGCCTGCGATAACGTAGCTCCAGTATTCGGAAGAGGTGGTCTTGAGCACTACACTCAGCTTATGGGTGTCACCGCTGCTGCTTGCCTGGGAATCGCCGGAGTCATTGCCGGATGCGCTGCTACCGCCGCATGCACTCATGGAAACTGCCATCAGTCCTGCCAGCAGCATTGCTGCGGAACGCTTAAAAAGGTTGCTTCTCTTCATCTTTCTTTCCTCCTGTTAGACAAGTTGTCTGTTGGAATCATATTACCGGGTAATATGACCTTCTTTATATCAACAGGGGCGGTTTCACACCTATTCCCGCCCCTGCTGTATACCATTTGCGGGGGATTATGCCTCTACCTTTTCCCACTGACCGGTGGTCTGTGCCTTGATCAGTGCGTCGGAGATCTTGCAGGCCTCGTAGCCGTCCTCGGCACCCGGGCCCGGAACGTCGGTCTTGCCCTGCAGGTAATCTACCCAGTACTGCAGCTCTTCCTGATAAGCAACTACGAAACGGTTGGTCCAGTCCTCCGGGATGGCCTGACCGCACTGCAGGTAGGAGCGGACGATCGGCTCTGCCGCTACCGGCAGGCGGATGGTGCCCTTCTCGCAAACCAGCTCGCACAGGATCTCGTAGCCGTAGTAGCTGTTGCCGGAAACCTCAACGTCGATCAGTACGCCGGAGTCAGACTGCATGAGTACCAGCTGCGGGTCCTGGCAGGTGCCCTCTGCGAAGCAGGTTGCACGCGGGAAGCGAACAGCAACTTCGTTCAGGTTCTCACCCAGCAGCCAGCGGCAGATATCGATCTCGTGGATTGCAATGTTGGTGATGTGCTGCTCGGTGGTGTGGTTCTTCGGATGGCTGCGGGTACGGCTGATGCAGTGTGCCATCAGCGGAGCACCCAGCTCGCCAGAGTCGAGGATCTTCTTCATCTTGATGTAGTCCGGGTCAAAGCGGCGCATGAAGCCGATCTGCAGCAGACGCTTGCCGGAAGCCTTCTCAGCCTCTACGACCTTCTTTGCGTCCTCAAGGGTGGTAGCCAGCGGCTTCTCGCAGAATACCGGCTTGCCGGCTTCGATGCACTTTACTGCCAGATCAGCGTGGGTGCCGTCCCAGGATGCGATAACAACAGCGTCGATCTCGGGAGAAGCGATCAGCTCCTCTGCGCTTGCCATTACCTTTGCGCCGTAGGTCTTAGCGACCTCCTCGGCACGCTCGGTGTTCAGATCGTAAACAGCAGCCAGACGAGCGCCGTCTACATAGGTTGCAATGTTCTGAGAATGGGTGTGGCCGATGTTGCCGCCTGCGCCCAGTACGCCAATAGCGAGTTCCTTCTTGCTCATGATGTGAATCTCCTTTTTTCCTTTATCTAATATCTAAAAAGCGGTTATGATCAATCTTTCCAAAAATTCTATATTCCTACCATTTAACCCTTCCGCGCGATAGCGCGTGTTCAATAGCACTTGCTTTGCAAATGCCAAAAAAGAGGGAGCATGTATCACTCTTTTTTGACTTCTGGAGGGAGAAAGTTTCTGAATAGGAACTTTCGGACGACTTTGGAGCGGCCTATGGTCCGTTCCTCTTGTCGGCGAAACTGTACAGCTATTCTTACTTCTTCTTGCCGTCCAGATATGCCTGATGCAGCTGCAGGCAGAACTTCAGGCTCATCGTACCGTCGTGTGCGGTGGTCTCCGGCTTGCGGCCGGTGCGTACACAGTCAACGAAGTCGTCGATCTCCGCCTGGAACGCTTCGCCCCAGCGAGCAAGGAAGCTCTCCTGGCACTCTTCCACAAAGCCGTTCTCGGTGAACTGCGAGAGGTAATTCTTGCGCGGTACCGAGTTGACACGCAGCGTGCCCTTGGTTCCGACGATTTCGCTTTCAACGTGGCTGCAGGTTGCGGTGCGGCCTACCTGAATGTAAGCGGTGGTGTTGTTATCGAACTTGGTCAACGAGAAACCGTTGTCGTAGTCGTTGTAGTCTGCCAGACCGGTGCAGACATAAGCATCGCCGGTTGCAAAGGAATCGACCGGATCACCCTCGAGGAACCAGCGGGCAAGGTCGGTGTCGTGGCTGCCCATCTCGATGAACCACGGAACGTAAATGCCCTTCTTAACGCCCTCCAGATGTGCCTCAAGCACGCTGGACGGGTCAAGCGAAACGCCCTTGAACAGGATCGGCTTGCCGATCGCACCGGCGCGAATCTTCTCCTTCGCCTCTGCGTAGGACGGATCGAAGCGGCGCATGAAGCCAACCGTGAAGCACTTGCTGCCGTTCTCGGCAACTGCCTTTTCGATCTCCTCGCAGTCCTCGATGGTCTTAGCCAGCGGCTTCTCGCAGAAGATATGCTTCTTGGCCTTGCAGGCTGCCAGGCACGGTGCCTTGTGGGCATCTGCGCCGGTTGCAACAACGATTGCGTCAACCTCAGGATTGTTTACCAGCTCGTCTACATTGGTGTAGCCGTACGGTACGCCGAACTCCTCTTGGAATGCCTTAACCTTGCTCTCGGTGCGGGCGCAAACCGCTACAACCTCTGCGTGAGGATTACGCTGCAGGCTGGTGGCGTGCATACGGCCCATCATACCGATACCAACGATACCGAAACGAATCTTCTCCATTTGTAATCCTCCTTATCAGATACCTGCGGTTTTCTTGATATACTCGCGTGCCATCTTGGCATACTCGAGCGGATTTGCCTTTGCCGGGTCCTGCTCGGCCTCTACGATGAACCAGCCCTCGTAGTGTGCATCGTGCAGAGCCTTAAATACGCCCGGATAGTCGACGCAGCCGTCACCTGGAATGGTGAAGCAGCCTTCCAGAACCGCCTTGCGGAACTTGAAGCCCTCGGCGTAAGCCTTTTCCATCATGTCGGGACGGATGTCCTTGAGGTGAACGTGGCCGATACGCGGGCCGAACTCCTTGGCTGCCTTGACGGCGTCCTCCTTGGAGAAGGTGAAGTGGCCGGTGTCGAAGCAGAGGTAAACGTAGCGCGGATCGGTGTTGTCCATCAGGCGCTTGGTTTCCTCAAAGGTCTGAACAACCGTTGCCATATGATGATGGAAGCAGAGCTTGAAGCCGCGGTCAGCTGCGATCTTGCCCAGCTTGTTCAGGCCATCGCACAGCTTATCCCACTCTTCGTCGGTGGCGATCGGCTTGTTGTCACCGAACATCGAGCACTCCTCTGCGAACAGACAGCGGGTCAGCTCGCATACATTGATGCGGCTTGCGCCGACAGCCTCGAGGAAGTCCAGCTGCTCGATAAATGCCTTTTCGTTCTCCTCGTAGGGGGTCGAGCACAGGAAGCTCGAGAACCACTGGGATGCAATCTTGATGCCGCGCAGGTCGAGTGCCTTGTTCAGCACCGCCGGATTGGTCGGAAACTTGCCGCCGACCTCGGTGCCCTGAAAGCCTGCCAGAGCCGCTTCGGAAACCATCTGCTCAAAGGTAAGCTCGCCGCCAAGCTGCGGCATGTCGTCATTCGTCCAGCCGATCGGCGCGATGCCGAGTTTTACATTATTAAACATAGTCTTAAACCTCCCTTAGCACTTTTCCCAAGTGCCCGACTTAACGGACTTGAGCACTGCGTTGATAATGCCGTCAACCTTAGCGCCCATCTCGAAGTTGCAGATGTACTCGCCGCCGTGCATAGCCTGCATGAGTGCGTGTGCCTGCAGGGTCTTCATGTCGTCAAATGCGATTGCGATGCCGCCTGCCGGCTGGAAGTACTTGAAGCCCTCGTGCTGCGGGTTGAGCAGTACGGTGCGGAAGCCGCAGTCACGGCCGTTGTCCTTGTCAGCGTCAGCCTTGAAGTAAACCTGAACCTCGCACATGCGCTCCAGATCGTATACTACCGAACCCTCGGTGCCCTGAATCTCGTAGTAGAAGTAGTTCTTGCGGCCGGTTGCAACACGGGAGGACGAGAAGTCGCCGATTGCACCGTTTTCATACTTAACCAGGAAGGTGATGAGGTCGTCGTTCTCAACCTTGCCCATCTCGGTGCTGCCTGCCTTGACCGGGCGCTCCGGGATAACGATGGACTGTACGCCGAGAACCTCGCTCATATCGCCCATGATCATCTGGGAAACGCTCAGCAGGTGGCTGCACAGGTCGCCGAGTGCGCCGGAGCCAGCCAGCTTGTTGATGTGGCGCCATGCGATCGGGATGGACGGATCGAGCAGCATGTCCTGATCGTAGGTAGCGTGAACGCGCATGATCTTGCCCAGCTTGCCGGACTTAACGAGCTCTGCAACGTACTGGTTTGCCGGGTTCATGATGTTGGAGAAACCGCAGTAGTTGACTACGCCCTTTTCCTTAGCCAGATCAGCCAGCTCGCGGGACTGCTCAGCGGACAGAGACAGCGGCTTCTCGCAGAAAACATGCTTGCCGTGCTCCAGAGCAGCCTTAGCCATCTCGTAGTGCATGCAGTTCGGGGTTGCAACGTCAACCAGGTCGATTGCCGGATCGGTAACAACGTCCATCCAGTTGGTGGTGTAGCGGTTGTAGCCCATGTTCTTTGCGAACTTTGCAACTGCGTCCTCGCTGACATCGCTTACCAGCTCAAATACCGGCATATCATCGCCGAAGATCATGCGTGCGTTGTGGAATGCGGTGGTGTGGGCCTTACCCATCCAGCCAGCGCCGATCAGACCGATTTTAATTTCCTTGCTCATAAGTTTTTCCTCCTCAAAAAAATCTCAATACCTTTGTTGGATTTTATTAAAAACGCCTTGTGCGTTTCTTACAATGTGAATAGGTGAATGGTTTCCGGGGTCCGGCTCATTATCGAGCCAGACCGATCGGAGAGAACAGCGCGTAGACGCAAAGCATCAGGATGAAGCAGGTCAGCGCTGCGGGTTTTACGTACTTCCACGGGGTCAGGTCAACAGCCTTGGAATCCTCGAGGATGAAGTCGGTAGCACGGGGCTTGAGCTTGCCGATGAGCAGCATCAGCGCCAGATCTACCGGGAACAGTACCGAAAGAACATACAGGTAATGCACATTCAGCGGCAGGAACTTGGAGATCGAGTACAGGATAACGTGTACGACCAGCGTGATCTTCGGTGCGCAGGCCGGAACGCGCTTGGTGTAGAAGCCTACCAGCACGATCGCGAGGATCGGCATGGAGTAGAAGCCGAAGCACTCCTGCAGGAAGTCATACAGACCGGACGGTGCGTTGCTGACGAACGGCGCTACGCAGATGGATACGATCGCAAGACCGGTACCAACGCGCTTGCCTACGCTTACCAGATGCGCATCGCTTGCGGTCTGGTTGAACAGCGGACGGTGGAAGTCCAGCGTGTAAAGCGTTACACAGCTGTTCAGTGCCGAGTTAAAGGACGACAGGATCGCACCGAACAGAACCGCTGCAATGATGCCGAGCAGCCAGTTCGGAACAACCGTGGTGATCAGAGACGGGTATGCCAGGTCGCTGTTTGCCAGGCCGTCTCCGAAGAAGCGGTAAGCCAGCAGACCGCAGATGGTGATGAAGAACGGATCCAGCAGCTTGAGGAATGCGGTGAATACAGCACCTCTCTGTGCCTGTGCCAGATTCTTGGCAGCCAGCGTACGCTGGATGATGGACTGGTTGGTGCACCAGTAGAACAGGTTGTTGAACAGCATGCCGAGGAACAGAACCGGCCACGGAATCATCGGAGGCAGGGCGCTCGCCGGATTGACAGCGTTGAACTTTTCCGCCGGAACATTGGTGATAAAGTCCTGAATGCCGGCAAGGAAGCTGCCGTTGCCGAGGATGCAGATGGACAGGATCGGAATCAGCAGACCGCCGATCAGCAGGCCCACACCGTTTACGGTATCGGATACCGCAACTGCCTTCAGGCCGCCGAAGATCGCGTAGATCGAACCGATAACGCCGATTGCAACACACAGGATCGCAATGCTCTGATAAGTTGTGATGCCGAGCAGCTGATCCAGATGGAAAATCTGGTTGAAGGCCAGCGCACCGGAGTACAGTACGGTCGGCAGGTAGGTCAGCATGTAGCCGAGCAGGAACAGGAACGAGATGATCTGCTTGGTGGTGCGGTCAAATCGAACCTCCAGAAATTCCGGAATAGTGGTGATGCCGGCTTTCAAATACTTCGGCAGGAAGATCAGTGCCAGCGCCAGCAGCGCGATACTTGCGTTTACCGACCAGCTCATGGCGCCCATGTTGGTCGAGTAGCTTTGTCCGGCCTGTCCGACCAGCTGTTCGGTGGACAGGTTGGTCATTTCCAGTGAACCGGCGATGACCAGACCGGTCAGGCCGCGTCCTGCAAGGAAGTAGCCTTCCTTGGTGGACAGGTTCTCCTCCTTGGTCTTGTACCATGAGATCAAGGCTACAAGACCGGTGAAGGCGATGAATGTCAAAATGATAATCAAATGTTTCAACCCCTCTTTCGAATAAGAAAATTCTATTATATTGTAGAATTTCCTATTCTTGTTTTTCTTTTCTCTTTGATTTCTTTAACTCAAAAGAAACTATTTTGTGTGTTTTTGTTTGTTTCCCTTTCGTTGTACCTATCATATATCAAATTCTCACATTCATCACTACACAGGATAATAATAAAATATCAAAAAGTTATACTTTTCATTAGTATCATTTTTTGATATAATTGTATAAGAAAAGCGAATGACAGCATTTTCATGTCATGATATGGTACAAAAAAGGAGTTGACACCAATTATGCTTAATGATATGGGTATCCTTGCGGACTCTGTCCGCTATTACCACGATGCAGATGCCTTTACCGCAACTAACCTGTACCATGTTCCGCACGCAGGCAGCTACCATTGCGATGAAACATACGGTATGCAGCGCAATTATCTGGATATCTGCCAGATGCTTGTTGTAGATGAAGGCGAACTGTCGGTCACCTACCGCGGTGAAACACGCACCGCCGGTCCCGGCAGCCTGATTCTGCTTGACTGCAGAGAACCGCACAGCTATCACGCCCTCACACCGATCCGCATGCGCTGGTTCCACTTTGCAGGCAGCGGCAGCACGGCCTATACACATCTTATTCTCAATACGCACGGGTTCATCCTGCCCACCGGAAGCAATGCCGAGATTGAGGAATGTGTCCGCCGCATCATGGTCTCGGTGCACCTGAACCAGCCCAATCCGCATATTATTTCCCTGACGATCAACAAGCTGCTCGTTCTGCTCGTGCTCGTGCTCGGAGAAAAGAAAAAAAGCGATCTCGAGATCGCCATTCAGGACTCGGCCGACTATATGACGTACAATTACGCGGATAAGTCGCTCTCCATCGAGCACCTGTCGCAGCGCGCTGCGCTCAGCACCTGCTACTATATGCGTAAGTTTAAGGAGTACCAGTCGGCAACACCGCATCAGTTTTTGCAGACTGTGCGTCTGAGCGCCGCCAAACAGCAGCTGCTCACCACCTCGCAGAGTATTGAGACCATCGCAGATAACTGCGGTTTCTCCAGTGCTTCGCACTTCATTATGGCCTTCCGTAAGAGCACCGGCATTACCCCGCATCAGTACCGCACCCAGTGGAAATAAAAAGCACACTCGCAGTCCTGCGCGCACCGGATTGAACGGTGATATTCATCAGATCGCTGCACGAAATGTCGTTTTTATGACACGAATTGTATAGCTGTCCCGTTGCACACCTATACAGCTTATGGTACAATAATTAAGAATTCAGGCACAGTGCCTGAGAAATAGACAAACCCGTCGAAAGACGGGGACGCAAAGCCAGAAGGGTCTAAAGCGGCAAAAGCCGCAATGATAGCTGGTTGCAAGCATCAGCGAAGACGCTGTTAACCTCTTCTGCGCTTTATTTGGCAGAAGGAGGTGTACGCCGTGAAAAAGAACTTGACAAGCCGATTTGCGGTGCAATACACTGACGGCAGAGCAGAGCAGAGCAGAGCAGAGCAGAGCAGAGCAGAGCAGAGCAGAGCAAGTAAAACTCTGCCCTTTTGTGCTGTTCAAAAAAGATATCAAAACGCTTTTAAGTCATGGGTAGCCATGTCTTGAAAGCGTTTTTTTATTTAAATTTGAAGCCGTTAAGGCGGATAAAATAAGGAGGAAAAGTTATGAAAAAGCGATTATTATCGGCAATATTGTCATTTTGCATGCTATTGACAATGGCGCCGACGGTCGCATTTGCGGCAGCGGATGATGAAGCCGCTAACACCATATCGTTAGCCGATGCAACTGAAACATCCGGCACGAGTACAACGATAGAAGATATCTATCACAATAAATGGACTGTTACAACAGCGGAAAATTGCATCACGATGGAGCAGGGAGACAATAAAATTACTGCGACACTGGATAATGCTGTGCTGACGGTCGCTGGCACGGGTGCAATGCCGGTGCTGAACGATTCTACCGATGCTGTTTCCGGCTTACAGGTTCATGCTTACCCGTGGGCAAGTTGGAACGACTCTGTTAAAAAGATTGTCATTAGCGATGGTATTACAGGCGTCGGTTCGAAGTCCTTTATTGCTTGGAAAAATGTGACCGAAGTAGAACTGGGCAAGGATGTTAAAACAATTGGAGCAGGTGCGCTTGCACAGTTGACAGCTTGCACACAGTTTACTGTCAGCAACAGCAACCCGTATCTGGAAGCAGTTGACGGCGTTCTTTATAGCAAGGGCCAGAAAAAGCTGTATTACTATCCGTGTGCAAAGTCGGATGTTGCCGACTTGACTGTGCCGGATTCTGTAACCGAACTAGGTTACAATGCTATTTGCAAGAATGCATCTCTGCAGACCATTTCTTTTGCAGGGGATAAGGCTCTGCATTTGGGCTTTGGTTCGCTGTTTGGCAATACTGCGCTGGCCACAGTAAATCTTGGCCGTACGAATGTTACCCTCGATACGATGGTATTTAGTAATGATGCAGCACTGAAAGTCGTTTACTGCGAAACTTCTGAAATCAAGGCTGAAGTCAATAAAATGATTAGTGCTGACGGAATCGGTGCGGTTGCACTGTTGGAAGGCGGTCAATATAACCTGCAGGATGGAAACGGCTATATCTATGCTTTTGATAGTGAAGGTACAATCTCCTGCGGTTATACTGGTACAGGAACTGAACTGGCGATTCCGGCTGAACTGGGCGGAAAAGCGGTTACGACAATCGCTTCGGGCGCTTTCTCCAATCTGGATGGGAGACGTAAAATTACCAAGGTGACGATTCCGGCCTCTGTGAAAGTAATTGAATCATATGCATTTGTTGGCTACAAAGATGCGTCTAAGCCGGATTCTACTTTAACGAATGTTACAATTCAGGGTACAGATGTTGAAGTTGGAACCATGGCGTTTGCTCGTCATACCAATTTGAGAATTGATATGACATCTGTAGAAAAACTAAATGCAGAGAAAAATGCTTTTAACGGTGTTTCAAGAATTATCGTTGCAAAGGTCAATCAGGAAAATCTGCGTACCGCTTTGGCAGAAAACGACAGTTTGGCACAGACCACACGAGTTTATGTTGATACCGATCAAAACAACAACTTCTATTGGCATTATGAAACTGGGAAATGGGCAGTTGCTTTCTCCGGTTCCGCATCCCTTACCGATAAGCAGGGCCTGAACTATACGGTAAATTATGCTGTGGATGGAACAAAGGTTACCGCAACTGCCAAAATTACGGGCTATAATAAGCCGAAAGGTTCTGCTGCAGAGGAACTGATTATTCCCAAAACGCTTCCGTTCACAAGCGCAGATGGCAACGAAGCACAGGCAACTGTGGTTGCTCTCGATGGTTTGAGAGGACAAAGTAAGCAGCATGTCAAGAACGGTATTAAGACGCTGACGATAGAGGCAGATCTGGCGCAAATGGCGACAACTTTCGTTTACTGGGACGATTTGGAGACCGTTAATGTCGTTGGCAATGTTAAAAAATTGAGCAACTGCTTTGGTGGCGGCAATAGTCTGAAAAAAGCGTATTTCGGCAACCAAGACAACATTGTTTTGGGCTCAGCAGTGTTTGGCAATAGTCCGTCGCTGGATGTTATCGATCTTTCAGAAGTCAAAAACGTAGAAATGATTTCTGAGCCTGGTTATGATAATCGTATTACAAATTTCTATGGTACGGGCAATACGATGGTTTATGTTGCAAATGAATCTGTATATCAGACAATCAACAAAGTTACTTTCGCTTCTACGATTAAATCTGACAACGGAAAAGTGGTTACCCAATCTGGTTTTGATAACAAACATAATATTGTTGCCGTTACCAACGGTGGTACATTTGTAGACAAGCCGACGAGCAATAACGCTCTCGCTATACCCACCAAAACAGGCTACACATTCGCTGGCTGGTATTCCAGCAGTAATTTCGACGAAGAGACCAAGCTGGCCGATAACAATTACCCTGTTATTGGCAAGACCTATTACGCCAAGTGGACTGAAAAGACTACTCCTGCAATCGCTATCAAGGCCACTCCGTCTACCCTTACCGGCGGCGGTTCGGTTGAACTGACGGTTTCCGGTGTCCCGACCAAGGGCAAGCTCGCTGTCACCTGTGACAACGACATCACGGTAAACGAAAAGGACGGCAAGTATACCGCACAGTTGCCGAATGCAACGAAGGACTACACTTTCACTGCAAAATATACCGGCACGGACAATTACAACGATGTAGAAAAGACTTGCGTAGTTAAGGTCACTCGTAAGAGCAGTCATTCGTCGTCCTCCGGTTCTTCCACCACCCCGACCAATACCGTTTCTGCATCCACTGCATCGAACGGTAAGGTCGCTCTGGATAAGAGCACGGCGAAGAAGGGCAATACGGTTACCGTAACCGTCACCCCGGATGCAGGCTATCAGCTCGACAAGCTGACCGTTACCGACGCAAAGGGCAACACGATTGCGGTTGCGAAGAAGGGCGATAATCAGTACACCTTCACTATGCCGGACAGCAAGGTAACAATTACGCCGACCTTCAGCAAAATTGAGGACACCAAGCCCTCGAAGACTGGCTTTAATGACGTTGCTTCTTCCGCATGGTACGCTGACGCGGTTCAGTACGTCACCGACAAGGGTCTGATGAACGGTACCGACGATAACCAGTTCTCGCCGTCCGCGTCCACCACCCGCGGTATGCTGATGACGGTTCTCGCGCGCTACGCAGGCGAGGATACCACCGGCGGCGCTACCTGGTACGAGAAGGGCATGAATTGGGCGAAGGCTAAGGGCGTGTCCGACGGCACCAACCCGAATGCCAACATCACCCGCGAGCAGCTCGTTACCATGATGTACCGCTACGCCGGCTCTCCGAAGGCAGACGGCAAGCTCGACAGCTTCTCTGATGCAGCTTCCGTCAGCACCTATGCAGCAGATGCAATGCAGTGGGCAGTTGCCAACGGCATTGTCAACGGCTCGAACGGCAAACTGAACCCGCAGAATAACGCCACCCGTGCTGAGGTTGCTGCAATCCTCATGCGCTTCTGCGAGATGAGCAAGTAAAAAATTAAATCTTTCGGCATAAGACAGCCGGGACTCTCAATTACGGGAGCCCCGGCTGCTGTGTTATGTGGATTTTGCGTGCAGCGAAGGTAACCGTCAAACCTCCCGCAGCTTCCCCCACATGAGATAATTGAAGCAGCAGGAAGTTTCGGGAGGGATGGCATGACATCAATAGAACTACATCGACACTTGTCCTTCGACTTTCTCTTTTCATCCTTCATTTTTATAGTATATATTTCACGATATGTCGGATTTGAAAAACTGCGGCCGCCTTTTTGCGTAATTTGAGATAGAAAAACTCCTGACCCATAAAGAGTCAGGAGTCCTTTAAACGTCAGTCGTGTACGTCTGCTTGCGGCTGGACGGTTTATCCGGAATGCTGAGTTTCAGCCTGCCCTTCTCAACCAGCGGCTGAATATAGCGCTTGTTGGCGTGGTACACGGTTCCAATGCCAAGGAAATCTGCAATTTCCTTGCGGGTGCGCGGTGTGCGGCAGAATTGCAGAAGTGCAGCTGTTTTGTCTGCTGTATGGCTTGTGATAACCGGGTTCTCCGGTTCAGCAGGATGATTGTACAGCACAACAACAAACTCATTCTGCCGGTTGATAAATACCGGAGCAGGAAGTCCTGCTTCCTGCATAGCGCGGCGCATAGTCGGGATGCCGGAATAACGGTGCTCTGCATCAGTCAGGCTTTCGGTCATAACGGCGAGAACCGGATTGCGGGCATCGGGGTGTGCAAAACCGAGATCTTCGACCGACATACGACCGTACAGAGAACCGGGACTGTGAATTTCCAGCCGGTCACTGAAAAAGTCGATTTGGATAGGTGTACCCTCGGTGTAAATGCTGTAATCGCGGTGAATGAGTGCATTCAGCACGGCCTCGCGTATCGCGCTGACCGGATATTCGGTTTTATCACAGCGCTTGCCGGTTTCCGGGTCGATGATCGTAGCGGTTTTCATGTTGCGCATACAGAATGCCATCGCCTCGGAAAACATGTTGGAAATGGTGCCTTCCATACGCTTATTATCGAGAAAACGCGCTCCGCTGTCGGCAGTATCGCCGATTTCCGTGCCGGGAACGACAATGCCGGTAATACCAAGCTCGGGCAGAAAACCTTGCGGATAAACGCAGAAATTCAATAGACCAGCAATAGTCGGTACACTGTTTCGAGTAATCGACAGCATTTCCATAGCCTGCGTATCGTTCATCTGCGCAAACTGCGGACGCGATATACGGCGTTCGGTCAGAAAAGCGTTCAGCAGGTCCTTGTCGAGAAAATCTACCGTTGCACGCTCAATAACGCGCTCATCATCGTGCATATGGTTGCGGTATGCCTCAAAACAGTAGATTTCGTAATCGGTCATATGGCGGTCAGCATCGCCTACACGCACATAAGAACCGTTTTGAATTCCAGCACCGATGTAGTAACACGGACGCTCAGCGTAGGCAATGGACGGAATCTCTGCCGAACAGATCCACACGCCTTCGTATTCGGCAGTGGTAAACAGAGCACGAACCGGCGGCTGCATTTGATTGCACTGCTCGGTTACTTTTTTCTGCAAATCCTGCAGATCATACACGCCGACTGCTGCGAAATGTTCGTTTTCATCCAGTCCAAACAGGAGAATACCGCCGCTGTTCTGGTTGGAAAAGCTGGAAAGCGTATCGCGTAGCTTGCTTGGGCAGCCGCGATGCGCAGCTTTTACTTCAATGGTTTGTGCTTCGGCTTGCTGTGCCTGTACACGTTTTGCAAGTTCGATCAAATCTTCCATCTGCATTTTGAAAATCCACCACCTTTATTTATATTATACGCCAAAACATCAAAATGTAAATCTGTATTTTGAAAATCTGTTTGATGATTTTCGATAATATCTCACAACAACGCAGGCCTTGTCAATCGGATACTTTCGAGCGGCAGGGCCTGTCGTTTTGCGCATGGATCGCACTTATCTATTCTAACTTTTTTACACTTTTTATTATCCATACTGCTATATTCAGGTCTAAACTATCCTGTTAAGGCCTTTGAGAAGAAAATCAGTCATATTGAAAAATGTAATTTATTTTCGAGAAATATTCACTATTCGACATTATCTTTTTACATTCCGATAACATAAAGATAATCTTAACACATTGGAGGTTATCTCTATGGATATCAAACGACATTTAAAATCTGCACTCAAACAGCTTGGTTTTGATAAGCCTCGCAAGGCTCAGATTATTCCGATGAATACGCTGGATGCTGAACAGGATGCAATCATCATTGCTGCTACTGGTTCCGGCAAACAGGTCATCTATGAAACAGTTGGACTGGCTCATTCCGACAAGCTGACTATCGTCATCGAGCCTTTGCTTGCGCTGATATACAATCAGGTGCAGACGTTACAGGAGCATGACGTTTCTGCTGATTATATCGATATGACCCGCTCGAAAGAGGATATTGATAAGATATTACACCGGGCTCGCAAAGGAAAACTGACTTTCCTCTATATCACTCCCGAACGACTACAAAATCATGTATTTATTGAAACTATGCAGCATTCGGATATTTTTATGATCGTGGCGGACGAGTGTCACTGCATTACGGAATGGGGTTATACGTTTCGTGATGCTTATCTGCACATTGGCAATTTTATCGGCAAGCTAAAGCATAAGCCGGTTATCTGTGCCTGCTCTGCGACAATATCTGCTGACTCTTTGAATACCATTCGTGATAGTCTGCATATGGACAAGCCTGCTGTTCTTAGCAGTGATTTGCGACGTGATAATCTTATTCTTCTCAAGAAAGATGTTACTTGTCAGAAGAAAACGTTGGAGGAACGGCTGGAATTCCGTATCAAGAAGCTCTGCAAGCTAATTGATAAGTATCACAAAGATGGCTCGGTGCTGATCTTTGCGCAGACGACTACATATGTAGATGCGCTATATAATATTTTAGAAGAAAAATATCCCGATGACGTGACACGCTATCACTCACGAATCAAGCCGGAACGCCGCAAGAAACAACTGCTGTTCGACTTCCTGCAAGGCAAAAGAAAGATTATGATTGCAACTTCTGCATTCAGTATGGGTATTGATGTCTCCGATATTGAACTTGTCGTGCACTTCAATGCACCGATCAGCATGACGGATTACATCCAGCAGATTGGTCGAGCGGGACGTGATGGGCGCAAGGCGCACTGTGTCCTCTTCTACGATCAGAACGGCGATGATGAGGCTATCTCAAATAGCTTTATCAAGAAGGCGAAAAAGCAGTCAGCCAAAGCTGCGAAAACAATAAAGACAAAACGGAAGCAGGTGCATGACTTTATCCACAGCGATAACTGCATGGTAAGTGATATTCTCGAGTATCAGGGACAGAACGAAACTAAAACCTGCAAGCGCTGCACGGTATGCGCACAAAAACGGAGGAGCAGCAAATGATTATGAATGAGTTTGGCATTCACACCTTTTCACTAAAATTACAATGCAAATATTCAGAAATCCAGAACATTATTGAACAAAACGAGTGTATTTGTACCAGTAAAGGGAAATTATGGCTTTCGTCGTATTACCAGATACCGCAGTTCAAGGATATCGGTGTTGAGATACAGCTTGGCCAGTCCGTTTCGCATCCATGCTGGCTGATATTGATTGTCAACCCGTCCTCCCTGCTCACTGGTACATATGAACCGACTGCATTATTTCAAGCTGACGAAAAGTCTGTGCAGCAGGTAAAGCACCGCCTGCGGAATATCCTTGATAAAATCGGCGTTGACCGACGGCTCAAGGAATGCAAACTGTCGAGGTGTGACTTGACCTGCAATCTGTATTATAAACGCAAGACTGATGTTCAAAATCGTTTGGATATTTTCAAGAAATCCTTTCCTATCCCCCATTACAACGCGGTTAAGTTCGGTAAATATTCAAATTCCGATGAGCAATTCAAGGGTGCCAATAAGCATTCGTGGACGATCGAGAATAAGTCTAAAAGCTGTGCTTTCTCGGTTTATGATAAATCGTATGAACTCGAAAAACGGCATGATATCAAGATTGACGAGCATATTCTTCGACTGGAATTGCGGTTTGGACGATCGAAAATCACTAAACTGACCAAATCTAAAGATTGGGAAAGCCAGCTTGTAGAGCTTGGCTCTCAGGTTGAAAATCAGCAGCATAAGTTTCTCCACCGGCTGCATATGATGCACTTTGATCCGATTTCGCTTCCCGAGCTGCTGAACCGTATCAATGCCTCCAAGTACCGCGAAAAGACGAAGAGAAAGCTGCGTCGTATCGCAAAAAAGGCGAACGGCTGCGTTTCGCTCGCAGCCGTCCAGAAAGATTGCAGGATTAAAAAATCTGACCTTATTAAATTGTTGGGGAAGTTTGAGGAGATGGGGGTAGGATGTATTTCATTCAAGTCATAAATCTATTTCTCATCAGTGCATGCAGGCAAATTTTCTCTTTTATCATCATTTATAATTTTCGTTCTAACGGCCTGTTGCCGGGTATTTGTGCCTGCTTGAACAGTGCGATTTGACAATCAATCGCCAACATTAGAATAAACATACATGAATTATAGTGAAATGCGTTTTTCACCTATGTTAATGGAGGTTTTGCTATGTCGAACGATGAAATCCTGACCGTCAAAGAAACGGCTGCCCTGCTCAAGACAACGCGCCAGCAGGTCCGCAAGATGATCGCAAACGAAGAACTCCCGGCCGTAAAGGTCGGCCGGGAGTGGAGGGTGCTCAAAGCGGGGATTATGGAGTTTTTCGAGATGAATCTGTAATTATCTTCTGCTGCAGGATCTGCCAGACATATTCAACGATAAGCTGCTTGTGCCGTATTCCGTGCAAGATACTACTAGCTGATTGCCTTCCGGGCGGATTTTCGCTATTGCAGTTGCACCACCACGAGTATCGAAACGCAGGCTTTCATAATAAGTTCCCTTGGAAACCAACTTTACTGGATCAAGCGTACCATTAGTACGATATCCCATACCTTGTACGATACCCAGAGAAAGGTAATAATCGTTGCCGTTTTTGATTATTTCCAGACCACTGTTTGGCCAGTCATTAAAATACCATTCACCGACATAGTTGGCAAGGCTGACAGTTACTGGCTTATCCTTTAATGTAAAGGTTTTACGCTGAGACGGGTCGATGATACGCGCCATGATTGTAGCTACTTCTGCACGGGTAATGCCGTCATCCGGATGGAAAGTGCCGTATGCATCGCTTCCGGTCAGAATACCGGCATTGTACAGCGTGTAAATGCAATCGCGAACCTCTTCGTTTTCTATTGCGTCAATATCTTCGATAGAACCGGATAAAACATGATTCAACTGATTGAATTCACCGGGATCGACTGCAGCATACAGGATGCACGCAAAGTACCATCGCGCTGCGGGAAGGTTTGCAACAAGAACGCCATCGCTGTACGAGTATGCGTTATCATGAGAACCGGTGTCCAGATATTCCTGACTGTATTCCACATACGGCGCAAACCAGGCGCCGTCTACCGGCTGAATTTCATTGCCGTAGTATGCCGCATGAATACGAGAAGCCATAGCGTACAACTCCGCAATGGTAACTTCTTTATTAGGAGAATATGTGGTTGCACTCGAACCATTTACCAAGCCAAGGTTATAAGCTGACTTGACCGAATTGTAGTACCAGGCATTCGTCGGCACATCGGTAAACTGGTTGCTGTACGTACGAGAGGCAGTAAAACCATCCAGCAGGGCACCTGCAGAGGGCATGGCACCCACAGCGACCGTTGCGGCCAGTAATGCGGCGATTAGTTTCTTTTTCATCATTTTACACTCCTTTAATTTTTATAGGCTGCAAGAGATTGCTCGGAAATCGACTCTGTATCCCAGCCAAGCTCCCAGATGGTGAAATGCTGATCATCCAGATTATCCATGTGTACAACAGCATAGCCGTATCCGTCAGAGGTGCTATCCGTAGGGTATGTCTTCTCAAACTGAACATAAAATGTACTGTCATCAATAGAATGGATATTATAAACATTGATGTCATCATCTATATAACCTTGCGATCCGCGAATGATACACTGATCATTACTGTCATAAATGCCCGCTTGAGGAGCAATCGAAGTGTCAACATCATAATTTGCCGCCATCCATTGCTCAAACGAAGCGCGGGAAATTTGACATGTGATAACGCCGGTATTCGGGTCGTTCGGCAGTACAGTCATCCATGCTTCCAGTTTTTGCTCTGCTGTGTAATTGGGGTCTATTCCGCTCATGTCATAATTGCCAATACGATCTACAAGCGTGTCCAGCAATGCCTGCTCGTAATTTCTCCAGTTCTGGCGGTTCATGATCTGACCCTGCATGGCTATGGATGCGCCAAACTCGTTTTCCTCGTAGATACGATAGGTAATTGCGTTGATCTGTGCTTCGGACAAGCCGACAGCGGCACCGATGCTGCCGGAAGGTTCGGTGCTGCCCGGTGCGGTCGCTGCAGGTGCATCATTTTCCGGCGCAGTGTCTGGAATTTCTGCAAAAGCACTGTCATCAACATCATCACTGGGAGTATAGTCGGTATAGTTGTCCATATCGTCATACGTCGAATCGTCTATGCCTGCCATCAAACTGCCGACGCTGAGTGCACCGATAATAATGCCGACCATCGTATAGCCTGCTGCATAGGCAAAAATCGATGCAATAACACGTCCTCCGGATGGATCAGGCGTGAAGTCCTGTTGCGCGATTTTCTTTTCAACATGTTCCAGATATACGCGATTAAAATTTTTAGCGAATAGAATATTGGCAATGATCCACCAGATTCCGCCGCAGATTGCGATGACTACAAAGAAAATAGCAACACCCGGATAGTAACCAATCGTAGCGCTCGCAATCAAACCGGAACCGATTGCAATTAGGAGCGACCACATGACTGCACGTAGCCATTCGCGCCAGACACCACGGTAAGCGGCATGGTACAGTGAGAGAAAGAACGATGCCCAGTTCATCTTGTTTTTTTCACCGTATAGAATATTTTGGAACTGACTTAGATAATAATCTGCATTGTTACAAATAATCTTGCGATATACGGATTCATCTGTGACATGTTTCGGGGATGTAGTGCGCTCTGCTGACTGCTGGTTTGACGGCTGTGAAGACGGGGCTTCTCGGACAGGCGATACAGATGATGATGCGGACATCTCTGCCGATGGTTCTTCCTCCGGTTGTTTAGCACCGCAGTTAGGACAGAATATACTGCCCGGTGCTAATTCTTTTCCACATTTATCACAAAACATATTAAATCCCTCTTTTAACTGTAGATGGCTGCCATAGCAGCTGAAATAGATAAATTATCGGAATAAGTATCGCCGTCCCAGCGGCAGCTTATGGCCTGTGCGTACACATGGCTGCCGCTGTAGGTGGCTTCAAAGGTGATCGACATTCTTCCGCCGCCTTCGATATAGTAGCCGGAAACGGTTACATAATAATGCTTGCTGTCGATTTTGGAAGAGGTCCATTCCGGATCGCTCAGAGAATGTTCGGCAGCTTCACCGATTTCAATGACACCCCAGTCATCGAATACGATACTTTTTACATCAGAAACCGGGTGATTGGTAAACATATAGATCAAAATGATGATCGTAACAATCGTACTGATCGCGCTGCCGATTGCTTTCCAGTTGATGCCGTGGGACTCTGCTGGCGGCACAGGATTTTCGCCTGTATTGGGCGGTGTATGTGTGGCATTCTCCGATTGAGAAGAATTGCCGCCCGGGGTATTCTGCTGTTCGTTGTGTGTGTTTGCCTGCTCAGCCTCCGGCGGTTTCTGCGACTCTTTTTGCAGTGCTGCACCGCAATACCGGCAGAATTTCGAGTCGATTGGCACGGTTTTGCCGCACGACGGACAAATCTGCTCTGTTGGCGGAGCAGGCTCCGGTTCAGGCGGTGTGTTAGATGCGCAAGTCTGCTCGTTCATCTCTGTGCCGCAGATATTACAGAAATGCGCAGTGTCCTCAACTTCGTTGCCGCAATTCAAACAAATCTTGCTCATTTTATCCCCTCTAACTGTATTGATAAATAGAAATTATTATGCTATTAGTGGGAAGATGAAGACTTCCGAGAACGCAATTCAGCACCGGCTTTCCGGCTCTCAGAATAGGCGCTGAATTTTTCGTAGGTAGTAGCAAGGAAGTAACAAAGTGCGAAGAAGGCAATGACTGCACCGATAAAGTTGAATGCGAAAATGGCTGCCGCAGCCATAATGCCAAAGCATACGATTGCTCGTATAATCGTCATAAAGACGATGGAGACTATACTGCCTGCGGGCACTTCCTGTACTTTCTGCTGAAGATTTTCTACGGCTTTTCGTTCTTCTTCTGCCATCATATTATAGCGGTAAATAGAATCACTTAATTTATCAACAATCTCTTTGGATTCTGCTTTGTCATAGTTTTTCTCGATATAATGCCGAAGATTGACCAGCTTTCGATGGTTCTCCTGCGACATATCGTTGAAATCTATATCACTGCCGAAGCGTTTCATGTTTTCTGCGTTTGCTGCTTTCAGTTCGGATTTTTTAATAAAATCATTTAATTCATCTACGATATCCTGTATCAGTAGATTGGAAAAGCCTTTTGAAAGATCTTGCATCTTTGGAACCATATTTTTCATTTCAGCAATAGATTTGTTCTTGACAGCCGATAACATATCTTTAGCGGAATTACGAATTCTACGGGCTTCTTCTGCCTGCTCAAAGGTATCGAACGTGACAGTATGAACGGTCCGGCGTTTCAGTTCCTCTTTGTTGGCTGCGCTGCAGTAATCATCAACTGTCTTAGGAAACTGAAGGTCACATTCCTTCAGTTGATCAATAAGTGTGACAAGCTGTTCGTAGGTGATCTGGGACAGATTGCTGACCTGATGTGTAAACTTTGACCGGGCATCTCTTGCTTTCTCTGCTTCCGCAAAAGAAGGGTAAGTATGATTGCAAACCGTTGTTAATATAGATTTGATGTTTTGAAGTTTTGCTTGATAGTCAGCATGATCTTTCATAATAGAAGGAGCAAAGGTTTGCTCTAATTCTTCGGTTGCTTCAGCCAAAATCTTCCTGTGCGTAGAATCCGATGCAGCCAAATCAGCTGGCGTAATATCGACATTTTCAATCAAATGATATATCAAGCCCTGTTCATCATAAACCGGAAAGGCCTGAAGCAAGGTATACACTTCTGCCTGAGGATCACCATATTGGGTCAAAAGCTGTTCGTATGCTTCACTGCAATAGGGATTCAGCTGGAGAATTTCGATAAGAACATCTAACTGCTTGTCTAATTCAATATACTGGAGATTCCCTAACAATGCGTCCGCACGCTTGCGGTCTTTCGGAAGATAATCTTCGCGGTGAATGTCATACAGGCTTTCCTCTGATTTTCTCAAAGCAAAAATAACATTCTGGAAGCTGTCTAAAATTTGGTCTTTAAACTCATCGTTCTGATAACACTGCTGCATCTTCTTCTTGATTTTAGAATAATCAGATGAAGTGGCGAGGCTGTTGATAAAATCGTGCATCAAGCCGGTAGCAGCGTTGGCTGCCTCATTGGCGATGGCGGCACCGATTGCTCCCTTGACACCGAAGCCTACCGTGTTCACACGACTGCGGTTTTGCTTGCGGAGATTGCGAAAATTCTGTACATCTGTATATTGTTCACAAACTTTCGTCAGGACATCTTCGATATCAAGCCATAGACTTTTCCATTCAAAGTATTCTTTGCAGCCGCACAACGCTTCGTCGGCTACATAGTCATATGTTCCATGGGCTACATAGGCTTTGACGACTTCTTCAGCTGCTTCGGCAATATATTTGTTGCCCACCGATTCGCCTTGTTCCCAAAATGTTTGCCAATCACCGAAGTTTTGATAAGCTATTTCGTATTTTTCTCGATATTGCTCAGAGAGCTTTGTATACTTTTGAAGTATTTCGGTATATTTTAATTCTTTCTCAGTAAACGAAAGCGTCTTTTCAAACAACGGAAATGTTTTCATTTTAATCCCCTGCCTGTTAGTAAAAGTATAGATTATGATGACTGTATTAAAACCGTGGATAAAAATATAGATGGTGTCTACTTTTGAAAATTAAATTTAAAAAATAATATTTTTCGTGTCCACTTTTATTGACTAGTTCAGTGAAGATATCCATAGGTATTATTATACAATACCTATAGCGTTTTGCGCAATACTAATTGTCAAGATAACCTAGTATCAAAGGGCAGGTGACGATGATGTATTGCGAAGTCAATGTAGGCGAGCGAATCCGATATTTCCGAAATTTACGCGGCTGGAGCCAGGAAACGCTGGCTTTGCAGGCAGAGATCAACCCAGCTTTTCTCGGACATCTGGAGCGCGGACTCAAAAGTCCGACCATCAAGACGCTGGAGAAAATCGTGCGGGCGCTCGACATTTCACTGGCGGAGCTGTTCGCCGATCCACAACCTGTGGATAATGCGAAAGATGCTGTCATCGCACAGGTGTGTGACCAGATCCGCGACCTCCCGCTCGAAAGTATCGAACGTATCAATGTCATCGTGCGGAATGTTCTGGCGATTGAGAAGTGATTTCTCTTATATAGTGTAGCAAAGGTGGACAACATCTGAAGCTGTCCGCCTTTTTATTCTCTCTGAAAATGTAATGCCGAGTTAATACAAAATCGTCTCATACTTTGGTACGATTTACAGCTTCGGACAGATGTACTATACTGATAATATACAGGTTCCAAACGATAAGGGTACCCTTATCTCTTAGCCATACTGCCTAAGAGATAACCCTTTTCCTAAGAACCCAAAATAAAAACTGTGTCCGGCGGGCACAGGATAAGGAGGAGAATATATGAAAAAACGGATGACAAGTTTGCTGCTGGTGTTGGCAATGTGCTTTGCTATGCTGCCGACTGCGGCATTTGCGGTGGACGACGAAGAAAGCACAATGCCTGCATATAGCGGCGGTTCCGGTACGCAGGACGACCCGTGGCTGATTTCGTCCGTGGAAGATTTGCAACTGCTGGCAAACACAATCAATGACGGAAAAGCTGCTGCATTTGATGCGGATGCGGCAGCAGGCGGGGAAGGCGTTGCCGGCAACTATTATGGCTACTACTTCAAACAGACGGCGGATCTGGGTTTGCGCGGCATTGATAACTGGGACCCTATCGGATATTCTGGCGATTTCAGGTGCTATTTTGCCGGTCATTATGACGGTGACGGACACACCATTTCTAACGCAACGAGTACGGGTAAAAAGGACGATAATGGCTATGCAACAGCGGGCATTTTCGGCTGGGTGGTTTCTGGGTCTGTGAAAAACCTTACAGTTGATAAAGCGAATTTTCAGTCTACCGGAAAAGGCAACTACAGCTATGTTGGCGGTATTGCAGCAGTTGCATTTGCTGCATCTATCAAAAATTGCACCGTAAAAAACTCTGCGTTGGAAAGCAAGCGAGATTACAATAACAACTGTGCCGGAGGTATTGCGGGGTATTCTACAGGCGCAACATTTAAGAACTGTGCGTCAGTTTCTAATAATATTCAGTCCATGGCTTACGGCGGCAGTTTCGTCGGCGAAAATGATGATGACAATGATGTTGGAAACTCCACATATACAGATTGCTATGCGGTAAATTGTTCTGTTGCTGCAAAAACTGAAGAGACAAGTGGCACCAGTTTCGCAGGCGGCTTTATCGGTATGATTGTATCTGACATTGCACTGACTAATTGTTATGCCTACAAACAAACGCTATCTACTGAAGGAACTTCTGCAAGCAACGCAGCAACTGGTGTGTTTGCAGCATATTCCTTTACGAATGGCAGCACCTACACAGCCAGTATCAATACAACAAACTGCTACTATGGCGAATGCGGTATTACGAACAATGTAGGTACTGCTACCGAAAAGACTGCCGAAGAATTTACCAACGGCACAGTTGCGAAAGCGCTTGGCGATGTTTTCGCGCAAGGCAAGCTCTATCCGGTATTTGCTACCGACCCTGCTGACTATACCGCAGTAGATGCAGCCATTGCCAAGGCAAATACCCTGGACAAGTCCAATTACACGGATTTCACCGCAGTTGAAAGTGCTGTGAATGCGGTGGTTCGAGATAAGAAAATCGCAGAACAGTCCGCAGTTGACAACATGGCGAAAGCCATCGAAGATGCCATTGCCGCCCTGCAATATAAGGATGCCGACTACACCAAGGTCGATGCAGCCATCGCTAAGGCAAATGCGTTGAAGAAGAATGACTACAAGGATTTCTCCGCTGTGGAAGGTGCCGTCAATGCCGTTGCCCGTGGCAAGAACATTACCGAGCAAACCGAAGTGGATGCTATGGCGAAAGCTATCGAAGATGCCATCGCAGCGCTGGTCAAAAAGCCTTCCTCCGGTGGCAGTTCTTCTTCCGGCGGTTCCTCTTCCCCGAACTATCCCGTGACCACACCCGGCAAAACGGAGAACGGTACCGTGACTGTCAGCCCGCGTTCTGCGGAAAAGGGCGATTCTGTGACCATCACTGTTAAGCCTGACAGCGGTTATCAGTTGAATGACCTTACCGTGACCGACAAGAATGGTAAGGAGCTGAAACTGACCGATAAGGGCAACGGCAAATATACCTTTACCATGCCCGCCAGCAAGGTTGAAATCAAGGCTACCTTTGTCAAGGAAGTTGAGACAAGCCCGTTCAGCGATGTGTCCACCAGCGCCTATTACTATGAGGCTGTGAAGTGGGCGCAGGAAAAGGGCATCACCGGCGGCATCGGAAACGGTCTGTTCGGCCCGCATAACAACTGTACCCGTGCACAGATCGTCACGTTCCTGTACCGTATGTACCAGGGCAAATAAGCAGTAAACCACGGATATCAGGCTATAACTGAAAAAACAGGACTCCTCGGAGTCCTGTTTTTTTGAGACTGTCGAAAAACTGTAGTTTTCGACAGTCTCCGTATTTTTCCGGTCTCATCATTTATTGAGATAGTGCAGACGGCGAAGAAATTCTTCATTATCCGTTTTTTCACAGATGGCATCGATGCCTGAGGAAATGATCCATACAGCCATGCCGCGCTGAGCACACAGTACGAGCAGATCAATGATCATCTTGTGATGTGTGGACTCCTGTCCGGCGAACGGGAAAAAACAGATAAGCAGGCGCGGATTAAGCAGATACCACCGATAATACGAAAATCGAAGCCGTTCAGGGTAGGACCAGCTGCTCAGTGGCTGCAGCAGCATTTCCTTCGGAAACCAGCGCAAAGCCTCGGATAAAATGCTGGATACAATTTTTTTGCGGATGATATGCTGTCCGGCCTTGGGGATAAGGCTGGTGCACAGATTGTCGAGCGCGGTCATGTTGTCGAACAGCACGCCGCCGGGGTGGTCGGGTCGCTCAATCTGAATGCCGATCTCGCTGCCGATGACGCGGCCGAGATCGCCGGGCTGGTACAGGCGGCCGTTGAGCCGGAAAAAGCCGCTCGTCCAGCCGCGATCGCCCAGAAAGCATTCATGCAGGCGGCGGCCAGTGTTGTAGTTTTCATCGCGCAGAAAAGCAATCTCGCCGCGCCTGATATCAAACGTCATCGGCGGCAATGCGGGAAAGTGCAGATCCCGAACAGAAAGCACGGGGGCGCCTTCTGTCATAGCAGTGTGCTCAAAGCGTTTAACGCCTCTGCCTCCCTCCCAGCCGAGCAGCTCAAACAGACGAGGGCCATACTCCTCCGGATACAATCTAAAAAATGTACGCCGGGCGCGGATTACATCGATGCGGCTCGCGTATCGGAACATGAATGCTTCATCCATGTCAAACAGGAACACCGCTGTACCGTGGCGAAGCAGCAGCTGCACGCAGTCCATTAGCTTTGCAAGATCCTGGCGGCGCAGCGTCTCGGTCAGCCGGTCGAGCACAAGCAGCTTGTAGCCGTTGAACCATGCACGAAAAATTGACAGACGGTAGTAGTCAAGCATGGAAAGGTCGATAAGCCGCGTACTCCATGGCAGATTAAGTCCCATCCGGTGGAGCATGTCAGTCGCTGCGAGTGATGTCAGCCGTTCGGTGCTTGGGAAGCGCTGCCGAAGATGATTCGTACGAACAAGTGCGAGAACAAAATCGCGCATGGTCAGTTCCTTGCTCGCGAAACGAGATTTGTCCACCACAATGGCATTCTGACGAATCCAGCGCTCCAGACCGGTTGCGCCAATGCGTTGTCCGCAGCAGAATGCCCGACCGTCGGTAAACACCGTTTTCCCCTTGAAAATATCGAGATATGCAGTGCCGGAGGTAAGGTGTTCATCAACATAAACACCGATACACTCACCGTGTGCGATGGAAACATCAAACTGGTACTGCCCGCTCTCGCTGTGAAAATAGCCATGCTCGATGCGAATAAGCTCTTCTTTCATGTCAGTCTCCCTGCATCAGCAGCGGCATCGTGACGCAGCACTCCGTACCGATACCCGTTGCACTGAAAACGCGAAGACCGTAATCTTCGCCGAACATCAGCCGAATACGGCTGTTAACATTGCGCAGCGCGATTCCGCCGCGTTTTTTATCTCCGGAGACTGGGCTGCCATGGACAAATTCCTCGTTGAGCAGCATGACCTGCTCCTCGGGCATACCGACTCCGTTGTCCTTTACGCGCAGGAACAATGTATTGGCACTGTTTTCAATGGAGATATATACGATGCCATGCCCGATTTTGCCTTCCAGACCATGTACGACAGCGTTTTCTACGAGCGGCTGGAGAATGAGCTTCGGCATTCTCGCCTCAAGCAGATCTTCATTTTCCATTTCAAGCTCCATTTCGAGTTTGTCGCCGAAGCGGCAGCGCTGGATGGTGAAATAGTTTTCCGCATTGTCCAGTTCATCCGAAAATGTGACATATTCCTGTACATTTGATATGGTATAGCGAAAAAACGTAGCTAACGCTTCGGTGGTTTCCGCAATATCCGCACAATCCGCCAGCAGAGCGTCCGAACGGATAGCCTCGAGTGCATTATACAGAAAATGCGGGTTGATCTGGTTTTGCAATGCCAGATATTCGGCCTGCTTCTGCCGCAGGCGAGTGATCTCCTCACCGTGCAGACGATCTACGATTTCCCGGAAGAACGCAAAGATCTCGCGTGAGCGGCTCCAGTCTGCGCCGAGGACGGCATCCACATCGCCGTCTCTGCGATAGCGGCGGAGTGCCCGGCGCAGTTTCCATTGTGTTGTCAGCCACATAAGTGACACCTACCTGTAAAGCTTTTTGTATTCGGAAGGACTGATGCCTGTCGTTTTCTTGAACAGTCGCGAAAAATATTTCAAATCACGGTAGCCGATCTGATCAGCGACGTCCTGCACAGAGTTTTCATCACTGCATAGCAGCTCCTTGGCCTTGCTCATGCGCAGCTCAGTTAAATAATCCATAAAATTCTGGCCGGTCTCCTTTTTGAACATGGCGGAAAAATATGTTGCATTAAAGCCGACCGCATTGCTTACATCCTCAAGGCGCAGCGCCTCCTGATAGTGCTGCTGAATAAAGCGTTTGGCATCCGTAATCGGACGCGCCTCGCGCAGCATGCGCTCGTTGCGCAGACGATCTATTTCGCCACACATATCATCGTGCAGCAAGCGGAACAGCTCCTGTGCGTTGACGGCCTGCCACAAGCCGTCCATCATGCGCTGATAGAAGCTGTTGTCGGTCTCGCCGTTCCGCTGCATTCCGTAACGCATCGCCGTGAGGATCTCAAGAAACCAGTCCTCCAGCATCTTTCCCCAAAGCGGCTGCCTGGACATAACATCGCGGTAGCTGTCCTCGAGTTCACCGATGTACTGCTCTTTGTTCAGATATTCGGCGGCTTCCTGAAAACGGCGCTTACAGCTGCTGTCCATCGTGTAATCTGCGTGAAAATCAGGGATATCAGTCTCCGCATCGCGCCAGACCGGAGTATGACACAGACGATCGATACACAGCCAGAGCGCCTCGCGCATAGAAGCGCCAAGCGCATCGGCAGCGGAGCATCGGCTGCCAAGGCAGATTGTCGCACGGATGCCCCAGAACAGATCGCGCTGCTTTTCTATTTCCTTGCGTATTTTGGTGAAGCATTGCTTGACCTCGACCGGCTGGTACTCCGGCAGATAGACCGCAACAGCGACACCTTCTCTTCGAATGGCTGCGGCAAAGCCGCATTTGAGCTGTCCAAGCTCCTGCCGGACGATTTCAAGTGCGTGCTTCATCATGGCGTGCACGCCATCCGGGTTCTTCCATGCTGATGGAATATCCGGTTTGACAATAGCGGCGAAATAACAGCCGTTGGATGGCAGACCGTATTCCAGATTGAACGACCGCACCGCACTGGAGGTACGGACATCGCCGTGTATCTCGCCTATCAGCGTGTCAATGATACGCTCCTGCTCACGCTCATCGCTTTTCTTCAAACGGTACTCAATCGTAGCCTGCTCGCTGAGCTTGCCCTTAAGTCCGGTGAGAAGATCGGTCATCTCCTGCACCTTGAGCGGCTTTAGCAGATAACCCTCTACACCGTATTTCAGTGCGTTCTGCGCATATTCAAACTGGGCATAACCGCTGACAACGATAAAATGCAGTCCCGGCTGTATCTGCTTTGCCTGACGGATGAGATCAATGCCATCAAAGCCCGGCATCCGGATATCGGTTACGAGCAAATGCGGCTGTTTGTCGCGTATCATCTCAAGCGCATGCATACCGTCGCTTGCCATGCCGACAATCTCAAAGCCAAGACTTTCCCAGTCAATCAGCTTGCACATCAGCAGCAGGACCTTTTTTTCATCATCTGCCAGTACGACCCTTAACATACATATTCCCCTTTGAAGGTAATTTTAGGAAAACAGATTTTGCTTGTTGATAGGAAAAAGGGAAAACGTAACCGTTTTCCCTTTTTCTTATTCATAATAACACTGTTTGCAAGGATTTGCAAAGTATTTTCAAGAAATTACTCGTAATCCTTAACGTTGCTGGAGTCGATCCAGGTGTTGTCGGTTACGATCTCGGTGGTATCGAGGGTTTCGCCCTTGAGCAGCTTAACAGCAGCCTCGATGCCGTTTGCAGCCATAGCGCCGCCGTTCTGAGAAACCGTACCGGAGATACGGCCGTCCTGAATAGCTTCGAAGCCGTCCGGCGTGCCGTCAACGCCTGCGATAACGATACCGGAGTTTGCACCTGCTGCGTTGCCGGCGCCTACTGCCATGCCGTCGTTCTCACAAACGATTGCGTCCAGATCGTAAGCGGACAGCCAGCTCTCAACGGTAGACTGAGCGCTTGCGGTGTCCCACTGGCAGTCAGCCGGTGCAACGACCTGCTTGATCTCGGGATAGTTCTTCAGAATGTTCTCATAGCCTTCCATGCGCTGCAGACCGCCTGCATCACCGGAGGGGCCGGTCAGGATAGCGATGTTGCCCTTGCCGTTGAGGAGCTTTGCAACCTGCTCCATCTCGGTTTCGCCGGCCTTTACGTTGTTGCCGTAGGAAACAGCGGAGATGCCGTTGTTCTGCCAGTCGGTGCAGGCAGAGATGATGTTGATCATAACAACGCCGGAATCAGCTGCGGACTTTGCAGCATCAGCAAGGCCGTCCGGATCAACAGGCTCGAACAGGATGGCATCATAGCCCTCGGATACGCACTGCTCAATCTGGCTGATCTGGGTAGCAGCGTCCTGATCAGCACTCAGGATGGTCAGGTCAACGCCCAGCTCGTCAGCCTTGGCCTCAGCAGCCTCGGATACGGCAATCTGGAATGCGTTGGTCTGGTGCTGCTGGATGAGGGCGATCTTGTAGGAATCGCTGCCGGAATCAGCACCGGAATCGGTGCCTGCATCCGAACCGGTGGAAGTACCGCCGCAGGCAGCCAGACTCAGAGTCATGGCACCGGTAAGCAGCATAGCGAGAAATCTCTTCTTTGTCATTTTCTTTTTCCTCCTTAGAGACGTTGTGAATATGATGAAGAGGAGAGGGGAGCGCGAAGCACTCCCGCTGCCTCTTTATCAGCAAAAATCAGTTTTTCTTGGTCTTTCCCTTTACGTCGATCAGGACAGCTACCACAATGATAACGCCCTTGACGATCTTCTGCCAGTGGGACGATACACCCATAATGTCCAGACCGTTTGCAATAACAGTGATGAGCAGACAGCCGATGACAACGCCCCACGGCTTGCCCACGCCGCCGGTCATGGATACGCCGCCGACAACGCACGCCGTGATGGCATCCATCTCGTAGCTCTCAGCTGCGGTCGGCTGGCCGATGGTAACGCGGGAGGTCATCAGGAAGCCGCACAGACCAGCCAGCAGGCCGGCAATGGCGAACGTGGAAATGCGGATGGCAGTGGTGTTGATGCCGGAAACGCGAGCCGCCTGAAGATTGCCGCCGCAGGCATAAACACGCCGTCCGTAAACCGTTTTGGACAGAACGAATGCACAGATGATGATAACGATTACAAGAAAGACGGACAGCATCGGGATGCCTGCGATAGAGGAGGCAGCGACCGCCTTGTATTCCTTGCTGATGCCGGTAATCGGCTTGCCGTTGGAGGTAAGCAGAGCCAGACCGCGAACTGCCGTCATCGAGCCGAGTGTCATAATAAACGGGGGCAAATCGCCAATGGCAACGCCGATGCCGTTTACCATGCCGACTGCCAGACCGGCCAGCATCGCAACAACGAGCGGCACGATGAGCGGCAGGTCGCCCTTGCCGAGCAGCGCGGCCAGAATGCCGGTGAATGCAACGGTGGAGCCGACCGACATATCAAAGCCGCCTGCGATGATGACGAACATCATGCCGAACGCCAGAATGCCGTTGATGGAAGCCTGTTTGAGGATGTTCACGAGGTTGGTCGGTGCGATGAAGCTGGGCTTCAGGCAGGTAAGCACAACGACCAGTGCAATGAAGATCAGGAAAATGAAGTATTCGCTGATCAATCCCTTGATATTTTTCTGTTTCATTTCTCTTTTCTCCTTATACTTCAATCGCGGAGGCAAGTGTCATGATACGTTCCTGCGAGAACGCATCGCGCTGTACCTCACCGGAGAGATTACCCTCGCACATTACCATGATGCGGTCGCAGACACCCATCAGCTCGGGAATCTCGGACGAGATCATGATAACGGCCTTGCCCTGCTGCACCAGCTTGCCGAGCAGCAGGTAAATATCGCGCTTGGCGCCGACATCGATGCCGCGGGTCGGCTCATCGAGGATGATGATATCCGGGTCGTTCAGCAGCCACTTGGCGATAACGATCTTCTGCTGGTTGCCGCCGGACAGGTTGCCCGTAATCTGGTCGCCGGAAGGAGTTTTGATGTTCAGCTTTTTGATGTACTCCATGGAAGCGGCGCGTGCCTTGTTCTTGTTGTAAAGGCCATGGCTGAGCAGCTTTTTGATAGCTACCATGGCGATATTGTCGTTTCCCGAGCCGCTGAGGTTCAGACCGGTGACTTTTCGGTCCTCGGTGATGAGGGCCACGCCCTCCTTGATGATGTCCTTCGGAGAATGGACCTTGACCTGCTTGCCCTTGACGAAGATCTCGCCGGAGGCTAGCTCATGCATACCGAAGATGCCCTCGACCAGCTCGCTGCGGCCCGCGCCTACCAGACCGCCGATGCCGAGGATCTCGCCGCGGCGGACGGAAAGGCTGACGCCCTTTACCTTGTTGTCCGCGCGGACGATGTTCTTCGCCTCAAAAACGACATCGCCGATTTCGGCCTCCAGCTTGGGGAATACATCGGTAATCTCGCGGCCGACCATCATTTTGATGAGCTGGGCCTCGTCGAGGTCCTTGGTGTCGCCCGAACCGATGTACTGACCGTCGCGGTAAACGCTGACACGGTCGCAGATGGAGAAGATCTCGTCCATACGGTGCGAAATATAGATAATGGCAACGCCCTTAGCGGTCAGGCTGCGGATATGCTCGAACAGCAGCTCGACCTCGCGGTCGGTGATGGCGGCTGTCGGCTCGTCCATGACGATGACCTTTGCGTTAATGGAAATTGCCTTGATGATTTCGATCAACTGGCACTGTGCAACGGTTAGGTTGCGCAGCTTTTCTTTCGGAGAAACGTGCAGGCCGCACTCCTTGATGAGCTTTTCAGCCTCTGCGATCTCAGCCTTTGCATCGACCAGACCGTTTTTGCGGATCTCACGGCCGACGAAGATGTTTTCATACACGGACATATCCAGAATCGGATTGAGCTCCTGATGAATCATCGCAACACCGTGATCCATGGCTTCTTTCGGATTGGATACATGGTACGGCTGACCGTTAAAGATGATCTCACCGCCGTTGTCCTTTGTGTAAATACCCATCAGAATTTTCATCAGAGTGGATTTACCGGCACCATTCTCGCCCATTAAAGCGTGTACCTCGCCGGGCTTAACCTGAAGCTGCACATGATCCAACGCCTTCACGCCGGGGAAGGTCTTGCTGATATCTTTCATTTCCAGTACATACTCCATGCTGTTCTTCCCTCCTCATGTGTCATTTTATTGTCATTATTTTATCAAACGGCTGCACATAGGAAAACACACAATCTTCACATATGGGGGGACGATTTTTGGATTTTTCACAAATATAGCATTTTGCTTAACTTATACGGAAATATTTTGTGCTATATGCATAAAACACTGCCGCCCAAATCTCCGGAAGCAAGCCTTTAGCGAAACGTTTTTCACTTTCGATACGTTAACTCGAGCCGCTTTCTTGGCTTTCTCATAATTCTAATTTCTCGGAAATGATATGGTATATAAATGGCAGATGAACGTTTGCGTTGAACCGCTATCTATAGTTTCAACCTATGGACGATGATGGGTTTATCGTATTTTACAAATGGGTCATCAGCCTCTATACTAATATCATAAAATAAACGAGTTACTGCTCATTGCATAGATCAGAAAGGACAACATCCTATGAAAAATCCCGCTCCTTATCGTTACGATATTGTCGGCAGCTTCCTGCGCACGAAGGCCATCCACGAAGCACGCAGCAGGTTTGAAGCCGGCGAAATTTCCGCTGAAGAACTGGCCAGGGTCGAAGATGCCGAGATCACCGGTCTGGTAAAGAAGGAAGAGAATGTTGGTCTGCACGCTGTTACCGACGGCGAGTATCGCCGTTCCTTCTGGCACATGGACTTCCTCTGGGGTCTGACTGGTACGCAGAAGGTCAAGTCTGAGCACTTCTCCGTCGCATTCAAGGGCTTCCAGCCGAAGGCTGAGACCGTAAAGATCGTTGACAGGCTGGACTTCCCGGACGACCATCCGTTCCTCAAGCATTTTGCATTCCTGCAGAGTGTGGCCTCCGACCTCGTACAGCCCAAGCAGTGCATTCCGTCTCCGTCCATGCTGCATCTGATCTGCTGTGTTCGTTCGACCGACTACCAGCCGATCGAGCGCTACAAGGACGAGCAGGTTCTGCTGGACGATCTGGCAGCGGCTTACCAGAAGGCGGTAAAGGCGTTCTACGCTGCCGGCTGCCGTTATTTACAGCTCGATGATACCTCATGGGGCGAATTCTGTTCGGCTGAGAAGCGCAAGGCATACGCAGAGCGCGGCATCGACGTAGATGAGGTCGGTCGCAAGTACGTTTATGTGCTCAACAAGATCCTCGAAGCAAAGCCGGAGGACATGGTTATCACCATGCACATCTGCCGCGGCAACTTCCGCTCGACCTGGTCGTCCACCGGTGGCTATGAGCCGGTAGCGGAAATCCTGTTCGGCCACTGCAACGTGGACGGCTTTTTCCTCGAGTACGACAGTGACCGTGCCGGCGGTTTCGAGCCGCTGCGCTACATCGGCAAGCAGAAGGTCGTTCTGGGTCTGGTAACCTCCAAGGATGCCAAGCTGGAGAACAAGGAAGACGTTATCGCGCGTATCCGCGAGGCTTCCAAATATGTGCCGCTCGAGCAGCTGGCGCTCAGCCCGCAGTGCGGCTTCGCTTCCACCGAGGAAGGAAACCTTGTCACCGATGAGGATCAGTGGAGCAAGCTGGCGCTCGTCAAGGAGATCGCAGAAGAAGTCTGGGCAGATTAAACAGTAGGACAGTCTAAAAGCAGGGAACACGGAAAACGGCAAGCCTCCGCGCCGTGTTCCCTGCTTTTCTGCACCCTTTTTTAGAATTTTACCCTATCAGAGAGAGGATTTTTCCCTGTGAATAAGAATAAAACCTATCTGCACGTTGCGGTCGCGCTGATCCTCGGGCTGCTGATCGGCTTTGGCGTGCAGCCGGAGAACGGACTGACCGTGCTGGGCGTTCGTGTGCTCGCGGTCACCATTCCGACGCTGTATCTGTGGCTGACGGTGAACACGAGCTGGTGCGCGCTGCTGTTCCTCGCGCTGCTCATCCTTACCGGTGCCATGACGCCGACCGAGGTCTGGGCCGGCTCGATGGGACATTTTGCGGTCATCACCATGATCGTGTTCTCCATTCTGAATTACGCGCTCAAGGAGACCGGCGTCATCGACCGTGCGGCGGCATGGTTCATTTCGCGCAGGATTGCGAAGGGCAGACCGCTGGTGTTTCTCGGACTGTTTTTCCTGTCCAACCTCATCATCGGCATGTTTGTGGATAATCTGTCGCTGGCGATCATCTATGTCGGTCTGGCGATTGCACTGGCGGACAAGATTGGCGTAAAAAGGGGAGATCCGTTCTACGCGTGTCTGTTTATCGGTATTCTGTGGTGCAATGTGATCATTTCGATCGCCTCGCCGATCGCGCATGCGCCGGTGCTTATCCTCATCGGCATGATCGAAACGCAGCTTGGCATCACGATTTCGTATGCGAAGTGGCTGTGCGTCGGCGTACCGTTTGCGGCAGTCATGTTCCTCGCGATGATGGCGGCGGTGACTGTATGGCGGCCGAATGCCAAAGCCTTTCTGGACTTTGACACGGCCAGTCTGAAACCCGAGCCGCTGTCTCGAAAGGGTAAAATCACCGCCGGTATTTTTCTGCTGACCGTGCTCGCTATTCTTCTGCCCGAGGTCGGCAAGGTCGTTTTCCCCGGCCATTTTGCCTTCTGGTCGCAGATCGGCGTGGTCGTTCCGGCCATCCTCGCCGTGTGCGCCCTGTGTCTCATCACCGTGGACGGAAAGCCGGTACTGGATTTCCGAGCGGCCTGCTCGACGCTTCCGCTCCCGGCAATTCTGTTCGCCGGTGTTGTCTGCGTCATGTCTACGCCGTTTTCCGCCGAGTCCACCGGCATCAGCTCGTGGCTGAGCGGCCTGCTCCAACCGATCTTTCAGGGTCTCAGTCCGTTCGGTACGCTGGCCTTGCTTGCGATTGCGGCACTCGTGATGACGAATTTCCTCTCTAATGTGGTGACGATGGTGCTGTTCTTCAATATCGGTCTGGCGCTGCTCTCCGGTTCCAACCTGCATTTGGGAGCGTTCGCTGCTGTCATCGGTGTCGCGGCATCTATGGCATCTCTGACGCCGTCCGCGTGTGCGCCTGCACCGCTCATCTTCGGACCGGGGCATGTGACGGTTCGCGGTGTGCTCAAGGCGAACCTCGTGTTCCTTGTGCTGTCCCTTGCGGCCTGTCTTGTCGTGGTTTATCCGCTCGCCTCTGCGGTGTTCGGATAAGAAAAGCATTTGCGCAGATAAAATCCCCCTTGATGCCGGCCCGGTATCAAGGGGGATTGTCTGTTTTCTATTTCTGTTTGTTCGATCGGGAATACCAGTGGATGGTTCTGATAACAGCAGATTTTATGCAAAACACAGCGTTCAGCGCGCCGCAAAATGTATGGGTCTAAATTCACATCTTCGGGCGCCATCGCCGCACCCATGTTGGCCGCGTCCTTGACGCCCATTTCAACCATTTTGCCGAACAGGACATGCGTCACGCGCACATCACACGGCTCCGCGCCGTTCGGCACCGGTTCACTGCCGAGCACTGCCGCGCCTGCCGCGGTGGCTGTCCACTGGGCCGTCGGTGTGCGCTGGCCGCCGTAGGCAAGCGGAAAACGGTACTGCCGCTCCGCTGAGCAGAAATGCGAGGATGCTGCCGCAAGCAGGCGGTCTGCCGCGCCGCTCTCGACCAGACAGCCGCCGAGCGCAAGACCCTGTGCCATAGTCGAGCATGCACCGTACTGCCCGAGATAGGGCACATTCGCGTGCATGGACGCTAAAAACGAGCCGATGCACTGGTTGAGCAGGTCGCCTGCAAGGATCAGGTCGAGCGAACGCTCGGGCAGGGTGGCCTTGCGCAGCGCAAGCCGGATGGCGGTCTTTTGCAGCTCGCTCTCCGCCAGCTCCCACGAGCGCTGCCCCATGCGGTCATTCTTCGCCACATAGTCAAACCGCTCACCGAGCGGGCCTTCGCCCTCTTTTTTGCCGACTGCCGCCGCG
>ENA-OPBG01000358-OPBG01000358.1-human-gut-metagenome-genome-assembly--contig:-NODE-358-length-38672-cov-3.099801_pt1 | contig 38672 bp, 19 predicted proteins | sample MGYA00241065_ERZ501446 | MGnify/ENA primary metagenome ERZ501446 (study PRJEB25962, sample SAMEA2042632) | human gut metagenome | biome: human gut; feature: human-associated habitat; material: faeces...
ATGTAATAGGGCAGACGGCTGGAGCAGCCGATACCTGAGATGACGGCATTCTCCCAAGGAGCTTTGCCGATTTCTGCCATTGCTTTGTGCAGTGAAGCCAGAAAGAAGTGGTCACCACAACCCGGACACCAACGGGGTTGTCCTTTTTTATAGTCTTTTGCTGTATATTCGCACATAATCTTTTTTAATTGATAGTTGATAATTGATAGTTGATAATTGGTGGCTGGTCATTGATAATCCGCATATTACGCATGGTTATTATCAATTGTCAACTGTCAATTATCAATTAATTTATTGAACGCTGCGACCAGCTCGGCAACGACGAACGGTTGTCCTTTGACTTCGTTGAACTGGTACGGGGTGAAGTTGTCTATCTTCATACGTAGATAACCTGCAAATTGTCCGAGATTCTGTTCGGCAACTACCACCTTCTTGTACTTCTTCAGAACGGTTTCCGTGTTCTTGGGGAGCGGATTCAGATAAGTGAAGTGGGCGAGGGCAACCTTCTTGCCTGCCTTGTTCATCTCTTCCATGGCCGAATACAAGTGGCCGTATGTACCGCCGAAACCGACAATCAGCAAATCGGCATCGTCTGCACAGCCTTGCACTTCTACATCAGGTACGGGGATTTTGGCAACCTTCTCGGCACGAAGGTGGCACATCAAGTCATGGTTTTCGGGATCGGTGGAGATGGCACCGGTATTGCTGTCTTTCTCCAGACCGCCGAGGATGTGCATATAGCCCTCTTGTCCGGGGATGGCCCAGTAGCGGGCACCCGTTTCGGGATTGCGTTTGTACGGAGTATAGTTGTCCTTCATTTCGGGAGTCACGTAGGGAGGGGTGATGGCGGGATAGTCTGCCAGTTTGGGCAGCTTCCAGGCGCCGGAGCCATTGGCAACAAAGCCGTCGGTCAGCAATACGACCGGGGTCATGTGCTCCAGTGCAATTTTGCTTGCCATGTAGGCTGCATCGAAACAGCTTGTGGGTGAAGAGGCGGCGATGACGGGCATTGGGCTTTCACCGTTGCGGCCGAACAATGCCTGCAACAAGTCTGTCTGCTCTGACTTGGTGGGCAGACCGGTAGAAGGACCGCCACGTTGCACGTCGAGCACAACCAGCGGAAGTTCTGTAATGACTGCCAGGTTCATAGCTTCCGATTTCAGGCAGACACCGGGACCGGAAGTGGAGGTCACAGCCAGCGCACCTGCAAAAGCGGCGCCGATAGAAGTGGCGCAACCGGAAATCTCGTCTTCGCATTGCACGGTCATCACGCCCAGAGACTTGTGCTTGGAGAGTTCGTGCAGTACATCGGTTGCCGGAGTAATGGGATAGGAGCCGAGGAACAGCTTCAAGCCAGCCTTTTCAGCTGCGGCGATGAAACCGTAAGCAGTTGCTTTGTTCCCCGTGATATCCATGTATCTGCCGGGAACGGTAGTCTTACTTTCAATCTTATATGTATGGGCTACGGAAGCATGGGTGTTGTGTCCGTAGTCATATCCTGCATGGATGACCTTGATATTTGCCCCGGCAATTTCGGGCTTTTTGGCGAATTTCTCGCGGATGAAATCTTCGGCTATTTTCAGATCGCGGTTGAACAGCCAGCATACCAGGCCTACTGCAAACATATTGCGGCATTTCAGCATGGACTTGTTGTCCATTCCGGTGTCGGCAAGGCAGTCTTTCACCATCTTCGAGATGGGGGCGGCGATGACATCCTGCTTAATACCCATTTCCTCTATCGGGTTATCGGTCTTGAAAGCGGCCTTTTCCAAGTCTGACTTCTGGAAAGCATCTGTATCGATGATGATACAAGCAGTGGATTTAGCAAACTTATATTGGGTTTTCAGTGCGGCGGCGTTCATCGCTACCAATACGTCGCATTTGTCACCCGGGGTATAGACTTTCTCTGCACCGATATGTACCTGAAAACCGGAAACACCGGTAAGTGAGCCTTGTGGGGCGCGGATATCTGCCGGATAGTCGGGGAATGTACTGATATCATTGCCCACGGTAGCCGAAACTGTTGAAAAGATGTTGCCGGCGAGCTGCATACCATCGCCGGAGTCTCCGGAGAAGCGGACTACCACTTGCTCCAGTTCTTTGACCATCATGTCGTTTGCCATAACTTACGAATTACTATAGATTATTTGAGGATTACTATTCCGTTTACATAGGCAGCAAATTTCGGAAAGTTAATCGGATTAACAAAACTTTTTTCGGAAAATCGGCAGAATACATTATCTTTGCATCCGTAATCAGCTTGCGTCGTGTAAAAATAGTGTAGAAGTTCTATAAATATTCTACATATTCCGCTGATTATCAGTTGAGGCTCTGTAGTTCAACGGATAGAACAAGAATTTCCTAAATTTTAGATAGGGGTTCGATTCCCCTCGGAGCTACTTTTCAAGCCCGTCTCCATTAAGGTGGCGGGCTTTTTGTTGCTTGTTGAATTCGGCTATTATTTCTTCCTTTTTTGTTTTTCTACGAAAAAACAAGAAATCAATCGTTCTGTGTTGAGTTGAAAAATATGGGATTTAAAATTGCGTGATTCTTGTCGTTACTTTTCGGAACTGCTCTTTATAACCGGCTAGGTTATAGCAAACCGGAATGGTACTGTTGCCGACACGGTATATGCCGAATTTGAAGTAATATCCTTCTTCGTCATTGCGGCCAATCAGTATCTCCTCATTGTTTACGATATGTTCTTTCACTTCCTTTTCTGATTGACGGTAGGACATGGTTACGTCAAGAAGTCCGGGTTTAAGAATGGTTTCTTTTTCTTTTCCATATTCGGTCCAGTCTATATTTACCTGAAAAGTTATCCAGCAATCTTTGGGGAAATTCTCGAATGGCATTTTATATGCTATTGTCGAGGTTTTGAAGGTAGAGGTGACTGGATGCATGATTTCTGCCTTGTCAGGATTGGCATTACAGCGGTCGGTCTTGTCCGTCAGCCATTTGCGGTCCGAATTGGCTTTGATGTAGAAATAACCTTGTGAAAAGCCGAAGGCAAGCGGGGGATAACCGCCTTGTTCTATCAGCCAACCGTTCGGTTTCCCTGCTCTGTAGAGGGTATCTCCTTGGGCGTTGATTTTGATAATTTTATCATATGCCGTATTTTTCTTGAAAATCATTCGCCTCTCCAGTTCCAGAAACTCCTTGGTACTGAGGCTCATTACTTTGCCATCAGGGTCGGACACAAGTGTACGGCTTGGCATGCCGTGCCATTGGGCAAAGATGGTAGATACGTTTTTGTCAAGGGTATGTGGAATGTAAACAGAGAATGTGTAGCTCATGGATGAACCTTGCGGGCAACTTCCCTTGCCATAATGATAGACGGTCTTCATCTTTTGAGCATTGGGATATTCATCTGCCGGATAGTTTTTGAAGTCGTCGGATACGGCATAGCAATAGCATAGTTCGGCGCGACCTTTGGTTTCTCCTTTAGAGTAGCCTTCCAGAGTGTTGTCATCTTGTTTCAGCTCAAAACGGTAAGAAGGCTGTCCTTGAAAGGGACGGGAGTAGTCCAGTTGTATGGCATGGGACTTATTGGTACCTACGGCCACCCAACAGCCGTCGACAATCTGTCGGATACGAGCAGAGTCGGCCTGTACATTCACACGTTCCTTGATGGGAGTTAATTCCGGCCATTCCATTATTTCGGGCAAACCTTTTCTTGATTTCACTCCATAGAAGTTGGATTGGGATTTGTTTTTTGCCCGGATAAGGCGTAGTTTGCATTTTGTTGATTTGTCAGGGGCCAGCGTTACGCTTTCTCCGGTTTTCAGGTCCAGTTCATAGGTCTCATTACCCAGCGGTTTGATGGAGACGGTACGTCCTGCAGATAGCTGATGGACGGCATCCCATCCGGATAACTGTATACGGCAAGGTTGTCCTTTTTCACTGGTCAGGCTGACCCATTCGGTTCTTCCGTCTTGGCGTTGAGCCGAGACGGTAAATCCTCCTTCCGTCCTGAGGGCATGGAAAGCACAATCTTTCCAATGGTCTGGCACAGCCGGGAAGATACGTATAGTCTCATCCCAGCTTTGTATAAGCAGCTCAGTAAGGGAGGCCGCAGCACTTAATGGGGTTTCTATTACCGGATTCTTACCTTGACTTTCCACATAGAATGTATTGGGTAGCAGAATGCTGATTCCGATTGGTTTGTTGATGAAATGTGCCAAGCGTTCGTAAGCCTTGTTACCGTTACCCAAATAGGCATATAGAGAAGCTGCTCCGGTATAGGAATATCCTGCTAATCCTTTCCCATCTTCTAAAGACAACCAGTGTTCGATGGATTTCTCCAGGAGTTTACGGTTCTCTGGTACATCGGGATGTAAAAGTCGGAAAGGGTAGAAGGCCAATAGGTGCGAATAATGGCGGTGGGACTTCTCCAGTGGTTTGTTGGCGGCAATCATCAGACCGTTTTCATTGGTGGGATATGGAGCCAGTCGTGTCAGGATTTCTTTCCAGCGTGCATAGTCGGGATGAGTGCTTGAAGTTCTGTCATGACATGCTATCAATGTTTGGAGCAACCAGCTCAGTGAAGCTAATCCGTAATTGCTGTCATTGTATTTTTGGAACCCTTCATATTCGGGAGACTCAATATGGGTGAGATGCCATGTGTTTTCTTTATAACACAGTATTTTATCGAATACGGCAAATGCGTCCAGTGCTTTTGGAACTACTTGTTGTTTGATATCTTGCCAGTCAGCACCGGCATATCGCAGGTACATATAATAGTTTTGCAATGCCCAGGTGTAGTCACCTATCTTGCATGGTTCAATAGAACGGACAAGTGAAGGAAACACTTCATCCATCAGTCGCTGGAAGTTTTTGCCTTGTTCCATCCTATTGGCTGGTCCTATGGGCATATAAGTCAGTTGTATATTTAGGTTCCACCAGAAACTGGGCCATGGGCTCAGTTTGAAGAAAGTGCCCATTACGTCCATTGCCGGGCCATCCGGATGAGAACAAGTGGCAAGTTTGTACATCTGTATGAAATAAAAGTTCTCCAGTTTTTTGTCCGGAATGGAAAGGAAAGAACGTTCGTGGTAGGCATTCCACCACTGGCGTGTCTTTTGTTTCAACAATTTAGTTCCTGTAATCTGTGCTGCTTCTACGGTCTTGATGGCTTTGGCAAGAGAGAGGGATGAAGCCGGCACTTCATTGGCTGTAGATACGTACAATACGGAACGTGGTTTTCCGTCCGGCACCTCTTTCCAGTAGGTTGCATAATCTCCTCCCGCCAACAAGGACTGTACCCAACTACCTTCTTTGTCTTTTTGGTTGACGACAGGTGCGGGGTTGTCCTTGTATTTTAATTTTTCTTTCAAATGGGGAAATACTCTTATGCGGGGAGAGCATGGGTTCCCGGGAATCCCCTTCCAGCGGTAAGGGACTCCGGAGGAAACTTCCACGATATTCACTTCTTCGGGTTGGGGAGTATAGGCGTGGAAAGTCAAGTCTCCTTTGTCTGTTTTTAGGTGTCCGGTCAGTTCGGCATTGTAAATGTCGAGATAAAAAGTGCCTAAAAGTATCTTCCCTTCAGGGAATAATAGCATTTTACCGACATCAAGCCTGCAAAAATCCACCATTTTATCTGCCTCTTCCGTGCCGATGGAGGTTTTTCGGTAGGGAGCTTTCCTATGATCTGTGACATCGGGACGTCCCAGATGGAAAACTAATGCATTGAGTGTGGAATCGGCATATACCATCATGCCGACCAATCCATTACCTAAAAAAGCACCTTCATTCCATTGCATGGGTAATTGTTCCCATATCAAGGCATGTTGGCGCATATACTTTTCCATGTCCGGAAACGAAGCTCCGGACATGGAAGTACATATGAAAAACAATAAAATTACGATTTTGATTGTACTACGCATAAATTTATTCCTTTTAGTTGGGCAACGGTATCATTGCTCTACGACCATAGTTAAATTTCAGACCTCTTTTATAAGCTTCAGGACCATACAAGTCTTGAATATCCATTTCGCCCAAGTTCACGAGAATCCCCCGTGCCATGAGTCCGGCATCTTCGTTTTCAAGGCGTGGCAGGGTTTCTGCGGCTTCTCTCAGTTCCGGCAGGAAAGGACGGATACAGTCACGCATATCAGGATCTAAAGATAAGCATTCTAGTGAAGAGTACCCTATTTTTCTGTATTTTTCTTCTGTGGGAATAATTAGGCGGGCAACGCTTTCTTGACTTTTACCCAGATAGGCTGCGGCATAGGCGGCTTCGGAAGCGATGTAGGGATTACTGTCTTGGAGGAGTGCCAACAAGGCTTGCGGACAAGAAGATATTTGCTTTTCTCTGGCAAGTTTGGCATATCCTACTACTCCCCAGAATCTCATTTCGGATAGCGGATTGGTAATTGCTTCTTCTAACATGGGCAGAGAGGCGGTGGTTGCTGTTCCAGCTGTTTCAACAAGAGTATAAAGTTCGTTCAGAGGATATTTCTCCTTGCGCACTTTGTCGTAAAGAATATGACCGGTGCGTGAAGTGGGAAGGAAGAACCCCAAATCACCGGTGACACGAATATGGTCAGATAGTGCTTGGCGCATTTTGGACAAGATTTCTGCATATTCGGGAGTACCGGATAAGTCGTGCAGTTCATCCGGATCTTTTTCAAGGTCAAACAGCATTTCTGCCGGATGGGCTTCGAAAGTCAGTTTCCAGTTAGGGTTGGTATTATGCCCTTCCAATACTAGTTTATCCCATGCTTTGTTGGAAGGCATTCCCCATTGATAATAATTGCGCAGGGCAAACTGACGATAGGGGATATAACTACGGATATATTTGAAACGCCCATCGGTAACGGCGCGTACCGGCATGAAATGATGCAATTGATTGGCTGCTAATGCAAATTGCATCTGGCGTTTTTCTTTGTTTGCAAACTTGCCGTAAAGTGCTTTGCCCTGCATCTGTTTGGGTGGTTTTACCCCTGCAAGACTAAGTACGGTAGGCCCTAAATCCGTGAAGTTGACCAAGCTGTACTCTTTGCCTGAAGCCTGCTTGGCCAGGTGTTGCCATTTGGGCGGGAAATAGACAATCAGAGGTACTTTTAGACCGCTTTCGTACAAATATCCTTTACCACGGGGTATACAACCGCCGTGGTCACTGAAGAAAAATATAATTGTATTTTCATCCAAGCCTTTCTCTTTCAGGTCTTTCAGGAAGAATCCCAGCCAGGTATCCACGTCTTGTACTGCTTCTAAATGACCGGCATAGTCGGAACGTACTTCCGGCAAGTCGGGAACATAAGCAGGCAATGAAAGCAGTGCCGGGTATATGCCTTCCCGTGTGTAATCTCTGCGTCCGTCTGTATGGAAAGTTCGGATGCGTCCCATGTGTGAGGTTACCGTGTTGAATACAGCGAAAAAGGGTTGGTTCTTTTTTCGTTTGGGACTATTGTATGAGGCTTTGTTGCTACATTCGTCCCAACATATTTTATTGTCAGTGGTAGAGTTGTAGTGTGTCTTGCTGTTGTTTGTACAGTAATATCCGGCTTCGCGTAATTTCTGTGGAAAGAAGATGTCAGCAGGTGTATCGTAGGGCACAGGATGGATGTCCATGCCGTAAGTGCTTGAATAGCATCCGGTAATCAGTGAAGAACGGGCAGCCGAGCTCTGGGGAGCTACGGACCATGCGTTCATAAACTGTATGCCGCGGGCGGCAAGGCTGTCCGCATTGGGAGTATGTACTCCTCTGTTGCCGTAGCAACCGAATTCGTATGCACTAGTATCTTCAAAGGTGAGCCAAAGAATATTGGGCTTTTCGTTTTTTGTGTCTGCCGCCTTTGTCTGTGTGGAATACAATCCGCAGAAGGCAGTACACATTAATAAAGGTAGGTGTCTCATAAAGCATTAAGAATTAAGAACATTTGTTTCCCGCAGCTAAAGTAGTCCGTTTGTGTTTAACCGAGACTTCCTTATGTTTAAAAGTGTACCAATATTGTTTTGGCAAGTGAGTTTTCAACAATATTAGCATTGATTCAACAATATTACAAGAGGTTTAAACGCCCATTGGCATGATATTGAATAAAAAGAGAGTGAAATACTGATAACAAAGGACTAACTTTGAGCATTAAAATCTAACCATGAAAGAGATATGAAAAACATGTTGTTTATGATGGTGCTGTTTTGTGTATCATCTTTGGCAGGACAAGCACGGAATGTAAATGCGAACTCTTTTGATGATTCATTGCGTAGTGAAGCGGATAAGCTGTTGACGGAATGGATGGATGCTTTTCTGGCTTATCAGTACACTTGTTCCGATTCCGCACTTGATGGAGGAGTCTTGTGCCCTGCATGTGCCCGTATGCATGGACGTATAGGTGATGCCGTACTTCCTTTGATGTATTTGGCAGAAAAGACCGGAAACCAAAAATATTTGCTTGGAGCCAAGCGCTTGATGGCGTGGATGGAGAATGTGCACCGTCCGGACGGGTCATGGATGAACGATGTACATGTATCGGATTGGAACGGTACGACGGTATTTGCAGCGATTGCTCTTTATGAAGCTTTGCATTATCACGGACATCTATTGGATGATTCAACCCATCATCATTGGAAACAGCGATTGGTAGAGGCTGGTGAGTTTATGATGAACAATCCTTTCATTTATAGCCGAAGGCGAGAAGGCATGAGAAATATGAATGTAAACTATTCTGCTTCGGCAACCTATGCACTATACGCTATCGGTGAGATGTGCAATCGGCCTGAATTTAAGAAGGAAGCCGGAGAGATAGCTCGCGGATTAAAAGAATATTTTACCGCGAATGACTGTTTCTTGTATGGCGAGGGACCTAATATCGCCTCAGAAACTCCAAACGGTTGCCGTCCGGTAGATTTGCTTTATAATGTAGAAGAATCACTGCCTAATATGGCATATTATGCAGTGATGGCAAACGACATGGAACTATTTTCGCTTGTGGAACGTTCTATGGAAACTCATCTTGAGTTTATGTTACCCGATGGCGCTTGGGACAACAGTTGGGGAACACGAAGCTTTAAATGGACTTATTGGGGCGGGCGTACCAGTGATGGCTTTATGGGAGGTTATTATCTGATGGCTGCTGCCCGTCATCCGGAATGTCTGGAAGCCATTCGCCGCAATATCCGTTTATTGAGTAAGGCTACTCATGGTGGACTTCTTTATGGAGGAATGCATTATTTTGCATCCGGTGTTTCTCCTTGTATTCATCATACATTTGGGCATGCCAAGGCGTTGGCTTCTTTTTTGGAACTGCCTCCTGTGAAAATGACTTCTTTGGAAAAGCTTCCCCGTGACTCCGTTTACGGAGTGAAGCATTTTAAGGATATTCGTACGTGGCTTTTATCCCAAGGAGATTGGCGTGCCACATTTACCGGATATGATGCCGAATATAAAGTGAAAGGGACTCATCCAATGGGAGGTGCCCTTTCGTTGTTGTGGCATGCTCAGGCAGGACCTATATTTGCTGCGACTATGAACCAGTATAAACTGATTGAAGCTCCCAATATGCAGGACAATGTCCGTAAATATCTGATGGGAGGTACCCCCCGGGTTGAATTGACTCAGGATGGAGTTGCATATAGTAATCTGGACGATTTGAATACGGACATTACTTGTTTTATAGAAAACGGGTTCTGCCGATTCAATGTAAATTCTCATTTGGTTGATATCAATCAACAGTCTCCAAAGCAGGGAGAAGTACTGGTAGAGGTGAACTATGCATTTTCAGAACAAGGAGTGAGCATAAGCGTGGAACGTTGCAATGACTCGGCTTACCTTGTGTTGCCCGTTATCGCGTCGCCCAAAGAAGAGGTGAGGATAAGTACGCGAGAAGCTTCCATAAAAAAAAATAAGGGGATATTGTACATCACTTGCGAAGCAGGATATATAGATGTAGCACCGACAGATAGTGATGGACGAATCTTTAATCCGGTTCCAGGATTCTCTTTTGTACCTTTGCGAATAATACCGGAAAGTATTGGCAAGAAAATACAGATTAATATTTACTTTTGCTAATGTATTTTATTTATTTGCCTCATAATAGATTACAAACATGAAAATACAGCAATATTTGTTAGTGCTTTTAGAAGTATTATTCCCCTACATGTTGAATGCCGATATCACTGAAGATATTCACTTTTCCCATATTGGTTTGGAGGAAGGATTGTCGCATAGTACGATTTTTGCGATTAATCAGGATAAGGGAGGGAATTTATGGTTTGCGACGTATGATGGTGTGAATAAATATGATGGTTACAACTTTACTGTATATCGCCATCAATATACCCATCCCAATAGTATTGCCAGCGATATATCCCGTTGCATCACAATGGATGATTCAGACCGGATTTGGATAGGAACTCGTGAGGGGTTGTCTCTTTACAATCATTATAAAGATGAATTTTCCAATTATTATTATAAGAGAAATGGCTTGAACGTAGCTGTGACCAGTATTATCCCGATAAAAAAAGATTGGTTGATGTTGGGTACTGCCGAAGGCATTCTGCTTTTTGATGTACAGAAAGTGTTTCCTTTCGGATACATTATCCTCTTCTTTGCATGGATTGCAGCCGGCAGCTTTGGTACGTCAGGATGATTGTATCTATATAGGTACTGAGGAAGGTGTATATATTTATACTTTGTCAAACGGTATTTTGGAGAAACTGGTGGATATGCCTGCCGGCATCCGGGTTCATGCCATTCTGTGCCAGATGTTTAATAGAATATGGCTGGCTACGGAGGGAGATGGACTTTATCTGTACGACATGAAGACAAAGGAGCTGAAGAATTATCGTTATGAAGATGGGAAATCAGGATTGAACTCAAACTATGTGCGTTCTTTAGCACTGGATACAGAGAATCGCCTATGGGTGGGAACCTATGGTGGATTGAATATCTACAAGGAGGGATCAGACTGTTTCTCGTCCATTAAAAGCTCTGAGATTCAGGAAGGAAGTTTATCGCAGAATTCGGTCCGGAGTATTTTCAGAGATTCGCAGGGTGGCATGTGGCTGGGTACTTACTGGGGAGGGCTGAATTATTATCATCCTTTGTGTAACCGTTTCCAGCGTATCAAACATGTCCCGTTCTTGAACTCACTCAGTAATAATGTGGTCAGTTGCATTGTTGAGGATAACAAGTATAATTTGTGGATTGGCACGAGCGATGGCGGTTTGAATTACTATGATAATGCCTCTCAGCTATATAAGAATTATCTATTCAATTCGGGCAATCTGGATGTACCTTTCAAGGATATCAAGACGGTGTATGTAGATGAGGTACAAGATAGAATATATGTGGGGGCACATGCCGGAGGAATGATGGTTTTGCATCGTAAATCCGGTTACATAGAATATTATAATCGTCACAATAGCAATTTGCCGAGCAATAATATCTATTCTATCATTTCAGACGGGTATGGGGGGCTTTGGGTGGCATCGCTGGAATATTTATTGCATTTTGATATAGATAAACGCAACTTTACGATTGTTGATGTAGATGAGGACGGGCACAAATTGCAGCAATACAATCGCTTGTTGTTTTGTGACTCAAAGAAACGTATATGGGCTGGGGGAGAAATGGGAATTTCTGTTTTTAACCAGGTAGGTACCTCTTTGCTCCCTAATACGGATTTTCAGATAGCTTCTGTGTTGAAGCAAGCGTTTGTGAATTGTTTTTATGAAACATCTTCCGGATATCTGTGGATTGGAACACGTAACGGATTGTTTGCTTTGAAAGAGAGTGATAAGCAGTTCCTGCAATATACCACAGAAAACGGTCTGCCGAGTAATGTTATTTATGGAATTCTGGAAGATGCTTACGGGCGTTTATGGATAAGTACGAATCAAGGGTTGAGTTGCCTGAATCCGGAGAGTGGGAAGTTTCGTAATTTCACGATTATGGACGGATTACAAGGCAACCAGTTTAATGCTGGGGCTTATTGTCGAAAAGACAATGGCTACATGTTGTTTGGTGGAGTCAACGGCATTACTTCATTCCGTCCTGAAACGTTGATTGATAATCCTTATGCTCCCAAACCTGTAATCAATAAATTATTTGTTCATAATAAGGAGGTATTACCGGATGATGAAACCGGAATCTTAAAGGAAAGTATTACATACGTGAATCGTATAACTTTATCTTCATCTCAGAATTCATTCGCCATTTCTTTTGTCGTTTCCAATTATATAGCGGGTAAACATAATACATTTACCTACAAACTGGAGGGATATGATAATGTATGGTATAAGCAGAATGATATCAGCCTTGTTTCTTACTCCAATTTACCGGCAGGGGATTACACTTTTTGTATAAAAGCAGCAAACAATGATGGTAAATGGAATGAGGAACCCGCCATACTTCATATACATATATTGCCGGTTTGGTATTCTACTTGGTGGGCGCTTTCCTTGTTTGCTTTGTCGTTTGCTTTGTTGGTGTTCGGTATCGTACGCTTCTTCTGGCTACGCAAGAGTATGCAGGCTGAAATACGAATGGAACGGCTTGATAAAGAAAAGCGGGAAGAGATAAGCCAGATGAAAATCCGTTTTTATGTTAATATCTCGCACGAGTTACGGACTCCGTTGACTTTGATTGTTGCGCCCTTGCAGGAATTACTTGATCGTATCAGTGGGCATTGGGAGCATGAACGGTTGCTTTATGTGCAGCGGAATACCAACCGTCTCTTGCATTTGGTTAATCAGTTAATGGATTTCCGGCGTGCTGAGTTAGGGATATTTGAACTCAGGGCTGTGTATTCCAATGCTTATAAGCGGATATTGAACTGTTTTATGAATTATGAAAGTTTGTCTAAAAGGAAGGATATAGACTATAACTTCTATACAGAGTTGCAAGATAAAAATGTTCTTTTCGATGAGAACTATCTGGATTTAATTGCAAATAATCTGCTTTCGAATGCCTTTAAATATACCGAAGTCGGCGAAAGTATCACTGTGAAACTTTACATAGAAGGTGACAATCTTGTCTTGCAAGTGATAGATACAGGCATTGGCATCCCATTGGAGAAGCAGGAAAAGATTTTTGAACGTTTTTATCAGGTGGAAAATGGACGTGAAGGGAGTGGTATCGGGCTCTCATTGGTTCAACGTCTGGTGGAATTACATCATGGGCGGATTATTCTACAGAGTGAAGTTGGTAAAGGTTCTACTTTTACGATTTATCTGCCGCAGGATGAATCCGTATATACGCAAGAAGAGTTGCTTGGAGGAAGTGGGAATGAAGGAGAACAACGTGTATATTCCACCAATGCAAATGACATTTATATCGGTGATGACGAAAAGTTGGGGGAAGAGGATAGTACGGATGAAGTAAACGGTAAACGTGGTACTATCTTGGTCGTAGAGGACAATAGGGAACTGAGACGGTACTTGGTGAACGGTCTGTCTGCGCTGTTTGATATGTTGGAAACGGAGAATGGGCAAAAAGCGCTGGATATTCTGAAAGACAAGGATGTAGATTTGATTATAACAGATGTCATGATGCCTATAATGGATGGCGTTAGGTTATGCAAGTTAGTGAAACAGAATCTACGTACTTGCCATATTCCGGTTTATATGTTGTCTGCCAAAGTAGATATCAAGTATCAGTTGGAAGGTTTACAGGTAGGAGCCGATGATTACATTGCCAAACCGTTCTCTATGGAAGTGTTGAGAACCAAGATTCTGAATATGCTGCGTACACGTTATCGTATATTCGAGCGATATTCCAATATGACGGAAATAAAACCGGAAAAGCTTACGAACAATACGATGGATGAGGAACTGTTGCGGAAGGCTATTGCTGTTGTTGAGAAAAATATGGATAATGTGGAATTTTCTACAGAACAGTTCGCGCGTGAGATGAATATGAGCCGTTCGAATCTTCATTTGAAATTAAAGGCGATAACGGGAAAATCTGCTATTGATTTTATACATAAGATACGGTTTAACCGAGCATGTCAGTTATTGAAAGAAGGAAAGTATACCGTTTCAGAAATCAGTTTTATGGTGGGCTATAACACTCCTTCTTATTTTGCGGCACGTTTCAAGAAGTATATCGGTTGTTTGCCTACAGAATATGGAAAGAAATGATATTAGTTACTTGGTTATGAAGGCATGTGTAATTGGGGCGTTAATAATTATCTCATGTTTATCAGTTTCGTGTGGGCAAACCTCTTTATGCCAGCTATCTGTATTTAAGAACAGTAGCATCCTTAGCGGAAGGGATACTGTAGAAATGTTTACATTGGTAAATGCGAACGGAATGTCTGTTCAAGTGACGAATTATGCCGCTTCGCTGACGGACGTCTTTGTTCCTGACAGACAAGGGCGTTTTGAACACGTGGTTTTGGGATTTGACAGTCTGGAATGTTATCTGGGAAGACATCCAAAATTGGGAGCTACGGTAGGAAGATTTGCCAATAGAATTAAAAATGCGGAATTCTGTTTGAATGGGCAGACTTATCACCTGGAAAAGAATAATAATGGGCATTCTATCCATGGTGGAACAAACGGCTTTAGTCATCGGATCTTTAAAACGGATACATTTTATGTTGTAAAAGATACAGCTATTGTGGTTTTTAAATATAGCAGTATTCATCTGGAAGAAGGATTTCCCGGTAATCTGGAACTTTCAATGGCTTACAAACTGACTAATCATAATGAGATTGTTCTGGAATATACAGCTACTACGGATAAGCCTACGGTAGTTAATTTTACAAATCATAGTTATTTTAATCTAACAGGTTGCACCAGAAACGTGTTGAATCATATTTATAGGATTTATGCGGATTCCATAACTCCTACAGATTCCATGGGTATCCCTACCGGAGAGTTAATGCCTGTGGTGGGTACTGTATATGATTATACTTCTCCACAATCGGTGGAAAAAAGAGTACAGAAAATGGGAAAAGGATATGATGTGAATTATAGACTGGATAAATACCCAGGTTCGTTAGAGTTGGCAGCTATCGTAGTGGAACCTATATCCGGTAGAGTGTTGAAAGCATACACTACTGAACCGGGAATGCAATTTTATATTCCAAATTCAAATATGGATTATCTTATTGGTCATGGTGAAAAGAAATATGGCAGATATTATGGATTTTGTCTTGAAATGCAGCATTTCCCCGATGCTCCCAATAATCCTCAATTTCCTGCTACAAGTTTGTTGCCGGGAGAAATATATCGGCAGGTCACTATTTATAAATTTGAAACAATATCAGAATAATATATTTAATCAACTAAAGTTTACTAATTATGAAAAAGAAAACATGGAAAAGATGTGTATGTATGATTGGAGTAGTTCTTTTTGCGGTAACGGGTTTGAATGCCAATAATAGAGTGCCTGATAGTCCTATTAAGAAAACAAGAAGCAATACTTTTATTATAGAGAAAGAAAAAGCGTGGGAGCCGGCAGGTGAAGGTGTGGCCAGACAGATTATGGGCTATGATGGGCAAGTAATGTTGGTTAAAGTCAAATTTGAGAAAGGGGCTATAGGAACTCCTCACACGCATTACCACACGCAAACGACTTATGTGGCAAGTGGTAAATTTGAGTTTACAGTGGGTGATGAAAAGAAGATTGTAGAAGTGGGAGACGGTATTTATATTGAACCGGATATTTTGCACGGCTGCGTTTGTCTGGAACCCGGGGTTTTGATTGACTGTTTTGCTCCGATGCGAGCTGATTTTTTGAAATAAGCCTTGAAAAGATGCTTTGTACAATTTGTTTTTCGTGTAATACAAGTTGATAAAGCTACTGTTTAATCGGTTGATTTCCCTTTTGTGGTAATCTGTGAAGTTGTTTTTGCACAAAAATAGTGTGTAGTGAACAATATTAGTATGGAAAAAGTGTAAAAGTAAAAGCAACAAAAACAATACTTTTGCACTTTTTTTAGTGCTTGTCGTATGTTTGTCATCAGAAAAATTCTAAAGTTAAACCTTAGATTATTTATTATGTACAAATTAAAAGAATTGTTTTTAATGTTTATCCTCGCTTTTGTCAGTTTGGTTGCATACGCACAAAGTTTGACAGTAACCGGTAAGGTGATTGATAGTGAAGGATATGAAGTGATTGGAGGTAGTGTAACTATTAAAGGTGTTGCCGGTGTTGGAACAGTTACCGACGTAAATGGTAACTATACTCTGAAAGTGAATGATGCATCCAAAGATGTATTGGTTTTCTCGTATGTAGGTATGACTCCGCAAGAAGTGAAAGTCAATAACCGAAGTGTAATCAATGTGACTCTACAGGCTGATGCCGTATTACTGGAAGACGTTGTGGTAATTGGTTATGCAGCCGTTCCTCGTAGAGATTTGACCGGTTCGGTAACCTCTGTTAGCAGCAAAGAACTTTCTAAAGTGCCAGTAAGTGATGTTACACAAGCCTTGACCGGACGCATGGCAGGTGTGATGGTGCAGCAGAGTGAAGGTACTCCGGGTGCTTCCATTTCCGTGCGTGTGCGTGGAGGTATCTCTATCACACAAAGTAACGAACCTCTTTACATTATCGACGGCTTTCCCAGTGAAGACGGTATGTCTACCCTCGACCCCGCTGAAATTGAAACCATTGACGTGTTGAAGGATGCTTCGGCCACTGCCATCTATGGTGCTCGTGGTGCCAATGGTGTAGTTGTAATCACTACGAAGAATGGTAGTAAATCAGGTGGCAAGGCTACAGTGACTTTTGACAGTTATGTCGGTGTCAAAAAGATTGCAAACAAATTGGATGTACTTAATGCCGGTGAATTTGCCAGATTGGATTACGAACGTACATTGTGGAGAATGGGTACAGGAGATTCCGGTGCGGATGGTATGACCAAATGGGAAGAGAGATACGGTAAGTTCAGCGATCTCGCTTCCATATATAATGGTCGCAAGGGTATCGACTGGCAAGATGAAACCTTGGGTCGTAATGCTATTACTCAAAACTATCGTGTAGGTGTATCCGGAAAGACGGAGAAGATGAATTACAGTCTGGCTTACTCATACTACAACGAAGAAGGTGCTATGGTATACAGCGGTAGTAAAAAGCATAACATCTCATTCAACATGAATCATGAGATAAACAAATGGTTAACGGTAAATTCACGTATCAGTTACGACCAGATGCGTGTGGAAGGCATGGGTACATCAGAAGGTGGTGACCGCTTCAACAAGATGCAGCACATCTTGCAGTATCGTCCTACAGTAGGTATTATGGGGGTAGATGAAGATTTATTATACGGCGAAGATCCTCTGTTGGCAGATGATAATGGCAACGTTATGCAGAATCCGCTGATTTCGGCAGCAGAAGAGCTCAACGATAGGGAATGGCGTACTTTCCAGGCCAATGGTGGCGCTACCATTAAGCTGCTGAAAGGACTATCTTTCCGTAGTACGGTAGGTATGCGCTATCAGACTCGTCGTAATGATGTATTCTATGGTGATGAATCTATTACAGGTAAGCGTTCCAGTATTCAAGGTTCAATTACTAATTTGGAAAATAGCAGTTTTCAGACTTCCAATGTTTTGACCTATTCTTGGAAAAACAAAATTCATGACTTTACAGTCATTGCCGGACATGAATATGTGGAAAGATGGTCACGCAGCTTTTCTGCAAGTGCCAGTCAGTTCCCGAATGATGAAATAGGTTTGGGAGACCTCTCACTGGGTGTTCCGGGTGTTCCCACTTCCAGTGAAAACTACGATGACAAACTGCTTTCCTTCTTTGGACGTATAAACTACAACCTGATGGATAAATATCTTTTTACTGCTTCGGTCCGTGCTGACGGTTCTTCCAAGTTCGGTAAGAACAACAAGTGGGGGTATTTTCCGGCTTTCTCGGCTGCATGGCGTTTAGGCGAAGAAGAATTTATCAAGGATTTGGGAATCTTCTCCGACTTAAAATTCCGCATCGGTTATGGGCTTGCGGGTAACAATCGTATTGGCAGTTATCAAAGTCTTGCTCTTATGAATTCTGTTACTGCTGCCAATGGCAACGGTGCACAAGCTGGCTATGCTTCCCGTCAGGTGCCGAATCCCGATTTGAAATGGGAGGCAAATAAGACATTCAACATAGGAATTGATTTTGGTTTCTTGAACCAGCGTATCACATTCTCGCCGGAATTCTACATCAATCGCAGTAGCAACCTGCTGCTGAACGCCAAACTGCCTAACTCTTCCGGTTATACTAGTATGGTTATCAATGCAGGCGAAACTCAAAATTCGGGTGTGGATTTGACTATCAATACGGCAAATATCGTATCCAAAGATTTTACTTGGAACACTTCGGTTACTTTCTCCCACAACAAGAACAAGGTTAAGAAACTGACAGGTGAAGATGTACAGTTGTATCTGGCCAACTTTGGTTATAGCGGTGCGGGGGCATCCCATCAGATTGGAGTAAATCAACCGTTGGGACAATTCTACGGTTATGTGACTGACGGATTGTATCAGGTGGAAGACTTTAATTACGATGCTGCAACCAAAACTTATACATTGAAGGACGGTGTACCTTATCATGGCGACAAGAAGAATATCCAACCAGGTTACTGGAAATTTAAGAACGTGGACGGTAGTGAAGACAACCAAATTACTGAAAGCGATAAGACCATTATTGGTAATGCCTTGCCTGATTTCTATGGCGGTATCAACAATACTTTCAATTGGAAGGATTTCGACTTGAGCATCTTCTTTACTTACAGCTATGGTGCGGAAGTATTGAATGCTACCAAATTGACCAATACCAAGACTGCCCTTACTAATAAAAACGTTCTGTCGGTAGCCGATGAGGCTCATCGTTGGGTGACTATTAATGCCAATGGTGAACTGATTACGAATCCTGAAGAACTGGCAGCAGTGAACCGGGGAAAAACAATCGCTCATTTCGGTGATAACGGTTCCAACAACACCTACATTCATTCTTGGGCCATTGAAGATGCTTCTTATTTGAAATTGAGTAATATCACTTTAGGGTATACTTTCCCCAAGAAAGTGATAAATAAAATCGGCCTGACCAAATTGCGTTTGTATGCAACGGGCAATAATTTGTTTACATGGACTCCTTATACCGGTTTCGATCCGGAAGTATCTACCATGAGTAGCGCATTGACTCCCGGTGTCGATTTCGGTGCTTACCCCAGAAGCCGCTCTTTCGTATTTGGTGTGAACGTAGCATTTTAATTAGAATTAAAAAAGGGAATAATAAGATGAAAAACAAAATGATATATGCGCTTGGCGCAATGATGCTTGTAGGGGTTACTTCTTGTGACCTGACTGAAAAGCCCAGCTCATTCTACGAGAAAGATACTTATTTCGTGACAGAAGGAAAAGCCCAGATGGCTGTAGTCGGAATCTATGACTGTCTTGAAACTACAGACTATTATGGACAAAATATCATGCCGTTCTTTGGGTCGGACGATATGTTCATGGTGCGTGGAACCGGTTCGGACGGAACTCGCCGTGACATATCCCACTATCTGTACAATGCTTCTAATACTTGGATTGCCAGTGTATGGAGATGTGCTTACCAAGCTCTCGACCGTGCCAATGTGGCTATTGCCAGCATTGAGGCCATGTCGGGTTTCGCAGAAAACAGAAACCTGCAGGAAATTGACGGGCAAGCTCGATTCCTCCGTGCCTACATAGCTTTCGACCTGGTGAAATTCTTTGGTGATGTACCGTTCAGCACGGAATATACGAATGGTTTTGCTAATACATCCAAACCTCGTACCGACCGTGAGCTGATTTATGACCAAATCATCGAAGATTTGAACTATGCAAAAACATATTTGAAATCAGGTCGTGAAGTGGCTTCTTCTGAAATACCTTGTAGCGGTGCTGCCCGTACTTTACTGATGCGTGTCTATTTGCAACGCGCTGGTTATAGCCTGAACCGTTCATCGCGTCAATTGACCCGTCCGGATGATACTGCCCGAAAGGGATATTTTGAAGCGGTGATTAAAGAATGGGAAGCTCTAAAGGCTGAAGGCTATCATGATTTTTATGCAGGTGGTTATGAGCAACTGTTTAAGAACTATTCTCAGCTGATATTGGACAATCAGGAATCTCTTTGGGAAATTGCTTTCGAACCCAACCAAGGTTTGAAGGACAATGCCGGTGTGTGGGCAACTTACAACGGGCCACTTGTAGATGCTCCGGGAAGTTATCCCGGCACAAGCAGTTATATGGGACGTGCCAATGCTTTCTTTGTGGTATTACCATATTGGAAGTCTTTCTATGAGTCAAATGAGGATGGAAGCATAAAGGATATACGTCGTGACGTGAATTTCGTGGACTATGCTATCAAGTGGAATAAAAATAAAGAAACTCAGGAAAAATCGCATACTTCTGCCGATATCAACAAAAATCTGAACAGATATCCGGGCAAATGGCGCAGAGAATGGATGGCTCCGGGTTTTGTGGATCCCAACAATACAGGCGTCAATTATGCTCCGTTGCGTTATGCCGATGCTGTTCTGATGGCAGCTGAAGCTTATAACGAAATCGGCAACACAACCGAAGCATGGAAATTATTGAATGACGTCCGTGTACGTGCCGGTGCTACTCCTATAAGTACAGCCAATTATTCAAGCTTGTTGAAGGCTCCGAAATTGTATGATTTGCCATTTATTCCGGATGGTGATGATGCCGGCAGATTCCGTACAGCATTGTATTGGGAACGTGCTTTTGAACTTTGCTACGAGGGTCAACGTAAATATGATCTATTGCGCTGGGGTATTCTGGAAGCATCTTTAAAAGCTGCTCAGAACTATATGGAATCATGGATTCCGGGACCAGATGAATATATAACGGATGCTGCACGTAAAGATTGGAATCCGGTGAAATGGGCTAAGTCCAATTACGTAGCAGGCCACAATTTTACCACAGGCAAGCATGAACTTTACCCCATTCCATTGGCCGAAATCCAATCGAACGCGGCTTTGAATGGAGAAAACAATCCGGGATTTGAGTAATTTCATTTTCTGGGTATGAACTGACAATGGATGGAGAAAGTATAAACATCTTACTGTTTCTCCATCCTTGTATGTAAGGATGATAATTTGAGCAGATATAACCTATAGAATATGCATATATTTATGAAGAAATTTTTATTATTTTGTTACGCAGTTGCTACATTGCAGGGATTCTCTGGCTGTTCACCCAGTCAACCAAAGGAAGATTACGGCTGGTTGAAAAACGCGATAGACACTTCTGTGCAACAACTGGAAGAAACAGTGGCGGATGTAGGAGATTCAGTCTTGTTGCCCCGTTCCATCTGGACGGGATACGATATGGATTTTCTCTGTAGCCAGTTACAAAGAGAGCCTGTAACTTTTAAAGACTCCTTGCGGATGAAACCTGTGAAAGATGCCTTGGGAAGCCGTAGATATTGCAGTTCCATCTATGATTGGACAAGCGGTTTTTTCCCCGGAAACTTGTGGTACGCATATCAGTTGACTGGTATAGAAGACTTGAAAAAAGATGCGGTGAAATTTACGAATTACCTATATCCGTTGAAAGATTATAAAGGTACACACGATATCGGATTCATGGTGAATTGCAGTTATGGTAATGCGCACCGTCTGTCTCCTGCCGACACTATCCGTCAGATATTGGTACAGACTGCTGATAATTTGTGCGGTCGTTTCGACTCGAACATAGGCTGTATCCGTTCCTGGGATTTTGGGAAGTGGAATTTCCCTGTGATTATTGATAATATGATGAATCTGGACTTATTGTTTTACGTCAATCATCTTACGAATGATTCCAAGTATAAAGAAGTCGCATTGAGACATGCTGAGACAACAATGAAAAACCACTTTAGAAACGATCATTCGTCCTACCATGTAGTAAGCTACAATAGCGATGGCAGCGTAGAAATGAAATGTACGCATCAGGGGAAAAATGATGATTCCTCATGGGCGCGCGGACAAGCTTGGGGAGTATATGGATATACATCCTGTTATCGTGAGTCGAAAGATGCAGCCTTCTTACAGCAAGCCCAAAATATCGCGGCATTAATCATGGAACGTGTAAAGACTGACGATGCGATTCCTTTGTGGGACTACGATGCCCCGAACACACCGGAGACGCCTCGTGATGCATCTGCCGCCTCTATCACAGCTTCTGCCCTGATAGAGCTCAGTACTCTTGTAGAGGACGGACAAGTCTATTTTGATTACGCCGAGAAACTGCTCAAGTCTCTCTCTTCCGATGCTTACTTGGCAAAAGTCGGCACCAACCAGGGATTTATTCTGATGCACTCTACAGGTTCATTGCCTAATGGTTCTGAAATTGATACACCTATCAATTATGCCGATTATTATTATCTGGAGGCTTTAGTCCGATATATGCAAGTAAAAGGAATTGATTATAAATCGCTATAAACGAAATTAATATACCATGAAGATAACAAAGTATATTCTTAGCTTTATTTTTCTGTTGGTTGTATTATGTGCGGAAGCACAGCAGTTGCGGAAGGAAGCTTTCGGCTTGCTGAATCTGGATTATCCGGGATTGGAGAAAGTGAAAGCCGCATATGACCGACAACAATGGGACGAGGCAGCCAAAGCCTTATTGGACTATTATCGCCAACGTACTGGCATAGGACACCCTGATATCGATATGCAGAATATCAAGATTTCCAAGGAAGAACAGAAATGGGCGGATGATGCCTTGGAACATACGTTTTTTGTGCATAAAGGCTATCAGCCTTCTTATAATTACGGCAAAGATATCAACTGGCAATATTGGCCGGTACAGGACAATGAGTTGCGTTGGCAATTGCATCGCCACAAATGGTTCACCCCAATGGGTAAGGCATATCGAATCTCTGGAGACGAGAAATATGCCAAAGAATGGGCATACCAATATATGGATTGGATTAAAAAGAATCCTCTGACAGAGGTAGAGAAAGAAGAATACGAACTGGTCAGCGCAGGCGAGGTAAAGGGAAATGCGGAAAATGTACGTTTTGCATGGCGTCCTCTGGAGGTGAGCAACCGTTTACAGGATCAAACGCTGCAATTTCTGTTGTTCGTTTCTTCGAAGGCCTTCACGCCGGAGTTCTTGACTGAATTTCTGATTAATTATCACCGGCATGCACTGCATATTCTTGGCAATTACTCGGATCAGGGTAACCACTTGTTGTTTGAAGCTCAGCGAATGGTGTATGCAGGTGCGTTTTTCCCCGAATTTAAGGAAGCAGGCGAATGGCGAAAAAGTGGGATAAGCATTTTGAACCGCGAAATTAAAAAACAAGTCTATCCGGATGGCGGTCAATATGAATTGGACCCACATTATCATCTGGCGGCAATCAACATTTTCTGCAAGGCTTTGCGCATGGCGGATGTTAATGGCTTCCGTCAAGAATTTCCCACCGGATACGTGAATACGGTCAAGAGTATGATTGAATTTTATGCCAACATTTGTTTTCCGGATTACAGCAATCCCTGTTTCAGTGATGCCAAGTTGGGAGACCGTCCGGCAGAAATCCGTAATTATCAGGATTGGCTCAAGCTATTTCCTGATTGTGAGTGGATTCGTTATTATGCCACAGAAGGTCGTGAAGGCACTCCCTTGCCCAACCTTTCTCACGGTGCGCTGACTTCCGGTTTCTTTACTTTCAGAAACGGCTGGAAACAGGATGCTACCGTAATGGTTGTAAAGGCCGGTCCCAAAGGGGAATGGCACTGCCAGCCGGACAATGGAACTTTTGAGTTTTGGTTCAATGGCCGGAATCTCTTCCCGGATAGTGGCTCCTACGTCTATGCCGGTGATGATAAAGTAATGAAACTTCGTAATTGGTTCCGCCGGACAAGTTCTCACAATACGTTGACATTGGATGGGAAAAACCTGCAAACAACCCAGTCTGTCACCAAACTATGGAAGCCCGAAGGCAATGAGCAGATTCTGGTGACTGAGAATCCGCATTATGATGGTTTGAAACACAGACGTTCTGTTTTCTTTGTAGACCAATCTTATTTTGTAATTGTAGATGAAGCCGTGGGAAACGCCCAAGGAGTAGTGAATCTGAACTACCATTTGTGTGAAGGTACTGTAAATATAGACAGAAAGAATAATATGCTGACTACAGTTTATGACGGCCCAAGCAACGTGAAACTGCAATGCTTTGCCGAGAAGAAAATTTCAATGAAAGAAAAAGAAGGCTGGCGTTCAACTGCCTATCGTTTACGAGTACCCCGTACAACTGTATCTTTTGATATAGATAAAAAGGATTCGGACGCTGTACGTTACATAACTATTCTTTATCCGTCGAAAAATACAGCTTCCTTCCCTATATTCAAAGCTAAGTTCCTGAACAAGGCATTTGACGAAAATGGGGTGAAAATAGAAATATCTGTTGGCGGAAAGAAACGTCAATTGGAATATAAACTATAATAACCCGTTGGCGGAATTAATTCATTACCGCTGCGGAATGACTGCAATGATACTTTAATGGTTTGTTGTAATATATTGAAGGTATGAATCTGCTTTGTAATATTTTGATTATCAGTACCTATTGGATGCATTGCATTCAGTATACGATTGAACCCTATTCAGTATACGACTGAATGGCATTCAATATACGACTGAATTAGGTTCAGTATACTGCTATTTCTTGCATCTGTATTATTTGTAAGGAATGCAGATTGCTGTTCCGTACCTTATTGCAGTTCACAATCGTCCGGATTTTCTTAAATTCCGCCAACGGGTTATAAAAGATTTTTATAATGAATCGTTTATCATACATATTTCTGCCTTTGACTGCCATCGGAATGTCCGCTTGCAGTTCCGGCAAAGAGGAAGTGAAACGTCCGAATATCATCTTTATGATGACGGACGACCATACTACGCAAGCTATGTCATGTTACGGTGGACGTTTCCTTCAGACTCCCAACATGGATAGGATTGCCAATGAAGGTGTTCGTATGGACAATTGTTATGCGGTCAATGCTTTATCCGGCCCGTCAAGAGCTTGTATCCTGACGGGCAAATTCAGCCACATCAATGGATTCACAGACAATGCCAGCACTTTCGATGGTAACCAACAGACCTTCCCTAAATTGTTGCAGGCCGCCGGTTACCAGACTTCAATTGTCGGCAAATGGCATCTGATTACCGAGCCTCAGGGATTTGACTATTGGTGTATCCTGACCGGACAACATGAACAGGGGGATTATTACAATCCCGATTTCAACGAGAACGGAAAGCAGATTGTAGAGCAGGGCTATACAACTGACGTTATTACAGACAAGGCTATCGAATATCTGGAACACAGAGACAAAAGCAAGCCTTTCTGCATGATGTATCACCAGAAAGCCCCTCACCGTAACTGGATGCCCGCTCCTCGTCATTTGGGAATGTTCAACAATACCGTGTTTCCCGACCCTGCCACGCTTTTCGATACATACGAAGGCAGAGGCTCTGCTGCTATAGAACAGGATATGTCCATCGAGCATACATTGACCAATGACTGGGATCTGAAACTACTGACCCGTGAAGAAATGCTGAAAGATACGACCAATCGCCTCTATCAAGTCTACAAGCGTATGCCGGCTGATGTACAAGATAAGTGGGATTCGGTATACGCCCAGCGTATTTCAGAATACCGTAGCGGCAACTTAAGAGGGAAAGAACTGATCAGTTGGAAGTACCAGCAATATATGCGCGATTACTTGGCAACTATTGTAGCTGTGGACGAAAATATAGGAAGGTTGCTCGGCTATCTGGAGAAAAACGGTGAATTGGACAATACAATCATAATCTATACTTCGGACCAGGGTTTCTTTCTGGGCGAACATGGCTGGTTCGACAAGCGCTTTATGTATGAAGAATGCCAGCGCATGCCATTGGTTATCCGTTATCCGAAGGCCATCAAGGCGGGGAGTGTATCGAGCGCTATTGCCATGAATGTGGATTTTGCTCCTACCCTGCTGGATTTTGCCGGAGTAGATATACCAGCAGATATTCAGGGACAGTCTCTCAGGACCATTCTGGAGAATGGGGGGAAAACACCGGCTGACTGGAGAAAAGCCGCCTATTATCACTATTATGAGTATCCGGCAGAGCACTCGGTTAAAAGGCATTACGGCATTCGTACCGCTGACTTCAAGCTGATTCACTTCTATAACGATGTGGACGAATGGGAAATGTATGACTTGAAGAATGACCCGAGTGAACTGAACAGTGTGTTTGGTAAACCGGAGTATGCCGACAAACAAGCGGAACTCATTTCATTGCTGAAAAAGATTCAAAAACAGTATAAGGATGATGACCCCGATGAAAAGGTCAAAGAGTTATTCAAAGGTGACAGACGATTGATGAAAAACAGATAATCTAAATTTAAATTATGGACAGAAGAAATTTTTTAAAGCATACCGGTTGGTCTTTTATCGGGCTGGCCGCTTCCGGTAGCCTATTGTCTGCATGTCAGCAAGGAACTGCCGCAGGAAAGAAAGTCATGCCCTCTGCCAGTAATCTGAAATATTTCTGGGGAGACTTGCATAATCATTGTAACATAACCTACGGTCATGGCGACATGCGTTCTGCGTTCGAGGCCGCCAAAGAGCAACTGGATTTTGTATCTGTCACTCCTCATGCCATGTGGCCGGATATTCCCGGTGCCGATGATCCCCGTCTGAAGTGGGTGATTGATTATCATACGGGTGCCTTCAAGCGTTTGCGGGAGGGAGGTTATGAGAAATATGTCACCATGACCAATGAATACAATAAGGAAGGAGAATTCCTGACTTTTGTTGGTTATGAGGCGCACAGTATGGAACATGGTGACCATGTGGCTCTGAATTATGATTTGGACGCACCGCTGGTGGAATGTACTTCCATTGAAGACTGGAAACGGAAAGCTCGCGGACATAAGGTATTCATAACTCCGCATCACATGGGATATCAGACTGGCTATCGCGGATACAACTGGAACTTCTTTACGGAAGGAGACCAGACCCCGTTTGTAGAGATGTATTCGCGCCATGGACTGGCAGAAAGCGATCAGGGAGATTACAGTTATCTGCATGACATGGGTCCTCGCCAATGGGAAGGTACTATTCAATGCGGATTGGAGCAAGGTAAAAAATTCGGTATTATGGGTTCGACCGACCAACATGCAGGTTATCCGGGAAGTTACGGTGACGGTCGCATAGGTATCCTTGCGGAATCATTGAGCCGTGATAAAATCTGGGATGCCATGAAGAACCGTCATGTATGCTGTGCCACCGGTGATAAAATCAATATAGATTTTCGTTTGAATGATGCGTTCCCGGGCGATGTCGTACGGGGAAACAGTCGCCGCATTTATCTGAATGTGGAGGGAGGTAGCTGTATTGATTATATTGACATCGTTAAGAACAGAAAGTGTATTGCTCGTTTAAGCGGTCCGTTGTTGCCCGAGATGCCGGAAGGAGATATGGTACGCTGCAAGGTAAAAGTTGATTTCGGTTGGAACCGCGAAGAGCAGTATGTGCATTGGCAAGGAAAGCTGTCCATAAATAAAGGAACTATCAATGCTGTGGAACCTTGCTTCCGTGGCGCCGCTTTCACTTCTCCGCAACCGGGAGAATCTGAGTTCGAGACAAAAGTTAACCGTATTGTGTCTGTTACAAGTAAGGATGCAGAGTTGGATATGTACAGTTCCAAAAACCCCAATACCACGACTCCTGCCACGCAAGCTGTCATTCTGGATGTGACTATGCCTAAAGATGGCGTGATTACAGCCGAATTCAATGGCAAGAAATTTGAGCATTCGTTGGGTGAACTTTTGGAAGGTTCCCGTTCACATTTCATGATAGGGTGGCTCAGTGAGGCTATTCTCTTCAACCGTGCAATGCCGGAAAGTTGCTTTACGGTTGAGCATTATATGGAGGATACCCAACCCGAAAGAGATACGGACTATTACTATGTCAGGGTTCGCCAGCGTGACCAGCAATGGGCATGGAGTTCTCCTATATGGGTAGAAAGAACATAATGTTTCCTTATTTGATATAATAAACTATGGAATATGCAATTGGCATTGATTTAGGAGGTACATCTATAAAATATGCTTTGGTGGATAAAGCGGGTAATTCTTTCTTTGAGGGAAAATTACCCTCTTTTGCTTCTGTTTCAGCTGCAAAAGTAATAGAGCAGTTGATAAAAGCTGTCATGTTGTTAAAAGATGAAGCTGCCAAACAAAACTGGACAGTATTGGGCATTGGGCTTGGTACACCCGGAATTGTAGATGAGACGAACCGTATCGTATTGGGAGGTGCAGAAAATATTATCGGTTGGGAAAACATAGATGTGGCTTCTCTTTTGGAAGAACAGATGAAACTACCGGTAGTCGTTGGAAATGACGCCAACCTGATGGGGTTGGGGGAAGCGAAATATGGTGCAGGGAGGGGGTGTACCCACGTGGTGTTTCTGACAGTGGGAACCGGCATCGGTGGAGCCGTCATCATTGATGGCAAATTATTCAACGGCTATGCCAATCGGGGTACGGAGCTGGGACACATGCCATCGATTGCTAACGGTGAACGTTGTGCCTGCGGAGCGATCGGCTGCCTGGAGCATTATGCCTCGACTTCTGCTTTGGTAAGGCATTTCAGCACGTTGGCTAAAGAGCGGAATCTGAGTTTTGATATGGAAATAAACGGAGAACTAATAGTCCGCCTGTATCATGAAAATTTTCCGATGGCTGTTGAATGCATGAGTGAACACTTTTACTATTTGGGAAGAGGAATTGCCGGATTTGTCAATATATTCAGCCCTCAACGGATTGTATTGGGAGGAGGGGTTACAGAATCCGGTATTTTCTATTTAGAGAAAATAAGGGAAGTGGTTCGAGAGCATGTTATAGCCGATTGTGCCTTAAATACAGAAATTGTAGCCGCATCATTGGGTAATAAAGCCGGATTTATCGGAGCGGCATCATTAATCTTAAAATGAACGATATATCATGAAAAGTAACAAGAAATGGAGTATGCTGACATTAATCATGATGTTTTGGTTTACTATTTCATTCATTACGAATATTCTCGGGCCGTTAATCCCCGACATTATCCATAACTTTGAACTGAAGGATCTGGCAATGGCAGGGTTTATTCCGACCTCTTTTTTCTTGGCCTATGCCATCATGTCGATACCGGCAGGTATATTAATAGATAAATATGGAGAAAAGCCGGTGCTATTTACCGGCTTCCTAATGCCATTTATAGGTACTACCTTGTTTGCATGTTTCCCTTTTTACCTGATACTGCTTCTGTCTTCTTTCATCATTGGTTTGGGAATGGCCATGTTGCAAACTGTAATCAACCCTTTGCAACGTGTTGTCGGCGGAGAGGAGAATTATGCGTTTATAGCAGAGTTGGCACAGTTTGTATTCGGAGTAGCCTCTTTTATCAGTCCCTTGGTTTACACTTGGCTGATACATGCACTGGAACCGGAAGTTTATCAGCAGGGACAGAACTTTTTGCTGGATATTCTGGCAAAAGTTACTCCGGTTACTCTTCCCTGGGTTTCTCTGTATTGGGTATTTACAGCACTGTTGTTGGCTATGCTGCTCGTTGTGTCATTCGTTCATTTTCCGCGCATTGAATTGAAAGATGATGAACGCAGTGGTTCCTCCTCTTCCTATAAAAAATTGTTCCGTCAAAAATACGTATGGCTTTTCTTTTTGGGAATCTTCTGTTATGTCAGTACAGAACAGGGTGTCTCTATTTTTATGAGTACCTTCTTGGAACAGTATCATGGCATTGATCCAAGAACTGTCGGTGCACAAAGTATCAGTTATTTCTGGGGTTCGATGACCGTCGGTTGCCTATTTGGTATGTTCTTGCTGAAGCTGATAGACAGTAAACGTCTCCTACAAATATCAGGACTGCTTTCCATGAGTTTACTCTTGATCGCATTGTTCGGTTCTGCAAAAGTTGCGGTATGTGCATTTCCGGCAATCGGTTTCTGCATTTCAATGATGTACTCCATCGTATTCTCACTGGCTCTGAACACAGTAGCCCAGAATCACGGTTCTTTTGCCGGTATTCTTTGCTCCGGAATTGTGGGAGGCGCAGGAGGTCCGCTGTTTGTCAGTCTGCTATCCGATACCACTTCATTACGCATAGGAATGCTCCTTATCTTGGTTTTCATGGGATATATTACGTTTATCGGTTTTTGGGCACATCCACTGGTCAACAATAAGACAGTCAGCCTGAAAGAACTGGTTGGTTTCAAAAACAAAAATAAAATACTGAAATGAGAAAGATATTATTAGGCTTACCCGCCTTTTGCCTATTGATGGCATGTGGCAGTTCCGAGCAATCTGCTGTCATAACAGTTTCCGACGAGACATTGATGCACGAAGTTCGTGCAACTCCCTCTCCTGCGAATGGTGCTTGCGTTAAGATGAATCCGCCGCGCTTTATGTGGCCGGATAAATTCCCGCATTTAGGTCCGGTATTGGATGGAGTTCCGGGACAAGTGGATGAAAAACCGAAAGTAGTCTATCGGATTCGTATTTCTCAGGACAAGAACTTTCAAAAGGAAGTGTTGATTGGGGAACGCGCCTGGGCTTTTTTCAATCCTTTCCAGTGCCTGGCTCAGGGAAAATGGTACTGGCAATATGCTTACGTCACTCCTGGAGGTAAAGAAGAATGGTCACCGGTTTATCAATTCCATATAGGTAAAGATACACCGGAATTTAATCCGCCCACATTGGAGAAAGTCTTGGCAAAATATACGTCTCACCACCCACGCGTATTATTGGATGCGGATGATTGGGAGGAAATTATAACGAAGAATAAAAATAATCCGGAAGCTCAGGCCTATATGGACAAAGCTTCCCGGTGCATTTCTCATCCGTTGAAGCATCTTCAGGAAGAGATAGATACAACAAATGTAGTTACATTAACCAATGTAGTACAGCGTGAGTCAGCCCTTATCCGCGAGAGCCGTAAGATTGTGGATAGAGAAGAAGCCAATGTGGAAGCATTGGTACGCGCCTATCTGCTGACGAAAGACAAGAAGTATTATCGTGAAGGCATCAACCGGTTGAGTGAAATCCTTTCCTGGCAAACAAGCAAATACTTTGCAGGTGACTTCAATCTATCCACTTTGCTCTCTATGAGCACATCGGCGTACGACGGGTTCTACAACCTGTTGTCTCCGTCAGAAAAACAGTTATTATTAGATAATATCCGGAATATCGGGAATAAATTCTATAATGAATACGTTAATCATCTGGAGAACCGTATTGCAGACAATCATGTATGGCAAATGACTTTCCGCATTCTTACAATGGCGGCCTTTGCCACAGTTGGTGAGATTCCGGAAGCATCCGTGTGGGCAGATTATTGCTATAATGAATGGATCTCCCGTCTTCCGGGACTGAATAAGGATGGTGCTTGGCATAATGGAGATTCATATTTTCATGTAAATATACGCACACTGATAGAGGTACCGGCCTTTTTCTCCCGTATATCCGGTTTCAATTTCTTTGCCGATCCGTGGTATAACAACAATGCTTTATATGTCATTTACCAGCAACCTCCCTTTTCCAAATCCGGAGGACATGGCAATTCGCATGAGGGACAGCGCACTCCGAATGGAGGTCGCGTAGGATATGCAGATGCGCTGGCACGCGAATGTAACAATCCGTGGGCGGCAGCTTATGTACACGAAATTATGCAGGAAGACCCTGATATTCTGTCGAAAGCTTTTGAAGCCAAACCGGCGGACTTGACCTGGTATCGTTGTACGACAAAAAAGGAGAGGCCTGCTTATAGTAGCAAGCTGTTGGAGCTGCCTCAGTCCAAAGTTTTCAGCCAGACAGGCACTGCACTGATGAACACAGACATAGGACATCACACCAACAATGCCATGCTCTCTTTCCGTAGCAGCCCCTATGGTGCCACTTCCCATGCTTTAGCTAATCAAAACGCCTTCAATACTTTCTTTGGTGGAAAGGCAATTTTCTATAGCAGTGGACATCGTACCGGCTTTACAGATGACCATTGCATGTATGCTTATCGGAATACTCGCGCCCATAATTCCATATTGGTGAATGGTATGGGACAAAAGATTGGAACGGAAGGTTATGGATGGATTCCTCGCTATTATGAAGGAGAAGAAATCTCCTACGTTGTAGGTGATGCTTCTAACGCTTATGGAAAAGTGGTTTCTCCGTTGTGGCTGGAACGTGGGCGCTTGTCTGGTACTCAGTATACACCGGAGAAAGGTTGGGATGAGAATAAACTGGATTTTTTTCGAAGACATATTGTTCAGCTGGGACGTTCGGGTTTGTTCGTTGTTTATGACGAACTGGTTGGTAAAGAACCGGTAGAATGGAATTATCTGCTGCATACGGTAGAACTGCCCATGGAAGTCGCTGAAGAGAAAGACGGATTGCGCATCTTAGGAAAGAACAAGGCAGACGGAGTATCTATAGCTCATCTGTTCTCCTCACAGAAAATGACTTATGCGCAAACAGACACCTTTTTTGTGGCTGCTGTTGATTGGAAAAAACGACTTGGCAAAACTCTCTCCAATCATTATCATTTTACAGCAACGACAGCTTCTTGCAGCAAAATCTGTTTTCTCAATGTGATTGATGTACATGGAAACAACCGTGCCGATGCTGTAATTAATCGTGAAAGGAACCGCATAACAGTAGAAGAATGGGTTATCGAATGTAATCTGGAAGGTGAAGGTAATGCGTTCTTGTATATAGAGAATAAACAGAACGGTGTTTCGCTGGACTTCAATTATGACTCAAACAAAGGTGCTACGACCATCATAGATCGGGTAGACGGAAAGAAAGTAGAAAAAAGGCTGGTTGATGCCTTACCGGAACTTGAAATATGATATCACTTTAAAACAAAATTGAATTATTGAAATAATATGGTAAAAGAAAATTCAATGAAGTATTTGGCTTGTTTTTCGTTGTTATGCTCTTCTATGGCTTCTGCCATCGAACGTCCTAACATCATCTACATCTTCACCGATCAGCAAACGGCCAGCGCCATGAGCTGTGCCGGAAATCCGGATCTGCACACTCCCAACCTTGACCGTTTGGCAGCGGCCGGTATACTATTTAATAACGCTTATTGTACAGCTCCACTCAGTGGCCCCTCACGTGGAGCTATGTTTACAGGGTACTATCCGGATGCAGTAGGGCTGTCTGTCAACGGATCACCGATGCCCGACTCTCTTAAGGCACAAACACTGGGCACTTTAATAAAGAATGCCGGTTATGATTGTGCCTATGGCGGTAAATGGCATCTTCCTTTACTCGAAGTTCCAGACAAAGAATATGGCTTCGACAATATATATAAACATAGTGATGATGGGCTGGCAGAAGCTTGTGCCGAATATCTCTCGCGCAAACATAAAAAGCCGTTTTTTTTGGTGGCTTCCTATGACAACCCACATAATATCTGCGAATATGCACGTCGTCAGAACTTCCCTTATGGAAATATTGATATACCTGATATACGGGATTGTCCGGGATTGCCTGCCAATTTTGCCAAAAACCCGTATGATGCTGACGTCATTGAAAGTGAAAGAATCAATAACTACAATGTATATCCAACCGCTGGTTTTACCCCCGAAGACTGGCGTATGTACCGATATACTTATTATCGCTTGGTAGAAAAAGTAGATAGAGAAATAGGAAAGATTATTGATGCCATCGATCGGAATAATCTTTGGGAAAATACAGTGGTAATCTTTTCCAGCGATCACGGCGATGGTATAGGTGCCCATCGTTGGAACCAGAAGTCTGCTTTATATGAGGAGATTATCAATATCCCTCTTATTGTAACGCTGCCAGGCAAGAAGAATGCAGGCAAAGTGTTACCCCAGCTTATTAGTAACGGTGTAGATTTCTTTGCCTCCGTGTGTGACTGGGCAGGTGCCAAAATGCCGAAGGGAGCAGCAGGAAAGTCTTTCCGGAAAATTGCAGAGGAAGGAAATCCGCAAGCTTTACATCAAGAATATATCATCACCGAAACACGGTTTGACGGTAGCAAGACGAGGGGCTGGGTAGTACGTAGCGAACGTTATAAATATGTGCTTTACGATAAAGGAAGATATCGCGAACAGCTGTTTGATATGCAAAATGACAGAGGGGAAATGAGAAACCTGATAATGGAAAACTCATATGGCCAGAAACTGCAAGAATTACGCGATATTCTTGAGAAATGGATGAGCATCTATAACGTACGTCCAAGTCGCCCGAAACTGCATGATGTCCCTGGGAAAACACTTAAAAATGTTCATAAGTAACGTTTGTCTGATGGCTTAATCACAAGGAGGAGTCGAAATGACCAATCAGTTTTATGCCTAGCTGGCATTGTTTAGGTCTCGTGTTTCTCATTCTGATATGAAGCTTGATTAAGAGATCTTTTCAGTGAAAGGTACCGGGCCCTATCAATCTCAACTTGGCAAATGTAACCCTTCGCTTGGCCATGCTGAAGTTTACAATTATGCTTCAAGTTTTAGAATTGAATATCATCGCTTGTATTGAATAGGTGTTAAGTAACTTCTGTTTATAGAATTTTCAAAGCCACCAGGCTCGAAGGCCGTTTCGGTACACAAAAACAGTATTACTCACTATCGAAAATTAAAGTACGGAACAGGAAAACAGAAATCCTATAGAGGAAGTTGTTAGGCTTCTTCCAAACGGATAAGATTTTAGCTCAGAGAGAGAAAATACAATAAAATGGCATATGAGATGGTAGGAGCAAATCATCTGCATATGCCATCTTACTTTTTTATGACATTTACTGAATATCCCTAATTAAGGGGCTATCTATTTTCGAATAGCCCCTTAATTAGGGATATTATTATAGTAAAATCCTTTTATTCTGAAACTTCATTAAGTTCACTGCTCTTTTTGCCTTTTATCAGTATGTAAGCGATAGGAGATGCAACGAACAGAGAAGACATTGTACCGAATACAACACCCAGAATCATGGCGAATGCGAAGCTGCGGATAGAGTCACCACCGAGGATGAAGATACACAGCAATACAATCAAGGTACTCAGTGAAGTATTGATGGTGCGTGCCAAAGTTGTATTCAATGAGTCATTGAACAACTGGAACTTGTCACGCTTCGGATAGAGACCGAAGAATTCACGTACACGGTCGAAGATTACCACCTTGTCATTGATAGAGTAACCGATAGCTGTCAGGATGGCACCGATAAAGGTCTGGTCGATTTCTAGAGAGAACGGTATCCAGCCCCAACAGATGGAGTAGGCACCCAGGATGATGATGGTATCACAAGCCAATGCGGCTACTGAACCGATACTGTATGCAATATTGCGGAAACGGATCAGGATATAGATACCGATGGCAATCAATGCAAGTACAACAGACCAGATGGCTGAAACCTTGATGTCGTCTGCGATACTCGGACCTACCTTCTGGGAACTGATGATACTTCCGCCCGTATGGTTTTCGCGGTCGATGAAGGTTTCCAAAGTGATGTTCTGAGTCAATACCGGCTTCAGAGTCTCATACAGATATGCTTCGATTTCAGAGTCGATGTTGTTACCTTCTTCTTCAATGCGGTAGTTCGTGCTGATACGTACAGTCTTGCCGTCTGTACCGATAGCGATAACGCTGACATTGGCATCGCCGAACTTGCTGGAGATAAGTTCACGAATCTGTTCCGGTTCCACTTTGTTCTCAAACTGTACCTTGAAGTTACGTCCACCGGTGAAGTCGATGCTCTGGCTCAGTCCACGGGTAGCGAGGAAAGCGATACATACAACTACGGCAGCTCCGGTGATGGTCAACCACAGCTTATTTCTGCCCATGAAGTCGAAGTGTACGTTCGCCATCAGGTTCTTGGAAATCTTGGAAGAGAATGTCAGGTTCAGCAATTTGTCTTTGCCCATGAAATAATCATAGAACAGACGTGTCATGAACACGGCAGTAAAGAACGAAATCAAGATACCGATAATCAGTGTAGTGGCAAAACCGCGGATAGGACCTGTACCGAAGTTGAACAGGATGATACCGGTGATGATAGACGTCAAGTTGGAGTCGAAGATAGCAGAGAAGGCGTTGGAGTAACCGTCAGCCAATGCTTTCTTCACACCCTTGCCTGCACGGAGTTCTTCTTTGGTACGCTCGTAAATCAATACGTTGGCATCCACAGCCATACCCAGCGCCAACACCATACCGGCAATACCGGACATCGTCAATGCTGCCTGGAAAGAAGAAAGGATACCCAACGTGAAGAACAAGTTCAGCACCAGAGCGCCGTTGGCAACCATACCCGGAATGAATCCGTACATAGAGCACATGTAAACCATCAGCAGAATCAATGCTACGATGAATGACATGATACCGGCATTGATGGAAGCTTGTCCCAGTGAAGGACCTACGATATCTTCTTGTACGATGTGCGCAGGAGCTGGCATCTTACCTGATCTTAACACGTTTGCCAAGTCTTTTGCTTGTTCCGGAGTAAAGTGACCGGTAATTTGTGAGTTACCGCCAGTGATTTCATTGTTTACGTTCGGTGCGGAATAAACATAACCATCCAACACGATAGCGATGCTCTTGCCGATATTCTGTTTGGTGAGCTGAGCCCAGCGACGTGCACCGTCAGTGTTCATAGACATACTTACGGCAGGTTTACCGTAATGGTCGTATTCGTCTTTGGCGCTAACCACTACATCACCTTCCAGAGGCGCCTTGCCGTTACGTTCTGTGGAACGGATGGCATAAAGTTCGAAAGTCTGAGCCTTCGGATCGTATTCATAAGGAGACACGCCCCATTTCAAACGCAGGTCTTTCGGCATTTCGGCCTGAATTTCCGGCATAGAAAGGTATTTGTTGATTTCAGCAGTATCCTTATAGTTGGCATAAGCAACAACCGGACCTTGTCCACTGGGGTTGACTTGCAGTACTGCGAGCAGTGGGTGTTCTTTCTTTATTTGGGCAAAGTCGGCAGTTTGTGCCTTGTTCTCACCCTTTAAAGCGGCAGCAAGACTGTCGGCTGTGCTGGTAGCTTGGGCTACGGCAGGAGCTTCGGTAGCTGCGCTGTCTGCCTCTTCTGCCGGAGTTTCGCTTGCAACGATGGCACGCAACTTGGTGTCGGCAGCTTGCAGATAAGGAGTAACGTCTTTGGCTGTGTATGTTTCCCAGAATTCCAGATTGGCAGAACCTTGTAATAATTTTCTTACACGTTCGGGCTCTTTGATACCCGGAAGTTCCACCATGATACGCCCCATCTTGTCTTCCAGGCTTTGGATATTAGGCTGAACTACACCGAAACGGTCGATACGGGTACGGAGTACATTATAGGAATTCTCAACGGCTGCCTTTACCTCTTCGCGCAATACTTTCTCGACTTCTGCGTCGGTAGACTTCTGAGTCACTTTGTCTTTTAATTGCTGGGTTGCGAACAGTTGTGACAGCGGAGCACCCGGAGCAAGCTTGTGATACTCTCTGATGAATAGGGTGATTACGTCATCCTGGCTTGTGGTAGCTTGTTTGGCGGCAGTGGCCAATGCTTGGTTGAATGCTTCGTCAGTCTTGTTGTCAGCCAATACTTTGATGACATCGGGTACGGAAACTTCAAGGATGACGTTCATACCGCCCTTCAAGTCCAAACCTAAACTGATTTCCATCTCACGACATTGTTTCAGCGTCCAATTGCCAAAATACACTTTCTCATTAGCCAGAGAATCGAGGTAGTCCTGCTCTACTTTCACATCGCCTTTTGCAAACTCTTTGGCCTTACTTGTGTAATGGCGAGTTACAAAAGAGAAGGAGAGATAGAACACACACACCAGTGTGAGCAATATCGCAAAAACCCTTACAAATCCTTTGTTTTGCATGTTACTTTTAGTTTATTATGATTACTTTTTAATTAAATTCTGTTGCATACAAGGCTGCAAATATAGCTTTTTTTTCACAAATCTTACTTCATACCGCGATTTTTTAACATCGGGTCTAATTGAGGCTCAGTTCCTCTGAAGTTTTTATAGAGAGTCATCGGGTCTTCGCTGTCTCCTTTTTCCAGAACATTCTGGCGGAAGAGGTCGGCTGTCTGCTTGTCGAAGATACCGTGTTCCTTGAAAGCTTCGAAGGCATCGTTGTCCAGAACATTGGCCCAGAGATAGCTGTAGTAGCCTGCAGCATAACCGCCGATGATGTGGTTGAAGTATGTGGTACGGTAGCGGGGAGCTATTTCCGGAATCAGCCCCAGTTGGTCCATCGCTTCTTTTTCGTATGCAACGACATCAAGACCTTCGGTATCAGTCAGGTTATGCAGGTTCATGTCGAGGATGGCGGCGGCCAGCAACTCGGTAGTCATGAAACCCTGGTTGAACGTTTTCTGGTTCAGTATCTTTTCAATCAGGCTGTCGGGAATGACCTCGCCGGTCTTGTAATGCTTGGCATACATTTTCAACACTTCGGGTTCGGTAGCCCAATGCTCGTTGATTTGAGAGGGGAGTTCCACGAAGTCGCGCACGACATTGGTGCCTGAAGTACCTTTATACTGGCATTGGGTCAATAATCCGTGCAGGGCATGGCCGAATTCATGGAACAAAGTTTCCACTTCGTCGATGGTCAGCAGGGAAGGAGTGTCGCCTACGGGCTTGGTGAAGCTGCATACGTTGCATACCAATGGACGTATGCTGCCTTGTTGTTCGCGGTAATTGCTCATCCAGGCACCACCGCT
>ENA-OPBG01000362-OPBG01000362.1-human-gut-metagenome-genome-assembly--contig:-NODE-362-length-38317-cov-4.069416_pt1 | contig 38317 bp, 44 predicted proteins | sample MGYA00241065_ERZ501446 | MGnify/ENA primary metagenome ERZ501446 (study PRJEB25962, sample SAMEA2042632) | human gut metagenome | biome: human gut; feature: human-associated habitat; material: faeces...
GGTTCGCACGGCTGGGCGAGCCAGTTGCTGGAATACATCGTCCATCGTAGTGGCATTGAACTGCCGTTTCAACTCCCCGGGAGTGTCGAGTGCACGGATGACGCCGTCTACCATGATGGAAATGCGGTCGCAATACTCTGCCTCGTCCATAAAGTGGGTGGTGACAAAGACGGTGATGCCCTCGTCGGCAGCCTGGTAAATCAGTTCCCAGAACTGGCGGCGCGTGGCAGGGTCCACCCCACCCGTAGGCTCATCCAGAAAGACAATCTTGGGACGGTGGAAGATGGAGACGGAGAAGGCCAGCTTCTGCTTCCAGCCCAGCGGAAGGCTTTTCACCAGTGTGTCACGTTCCTTTTCCAGCCCGAGGCGGAGGAGCAGTTCCTCCGTTTTGGGAGCAATCTCTGCTTCGGGGATACCGTAGATACCGGCAAAGAGGCGGATATTCTCCCACACCTTGAGGTCCTCGTAAAGGGAAAATTTCTGACTCATATAGCCGATGTTCTTCTTCACTTCTTCGGGTTGGGAAGCCACATCGAAGCCTGCCACGCACGCCTTGCCGCCGGTGGGACGGCTAAGTCCCGTAAGCATGCGCATGGCGGTGGTCTTGCCTGCCCCGTTGGCTCCCAGGAAACCGAAAATCTCGCCCCGATGGACTTGGAAGGAGATGTGGTCTACGGCGGTGAAGTTACCGAAACGCTTGGTCAGCCCTTCCACTTCAATCACCTTGTTTTCGTGGTTTTCCACCCGTTCGTGCTGCAAGCCCGGAGGGCAGAGGATGCCCGTAAAGCGTGTCAAGATGCGGTCGGGGGTATCGATGCCTTTTATCTCCCCTTCGTTGATGAAGGCGATGCGGTCGCATTGGCGCGCTTCGTCGATGATGGGGGTGGAAGCAATGATGGTGATGCCCTGCTCCTTCAGCCGGCGGAGCATTCCCCAGAATTCCTTGCGGGACACGGGGTCGACGCCGGTAGTGGGTTCGTCCAGGAAGAGGACATCCGGTTTATGGATAAGGGCACAGCTAAGGGCGAGTTTCTGCTTCATGCCGCCGGACAACGCTCCGGCGCGGCGCTTGCGGAAAGGTTCTATCTGCCGGTAAATGTCGCGCACCAAATCATAATTCTCCTCGATGGCGGTGTGGAAGACGGTGGCGAAGAAATTGAGATTCTCCTCCACCGTCAAGTCCGGATAGAGGGAGAAGCGTCCGGGCATATACCCCACCCGCCTGCGGATGGCTTTGTAGTCCTTCACCACATCCAGACCGCCGACCGAGGCCGAGCCTCCGTCGGCAAGCAGCAAAGTGGTGAGGATGCGGAAAAGCGATGTCTTGCCCGCACCGTCCGGCCCGATGATGCCGAAAAGCTCACCGGGAGCCACTGACAGAGAGACGCCCCGCAGGGCTTCCACGCTGCCGTAACGCTTGGAGATATTAGTTAAAGTTACAGCCTCCATACATTCCTATTTTCAGCATCCCGTCATTCTTCACGGCAATCTTTACGGCATAGACCAGATTGGCACGCTCGTCTTTCGTCAAGATAGTTTTTGGAGTGAATTCGGACGTATCGGAAATCCAGGTAACGATGCCGGGGTATTCTTTCCGCACTTCCTTTCCATAATCCGCATAAACCTTCACTTGCTGCCCCAGCTTGATTTCGGCAAGCTGCTCGGAGGTGATGTAGGCACGGAGGTAAATCTGCTCCATATCCGCCACTTTGAAAAGAGGGGTACCGGGAGCAGCCAGCTCTCCGGCTTCGGCATATTTGGCAAGGACGGTTCCCGTCAGCGGAGAGGTGATGTGGCATTTGCGCAGCTGGTCTTCTATCTGCGCCACCTGGATGCCGACGGAGGAACTTTGCCAAGTGAGGCTGCGGTCGCTGTTGCGCAGGGTGGAGTTCTGTGCGTCGAGCTGCTTGCGGAGGACTTCAAGAAGGGACTCGGCATCATCGAGCTGCTTCTGGTTGGCGGCACCCACACGGAGCAGGTTGGACACACGGTCGCGTTCGCGCCGTGCCTGCACAATCTGTTCCTGAGTGGCGGCTACTTGTTTCAGGATATCGGGCCGCTGGCCTTCCACGGACTTGACACTGGCCTCCAACTGGAGTTTCTTCAGATAGAGTTGGACGGTATCTATAATGCCTACCTCCTGCCCGTCTTTCAGTGTCGCGCCTTCCTCGATGTCGAAACTCAGCAGTTTTCCGGACGCCTCGGCAGAAACGATGACTTCGGTAGCCTCGAACGTTCCCGTCACATCATATTTCGGAGTACCGCCGGTGCAGGCGGCAAGGAGAAATAAAAAAGGAAATAATTTCAATGATTTCATACTATTTCAAGTTATAAATTACGGATTATAGTCACTAATTGTTCAGCGTATATTTCAGCTGCCAGATGTTCATCAGCAACTGCACCTCATGCAATGCCTTGGTCTGTCGCGCCATGCTTTCGTTGGTAATCTCCCGCAGCATATCGGTCACGGTCATTGTCCCGTTCTGCACCTTGGCCTCGGCTGCACGGCGGATATTCCCGCGCAGACGGATAATCTCGTCATCATCCGCCATCTGGCGGCGCATGGATACGACACCCGCATCCTGCTGCGTAGCCTGCAGGCGGGTGTTGAAAAGGAACACATCCCGGCCGGTCTCTATCTGTTGGCGGGTATTGTCTATCCTGCGGCGGTCGTTCTTCAGTGTATACAGACTGCCGAAATTCCAGGACATGCGCACCCCCGCCATGTAATAGGCGTTGAATTCATCTTTCAGCATATTCAACCCCGGATTGCCGTATGCCCCTTGTACAAAAAGGCCGAAACGCGGCATCAACCGGGTGTTCAAGGCTGCCTCCTGCTGGCGGAGTTGCTCTCCCTGCGCATCGTACCAACGAAGTTCGGGACGGTTGTTCATCTGCCGGTCTATGTTTTCTTCGGCAGCCGGTTTCAATAAAACCGTTTCGGAAGAGAGATCCTTGCCTGTAAAGGCAGCAAGCATGCTGAGGTATGCACGGCGGGTGGTCTCCAATTCCACACGGTGCTGCCTGGTGTTCAGTTGCTCTACGCTGACTGCATCCAGGTCGCTCGGGGTGGCGATGCCATTGGCTATATAGTCGGCTACCTGCTTGTGGGTTCTGCCCAAATCTTCTTGCAAGAGGCTGTTCTGTTTCAGCTGTTCGTCCAGCAGCAGGATGCCGAAAAAGAGCTGGTTCACCCGGTCAGTCAAGGCATACATGTCTACACGCTGTTTTTCCAGTTCCACTTCCGAGGCGGCACGCGTCAACCGTTTTCTGGAACGTATATCCCCACCATCCCAGAGGGTCTGCTGCACTTCGAGCATCACCTGGTATTGGTCTTTCGGAGCAGTCTTGATGTCAAGATTAGGGATTTCGACCGGCAGCCGGGTGATGTCGCTCTGGTACGTGGCCTTGCCGGATAGGGAGAACTGGGGCAAGTAACCTTTTCCGGCATTGGAGAGGTCGTACCCGCGTGCCTTTTCTATCAGTCCGTATTGCCTGACCAACGGATAATTGTCCTGCGCCCGGCGCTGACACTCCTCCAACGTGAGCTGGGCATGTGCCAGCATAACGGCAAGAGAAAGGGTAAAAAAGAGAATAGTCCGTTTCATATCTGTTTCTTGTTTATTCTACATGGTTTTGTTCTATACACATGCAAAGATAAAGGCATAATCCTATAACCTTACAATCCATTTGTGCGCAAAGATGTTCCAATAGTACGACATTTCGTAGGAAAAGGCAAACAATAGGGATACTTTATTATCTTTGCGGTGGAAACATACATTATCCATAAAGGGAAAGATATGGAAAAGAACAAACCGATAAGCGTCGCATTCGAGGACATCCGCAACAATCCGGATTTCGTAGAACATTCTGAGTACAGATTTATAAATGATGATTTGGGAATGGTTATCAGTTTCTTTGCCATGGGCTCTAGACTATTCCGTACCGGGCAACCTTACCGTGCCAAAGAAGGGAGGATTATACGTATCATGCAGGGCAGTGGCCGGATATCTATCAATCTTATCGAATACGAAGCCACAGCCCATGATATTATTATCATTCCCGACAACTCGCTGATAGAGATACTGGAAATCAGTCCCGACTATGAATTCCAAGTCCTCATGCCTACCGCCCATTTTCTGCCCGTGATACAGAATTCCATTCTTACGGAAGCTTACACACGAAACGGGATTCTCTTTTCATGCAACAACACGGAATGGACACGCGTCAGCCACTTTTTCTCTTTATTATGGGACATACTTCATTGTTCGCCTTACCGCCGCGAAACCGTACAGCACTTGATTGTCTCACTTCTCTATAACCTTAAGTATATCCACGAGCACACATGCAAGTCAACTCCGGCACGTCTTTCACGCCAGGAAGAGCTATTCCGCCGCTTCATCGCTTTGGTGAACCAACACAGCAAGCACGAACGCAGCGTCAACTTCTATGCCGACAAGCTATGCCTGACACCGCACTATCTGAGTTCGGTGATACGTGAAACAAGCGGGCAAACCGTGATGCAATGGATTAATCAAGCAGTTATCCTCGAAGCCAAAGTATTGCTGAAACACAGTAATCTACTGGTGTTTCAAATATCAGACGAACTGAACTTTCCCAATCCGTCGTTCTTCTCGAAGTTCTTCAAACGCATGACGGGGATGACACCGGCAGAATACCAGAAACAAATCTGACCTTAAAACAGCTGTACTACACGAGAATTCGGCAATCCATCGCAGGAGTCTGCTTCCAATGCCAGCAGCCCTTGTTTTGCTGCCAGTCCACCGGCATAGCCTATCAGTTGACGGTTGCTGCCCACCACACGATGGCAGGGAATGAGGATGGCAATGGGATTTTCATGGTTGGCACGTCCGATGGCTCTTGCCCCTTTGGGGATGCCCACAGCGGCAGCAATTTCCCCATAGGTGGCTGTCTGCCCATAAGGGATTTTTCTGAGTTCCTGCCATACCTGTTTCTGGAAAGGGGTTCCTTCCGGTGCCAAAGGCAAATCAAATGTTTTCCGTTTCCCATCCAGATATTCCTGAATTTCCACCGCTGCCAGTTTCAGCAGAGGGGTTTCTGTCATGTCAAATTCTTCCGGCAGACCGCCCATATCTCTGCCGAATGTGACCCGAACGATGGCGCCAAATTTCTCCCCGATGCCGATTTCACCGACTTTTGTCTGGTAAAACCAGATGCGCTCCATTTCCTCGTTCCATTCCACTTCCATATCCATTTCTTCTATGTGCATATTATTCTCCCTCTCTTACTTCCCTGAGCCAAGCGATTTCTCTGGCATAACCGTCCAATTCATTGGGTGTTTCCAGCAAAAAGGGCAGATGTTTCAGCTTAGGATGGTTGATGATACGGCTCAGTGCCGCCATACCAATTTCCCCTTCATCCAGACAGGCGTGTCTGTCCTTATGGCTGCCCATGGGGTTTTTGCTGTCATTGAGGTGGATGGCTTTCAGCCGTTCCAGCCCGATGATGCGGTCAAATTCCGCCAGCACATCATCCAGATGTTCCACAATGTCATATCCTCCGTCGAAAACATGACAGGTGTCCATGCAGACCCCTAATTTTTCTCCCAATTCTACTTTATCTATGATGGCGCGAAGTTCCTCAAAATTTCTGCCTACTTCTGTGCCTTTGCCTGCCATGGTTTCCAGCAGTACTTCCGTCTGTGTTTCCGGTTTCAGCACACGGTTCAGCAGGTCGGCAATCTTTTCAATGCCCACATCCGCCCCCTGTTTCACATGACTGCCAGGATGGAAGTTATACATGGCTTCCGGCAGATGGGACAATCTGCCCAAATCCTCCGCCATGACGTTTGCGGCAAATTCCCGCAGACCTTCATCAGCGGCACAGGCGTTCATGGTATAAGGCGCATGTGCCAGAATTTTTCCAAAGCCTTTTTCCGCTGCAAAAGCGCGGTAAGCGGCAATATCCTCTAAATCCAATGCTTTCACGCTGCCCCCTCTGGGGTTTCTGGTGAAAAACTGAAAGGTATTGGCGCCGATTTTCTCTGCCATTTTGCCCATGGCAAGATACCCCTTTGACGCCGATAAATGACATCCAACCCAAAACATAGTTGTCCTCCCTTATCCTTCGTAATAAACAATATTGGTAAATACGGTCATGACCTCTCCCCGATTGATATACGTATGGGGGCGGGAGGAATCGAACTGTATAAAATCCCCTTCTGCCATGACATATTCCACTGTCTCCAAAACCAGCACCAGTTCCCCTGCCGTCACCAGCAAAGATTCCCGGGTATGGGTGCCGTGCCCTTCTGAAGTAAAAGAAGCGCCTGTGTCCAGCTCACTGTTGAAGAACTCAAAATCCCGGCTGCCTTCCGCCCGATTGTAATGATACACACGGTAGCCCTTGCCGTCGTCCACCAATGCGCTCTCAGCTTTTGGCACAAAAAAAGGCTTGGTAGCCTGAATGTCGATGAGCTGGGTATAGGGCACCTGTAAACCGGTGGCAATCTTCCATAAGGTGTTGATGGTGGGGCTGGATTCGCCTTTTTCCACTTGGGAAAGCATCACCTTGCTGACACCGGACAATTCCGCCAGTCTGCCTAAAGAAAGCCCCCGTTCCGTCCGCAGACGTTTCAGGTTTTCCGCGATGATTTCGTTCAGTTCCATGGCGCTTCTCCTTTCCGCAAAATCTTTTTCGTTCTTATTGTACGCAAAAACCCTTTGTCGTGCAACCCAAAAAGGCTTTTCGCCGGAAAAATCAGGGTTTTTGCTTGCTTTTGCCCTTTCTTGGGGGTATAATGTGTAACCGTTGAACAATAATCATGAAGATAGAAAGGAACCGATTATGGGCGCAAAACTCATTGCTTTTTTCAAAAAAGAAACCATTCTCTGTGTGGCAGGGCTTTTGGCAGTCCTTTCCATGGCGTGGATTCCGCCGGGCGGGGAATACATGGGCTATATCAACTGGCAGGTCTTGGTGCTGCTGTTCTGCCTCATGTCCGTCATGGGGGGCTTGCAGGCGCTGGGCATATTCAAAGCCATTGCCAATACCCTCCTCCACTGGGCAAACGGTCTGAGACAGCTGACACTGCTGCTGGTGATGCTGTGCTTTTTCTTCGCCATGGTGGTCACCAATGACGTTGCCCTCATTACATTCGTTCCTTTTACCATACTGCTGCTGCAAATGGCAGATCTGACAGGGGAAATGATTCCCATACTGGTATTGCAGACCATTGCCGCCAATCTGGGCAGTATGCTGACACCCATCGGCAACCCCCAGAACCTGTATCTATATACGGTTTCCGGCATGTCTCCGGCAGATTTCGTTCTGACCATGCTGCCTTTGACACTGCTTTCCCTGTTCCTTTTGGTGCTGTGCTGCATGCTGACAAAAGACATACCCCTTTCCGGTCAGATGCTGCCGCCTATACAGGGCGAAGCCTTTTCCATGCGGGAAAAAGTGACTCTTTCCGCACTGCTTATGCTCTTTGCCGCCTGCCTTATGACCGTATTCCATGTAATGCCTTACTGGACAGTGCTGGGCATCTCTTTGGTGTGGTTCGTATTTTTTGAACGGGATGTGCTGGGCAAAGTGGACTACAGTCTGCTCATCACCTTTATCTTCTTTTTCGTGTTCATTGGAAACATGGGGCGCATTCCAGCCATGCGAGACGCCATTGCTTCCATACTGGCAGGACGGGAAATGATCGTTTCCTTCCTCTGCTCCCAGATCATCAGCAATGTGCCTGCGGCAGTACTCCTTTCCGGTTTTACAGACCACTGGAAAGACCTGCTTTTTGGCGTCAACATCGGCGGTCTGGGTACCCTCATCGCCTCCATGGCAAGCCTGATTTCCTATAAATTCTTTGTGCAGGCAAACGAAAAAGCCAAAGGCAAGTATCTGAAACACTTTACCATTATGAATATCCTCTTTGCCATTCCACTGTTGGTGGTGGCGTTTTTCCTGTAAGCACTTCCCCTTTTCTTCGGAAAAGGGGATTTTTTTCATTTTTCTTACAAAAATCAAATGCCGTTGACATTATCGATATTCGATGATACCATCAAATCAAGAATTATCGATAATCGAGTATAGGAGGTGGTGGACATGGCAAGAGAAAAATTCCAGACCCTGACGGAGCAGATGTTTTACATCCTCCTGTGTTTGCAGGAAGAATGTTACGGCATGGATATCATGGAAAAAGTGGCTGCCATGACAGCGGGACGCGTCACCATCGGTCCCGGCACCCTTTACAATTTGCTGGAACAGTTCCAAAAAGCCGGCATCATTGCCGAAACCCGGGTGGAGGGACGAAAACGCTGCTACCAGATCACCCAAACGGGATTGGATATGCTGGAAAAGGAGTATCAACGTCTGATGCTGCTGACGGCGGATTACCACCGCTATAAAGGAGGGCTTTGACATGAAACGCAAATACCGACTGGAAAGTTTCACCTTTTACGAAACAGACAACATTGCAGCCCATCTGTCCCAAATGGCAGAGGAAGGCTGGGCACTTTCATCTGTGGGACGTTATCTCTGGAAATATGCTGCCATTACGCCGGAAAAACGCACCTACGGCATCACCTTTTTTCCCGATGTTTCCGCCTTTGACACAGAGCCTTCCGAGGCGCAGGAGGACTTCATTGCCTACTGTGAAGAAGCCGGCTGGAACTATGTGACCCAATGGCAGCAGATGCAGATTTTCTATACCACCAAAGAACATCCCATCCCTCTGGAAACAGACGAAACCCTGCGGCTGGAAACCACCCACCGCGCCATGCGGAAAAACTATCTGCCGGCGATGGCAGCACTTTTTGTAATCCTTTTGATACAGCTTTTCCAGTGCGTTTCTAACCTGCAAAAAAATTTGCCCCGATACCTGACAGACTTTACCCAGTGGTTTCTGCTCCTGCTGTTTTTTGTCCTTGGCATTTACGCATTGGCTGATTGTCTGGCTTACTTGCGGTGGCGGAAAAAATCTCTCGCAGCTGTGGAAGCCGGCGGATGCTGTCTGCCTGTGGAAAAAGGGATGCGTATCGTGAAAAAGCTTTACTTCTGGCTGGTGATCTTCCTTTTTTGGGGTGTCTTTCTCAGCATGAGCGCACAGGGCTTCGACAAAGTATTTATGTGGGTGCTCCTGATGTTTCTGGTATTTTCGGTATTGGTTTCGCTGACGTCTTACCTCATGCGGAAAAAGAAAGCATCCAGAAATGTCCATAGGGGCGTACTCATTGCCCTTGCCTGCATCCTGCCTATCATCACCACGGCAGTTTCTTTCCAATATCTAATGAATGAAAAGGAATCCACAGAAGGCGAGGAAACCTACACCGCCACCCTTTCTGACGGCACCACTTACACCACCATTCTGGAAAAGGACACACTGCCTCTCACCACGGCAGACCTGACAGAAGTGCCGGAGGATGCCATCTATTCCACGTCCTGCGAGAAAGAATCCTCTTTTCTGGCAAAACGGATAGACTGCGACCAATCCACCCCCGGCGGTTCCCCAGAGGCGCCGGAATTTTCCTATGAGGTACTGGAAGTATCCTATGATTTCCTCATAGAGCCATGCATCCGTTCCTATCAGAAGCCTTTCCTGCCGAAATATGCCGATTCGGAAAGCTGGGAACCCGTTTCCATTTCCGGTACCGACAGAGCATGGCAGTTCCACGGCGGCGATGGCGCCCGCCCCTATTATCTGGCACAAAAAGGCAATCGTCTGGTGTATATCCACTTCTACTGGCAGGCACAACAAGACCAGCTGGAAAAAGCCATGGACATCCTCTTTGCAGAAACCTTATAACACAAAAAGCCGAAAGATTCTCAAAAGGAATCCTCCGGCTTTTTCTATTATGGCAAAAAATCTTCTCGAATAGGTGTGAACACATCCAGCAAAATCAATGTTGCATCTTCCGTATTCACCACTTTATGGGGAACATCCGGCGGAAAATAAACTACACCGTCTGTTGTCAGATGAAACGTTTCCCCCTCCATAGTCACGTCACATGCGCCTGCCAGCACCATAGTCATTTGGGCATGGGGATGGCTGTGCAGTGCCAGCACGCCATGGGGTTTGACCTCATTGCGCACCATCATCATTTCTTTTCCATAAAACAGCTTTCTTTCTAATACTTCCTGTTTTTTTGCCGGCAGTTCCGACCAATTTGCAAATCGTTCCATAATCATCCTCCTTTTTTTAAAGTAACTTTTCAAATGCGATTTTTTCGCTATTGTCAAAGCAAACGGTACCGCAGTAGGTAAATCCCTGTTTTTCCAGCACACGCTGCATCATGCGGTTATCTCCGTCCGTATCCACCCGGATGCTGGAGATATCCCGTTCTTTGCACAATTCTTCCGCAAAACGGAAAAAGGCAGGGGCAGCGCCTTTTCCTTTGCAGACATTGTCAATTGCCATGCGGTGGACAACGCCGTAAGGCAAATCGCTGAGCCACTTTCCTTGCAAATCGTTGTAACAAGGCTCTCCAGCGAAGGAAATGCAGGCATATCCCCGCACCTGTCCTTCCGCTTCCATGACATAGCCTTCCCCACGCTGCAAATCCCCAGCAATGGCTCCTTCATTGGGGTAGCCTGTCTGCCACTGGTCTACGCCGTTTTCCCAGAGGAATACTTTCGCCTGTTCGATGAGGGCTGTGGCTGTCTGCAAGTCTTTTTCTGTTGCTTTGCGAAATGTAAATGGTTCCATGATACTTCTTCCTTCCTCTTTTCGTGTATATACACGCTTTTGGCAAAAAGGCATTACGCCTTCTGCAATTCCTGTATCTTGTAGAGGGCGCTGCGCAATGCCTGCATGTTGTCTTCCCCCAGCATTTCATTGAGGTTTTCCTGCAATTGTTCCCAAATCACATGGGCTTCTTCTATTTTCTGCTGTCCCGCTTCTGTCACAGCATAGCGATGGTTGCGCTTGCCCGGTTCCGCCTTATCGTAGACCCAGCCCTGTTCCACCAGTATTTTCAGATTCCGGGTGACGGTGCTTCGCTCCAGATTCACATAGTCTGCCAATTCTCCTGTGCTGGCTTCTTCCAGTCTGGACAGATGCAGCAGCAGAGAAAACTGCTTGGTGGTCATACCTGTAGGCTGCAAACCCTCGTCATAATAAGCGGTGATGGCATTTGCCGCCCGACACAATGTGATGCAGTAACATTTGCTTTTATTGATCTGCTGATATTTCATGGTCTCCCTCTTTTCGTGTATATACACATAATAAAAGTCCTATTCGTTTTTGTCAATATTTTTTCCCAAAACAAAACCGGCTTTCTGAAAACAGAAAGCCGATTTTTGACAAACATTCTATCTAAAATTAAAGTTCTTTCGGTTTGTAAACCTTTCTTGCAATGAAGATTACCAGAATCATAGATACGATTGCGATAGGCAGGTTGATGATCCAGTTCTGGATGATGGCTGTCAGCACATAGTTCACTGCGGAAACAGCCGCTACTATGATTGCGTAGGGCAGCTGTGTGGAAACGTGGTTGATATGGTCACACTGCGCACCTGTGGATGCCATGATGGTGGTATCGGAAATAGGAGAGCAGTGGTCACCGGCAACAGCACCAGCCAGTGTAGCCGCTACAGTGATAACCATCAGTTCGCTGCTGGGGTCCAGAATAGGAACAACGATGGGCAGCAGGATACCGAATGTACCCCAGGATGTACCTGTGGAGAACGCCAGGAATACGGCGATCAGGAATACGATAACAGGCAGCATCACGTTCAGCACGCCTGTGCTGTTCTGCAGGATACCTGCAACGAACACGTCAGCACCCAGCAGACCTGTGATACCGGACAGTGTCCAAGCGAATGTCAGGATCAGGATCGCAGGTACCATTGCACGGAAACCTTCGGGCAGACATTCCATAAATTCGTGGAATTTCAGCACACGACGAGGGATGTACATAATGAATGTCAGGATCAGTGCCGCAATGGAGCCCAGAGCCAGAGCGATGGAAGCGTCACAGCCTGCGAAAGCGTCTACGAAAGGTACGCCATCGAAGAAGCCGCCAGTATAAATCATACCGATGACACAGCAGATGATCAGGATGATAACAGGCAGTACCAGGTCGATTACGCCGCCTTTGCCAGTTACCTGTGTATCAGCCGCATTTTCAAAAGGTCTTGCGTCTGTGGTAAACAGATCATTTTTCACCTGCGCGTTATGTTCATGCAGGTACATGGGACCAAAGTCGAAGTTCAGCAGTGTCAGTGTAATCATGGTAACAAGGGTCAAAAGCGCATAGAAGTTATAAGGAATGGAACGGATGAACAGTTCCAGACCGTTGTAGCCTTCTACAACGCCGGATACGGCTGCTGCCCAGGAAGAAATGGGAGCGATGATGCAGACAGGCGCTGCTGTTGCGTCAATGATATAAGCCAGTTTCGCACGGGAAACATTGTGTGTATCTGTTACAGGACGCATAACGCTGCCGACGGTCAGACAGTTGAAATAGTCGTCTACGAATACCAGAACGCCCAGCAGGAATGTGGAAAGCAGCGCGCCTTTTCTGGTTTTGATTACGGAAGAAGCCCATTTGCCGTATGCGGCGGAACCGCCGGCTTTGTTCATCAGGGCAACCAGAACACCCAGTACAACCAGGAAGATCAGGATACCGCCGTTATAGCTGTCTGCTATGTTGGAAAGCAGACCGCCGCTGGTCTCATTTGTGACCATAACGATGAAAGCTTCTTTGATATTAAAGTTAGTGTAGAACAGTGCACCGGTCACGATACCTACAAACAAGGAGGAAAAAACTTCCTTTGTGATCAGTGCCAGAATGATTGCAACCAGTGGAGGTACCAGAGACCAGAAGGTTGCATACATGTTGCTTGTAACTTCCGCTGTTTCCCCTTCCGTACCGAATGCGGTAACGGTAAAGAGCAGCAGAACAGCTGAGCAAACCAGGAAGGTTCTCAGCCAATTGGATTTTCTTTGAAACATACCCCTTTTACTCCTCTCAAAAACATTACATCATTTATGATTGCGCCCCTTGTGTCACCCACAAAGGCAAAAACAGCTTGCGGAGGCAATAAAAAAAAGCCCGTGGCACGCGCACACAGGCTCCGCTTTTTTTCGCAGGAACAGCACACCCCAGGAAGGGGCTTGCTTTTTTTTGATAGCGCTCCACAAAAGTGACAGTCCGCCGCATATTCTGCTGCGTCCCAGCCCCGGAGCCATCGGACCTGCTCCCGAACTTCGGCGGATTCCCCTTTCATCCCTTTTTGCCGTCCCGCATTTCTTCCAAAGGGTTACTGATGGTTTCCGCACCTCTATCTGTTTTATTTTCTGTCCGCCAACTTAGCAGACATCATCTACATCATTCATACCATATCCCACATACAAAGTCAAGCCTTTCTCCCAAAAAAGGATGTTTTCTCCTGTTTTTTCCAATTTTTCTGTACTTTTTGGGGTGGACATGTTTTTTTCCTACCATTTTGCTTTTCATTTTTGCCAAAAACTGTTATGATAAATAAGCAGAAACCAAAACATTTTATTAGAAAAAGAAAGGACGGCGATACCTATGGCAACTGCTCATATTGCAGCTGAAAAAGGCGCATTCGCAAAAACCGTGCTGATGCCCGGCGATCCCCTGCGCTCTAAATTCATTGCGGAAACATTCCTGGAAAACCCTGTACTGGTGAACAATGTACGTGGTGTTCAGGGCTATACTGGCACATACAAAGGCGTACCTGTATCCGTCATGGCAAGCGGCATGGGCATTCCCTCCATTGGCATTTACAGCTATGAACTTTACAGCTTCTTTGGCGTGGAAAATATCATCCGCATCGGCTCTGCCGGCGCCATCAGCGACAAACTGCAGCTGCGTGACATCGTGGCAGGCATGTCCTCCCACACCAACTCCAACTTTGCAGCACAGTATAACCTGCCCGGCACATACGCACCTACCGCAGACTACACACTGCTTTCCACAGCAGTCGAATCCGCAAAGGATCTGGGTCTGGATCTGAAAGTAGGTCCTCTGCTTTCTTCCGACACATTCTATGATGATGACGAAGAAGCACTGCACAAATGGGCAAAAATGGGCGCTCTGGCAGTAGAAATGGAATCCGCAGGTCTGTATATGAATGCGGCTCGTCTGGGCAAACGCGCACTGGCAATGGTAACCATTTCCGACATGCCTTTCACCGGCGAAGCAACTACACCGGAAGAACGCCAGAACACATTCACACAGATGATGGAAATCGCGCTGGAAACAGCTATCCGCATGGACAAACTGTAATTCTATCCCACAGTTATTTGACAACACAAAATCCTGTACGCGAAAAAGCGTACAGGATTTTTTAAATCAATGCCTTTTTCGGGGACAGGCAGCAGAAAGAAAGGGGCTTTTTGTATGCTCAGACAGATTCACACCGGCGGCATTTATAACCTCTATCCGCTGGAGGGCAGCAGCCAGTGGTATTGGGGCATGGACTGCACCGGCGGCGACCTTTACGAAGGAGAGGAACTTTTTACGGATAACCACCAAGTTGACCGGACACGACTGATCTTTATCCGTCAGCCTGATGGAAGGGTTATGGAGCCAATCCCTTCCAAAAAAGGACAGTATTTCGGTCGTCCTCTGTTTTATGAAAACAAAATCATCCTTCTTGTGGCAGATTTTCCAGAAAAACAGCTGCGCATCCTTTCCTACGACCCGGAAACAGAAGCTATATCCACCCTTGCCACACTGCCTCGCTCCATCACAAAGGATTGCTACAATTTACAATTGATGCTTTCTCCTTTGATGCTGGTACGTCAGGGGCAGGAAAATACATTGGAAATCCTGTGGCCTGTGCAGAAAACATATGTTATGGACTTACGGGAATCCTTCCAGTTCCGCCACGGAGACGAGCTGTATTTTGAAACATGGTATGAAGACCCGGATTACCGGGACGAAATCGTCATTCGGGATTTTCACACAGGCAATGTCCTGCGGCGCCTTCCCGGTATCCTCATGACCACGCCCGACGGAGACATATGGATGCTGGACTAAATATAAAGAAAGAACCTGTATGCAAATGAACACAGGTTCTTTCTTTTTTTAGGAATCATAATCAGTTTTCAAATCAATTCTCATAAGCCAGTGTCTGGAAGGCGCGGGATACTGCTACCCCAGCTTCCGCTGTTTTGTTCCGACGCAGCAGGCAGAAGGAAGTCTGCCGTTCCGCCGCCAGGAACATCCAGTAACCGATAAGGGCGCCCAATGTGTTCATGAGCAGGTCGTCCACGTCTGTGGTTCTGCCGCAGAACATCTGCAATACCTCAATGGCAAAAGATGTGCCGAACCCAAAGAGCAGCACATGATTTTCTGTGCGGTACTGCTTCCACAGCAGCGGCACCAGAAAGCCCATGGGTACAAAGAGGAAAAAGTTCAGCAGATACTGCATGGGGCATGCGAAAATATCAATAAACAATTCAAAATTGAAGTACGGCGCAAACACCGGTTTCATAAACAGCAGCTGGAACACGCCTGTCACTGCCACAAGCCCTGCCACATAAAAGGCAAAGAGCCATAAACCAATCCGATGGGTCTTGGGAGTATATTTTCCCGCGAATACCGTCTGCCACATCCACAGCACCGGTACCATAAACGAAAAAATCCAGATACTTTCCCAAACCATACGATACATCCAACTGACCACGGGTACTCCCCCTTTCTATTTTTTCAATCTGCATCTAGGATACACCATAAATATTAAGTTTTTTTGTAGAAAACCTTCCAAATTCCTAACAAAACGTATAAAAACATCTTAAATCCTATACAAATTCCTTTGTTTCTCCCATTTTTCCGCCATTGCTGTATTGACAAACGTTCATTCTTCTTGGTAAAATAACTTGTCGGTGATTGAAAAAATCAAGATTCACCCACTTTATGCATCAAATTTGCCATTCAATCCCGTCAAAGGGATTGCTGTAAGCAAAATTTGATGTTTTTTTATTGCCAAATTACAGGTTCACCTGTTTTTGATTGCAAATCATTTTAAATTAATTGAAAGTAAGTAGGAGGTATTTCATTATGGCAGGTACTATTTCCAGAGGTATTAAAGCCCCTATCATCAGACAGGGCGATGATATCGTAAAAATCGTTGCAGATTCCGTTCTGACAGCTGCACAGGAAGACGGCTTCCAGCTGCATGAAAAAGACGTTATCTGTGTTACAGAAGCAGTTGTAGCAAGAGCTGACGGCAACTACGCTTCCACAACAGACATCGCTGAAGACGTAAAAGCAAAACTGGGCGGCGAAACCATCGGTGTGGTATTCCCCATCCTGAGCAGAAACCGTTTCGCAATCTGCCTGCGCGGTATCGCAAAAGGCGCGAAAAAAGTTGTTCTGATGCTGAGCTATCCTTCCGACGAAGTTGGTAACCACCTGTTCGACATGGATCTGCTGGATGACAGCGGCGTAAATCCTTACACAGACGTGCTGACACTGGAAGACTACCGCCGTATTTTCGGTTATATCAAACACCCCTTCACAGGCGTGGACTACGTTGAATACTATGCTGACCTGATCAAAGAAGAAGGCGCAGAAGCTGAAATCGTATTCGCAAACCATCCCGAAGCAATCGTGAAATTCACAAAGAACGTACTGTGCTGCGATATCCACACAAGAGCACGTTCCAAACGTCGTATTCTGGCCGCAGGCGGCGAAAAAGTCCTGACACTGGACGAAATCCTGAACGCTCCCGTAAACGGCAGCGGCTTCAACCCTCAGTATGGTCTGCTGGGCTCCAACAAAGCTACAGAAGATACCGTAAAACTGTTCCCTAAAAACGCACAGGAAGTTGCGGAAAACATCCAGAAAGAAATCATCGCACGTACTGGCGTAAAAGTAGAAGCGATGATCTACGGCGACGGCGCATTCAAAGATCCCGTTGGCAAAATCTGGGAACTGGCTGACCCCGTTGTTGGCGCTGGCTTCACAGAAGGCCTGAACGGTCTGCCCAACGAAGTAAAACTGAAATATCTGGCAGACAACGACTTTGCTGATCTGTCCGGCGAAGCTCTGGCAGACGCGATCCGTCAGCGCATCAAAGAAAAAGACGCCGACCTGAAAGGCAACATGGTTTCCGAAGGTACCACACCTCGTCGTCTGACAGACCTGATCGGTTCCCTGTGCGACCTGACCAGCGGCAGCGGTGACAAAGGTACACCTATCGTTCTGGTTCAGAACTACTTCAACAACTACGCAAACTAATCAACTGCGCACATACAAAAAGCCTGATTTTGCGAAAAATCAGGCTTTTTTTGCAGGCATACAAGAAAGGAGTTTTTCCATGTCTTATCCTTCCATTACACTCAAAAAAGGCGAAGGCCGTACCCTCAAGTCCGGCGGGCTGTGGGTGTTCGACAACGAAATCGCCGCTGTTTCTCCCGACGTGGTCAACGGGGAAATGGTTTCTGTTCTGGACTTCGACGGCTACCCCATGGGCGTTGGTTTTTACAACCATCATTCCAAAATCACCGTCCGCATGATGAGCCGCCACGCTGATACTGTCATTGACGAGGCTTTCCTCCGCCGCCGGGTAGAGGACGCATGGTATTACCGCAAAAAAACCGTTGACACTTCTTCCTGCCGTGTCATTTTCGGGGAAGCGGACTACCTGCCCGGTCTGGTGGTGGATAAATTCTCTGACGTACTGGTGGTACAGTCTTTGGCGCTGGGCATCGACCGTCTGAAAGAAACCATCATCCGCCTGCTGCTGGAAACACTGGCAAAAGACGGCATTCACATCCGCGGCGTCTACGAACGCAGTGACGCGAAAGTGCGTTTGCAGGAAGGCATGGAACGGGAAAAAGGGTTCCTTTCCGCACCTTTTGACACCAAAGTAGAAATCATAGAAAACGGCGTACATTATATGGTAGATGTGGAAGACGGTCAGAAAACAGGCTTCTTCTTAGACCAGAAATACAACCGCCTTGCCATCCAGAAACTGTGTAAAGGCGCAAAGGTACTGGACTGCTTCACCCACACAGGTTCTTTTGCTCTGAACGCTGGTATTGCCGATGCAGAAAGCGTACTGGGTGTAGACGCATCCCAGCTGGCAGTGGATCAGGCAACAGAAAACGCCAAACTGAACGGACTGGAAAACACCGTGCGCTTCCAGTGCTGTGACGTATTCTCTCTCCTGCCGGAGCTGGAAGAAAAAGGCGAGAAATTCGACGTCATCATCCTGGACCCTCCTGCTTTCACAAAATCCAGAAGCTCCGTGAAAAACGCCACCAAAGGCTATCGGGAAATCAACCTGCGTGCCATGAAACTGCTGAAAGACGGCGGTTTTCTGGCAACATGCTCCTGCTCTCACTTCATGACATACGAGCTGTTCACCCAGACCATTGGGCAGGCGGCAAAGAATGTCCATAAACGCCTGCGTCAGGTGGAATACCGTACCCAGTCCCCTGACCATCCCATTTTGTGGGCAGCGGATGAGTCTTATTATTTGAAATTCTATATTTTCCAGGTGACAAATCAGTTCTAAAAAAGAGGTAACTGTCATGAAATACCCTGCCATTGTACCTGTTCCCCATACAGGCAAAGAGCATATTACAGACGAAAAGGGAAATCCCGTTTCTTCTCTGCTGGATTTCTGGCGTTGGGCACACTCTGACCTCATGGGAAATGCAGAACGGGGCATTTTGGCAGAATATCTGGTGGCTTGCGCCTTAGATATTCCCCGAAATGTTCGTGGTCTTTGGGATCGTTATGACTTGATCACACCGGAAGGCATCACCATTGAAGTTAAATCCTCCGGTTATCTGCAATCATGGGGACAGGAACACCTCTCAACCATTTCTTTCGGAATTGCTCCCACATTGGGCTGGGACGATAAAACCAATACCTACGAAACGGAATCGAAACGGCAGGCACAAGTTTATGTATTCTGTGTCCATCATCATCAGGAACAGGAAACTGCCAATCCGCTGGATACCAGTCAATGGACTTTTTATGTGCTTCCCACCAAAACGCTGGATGAAAAAGTGGGTACACAAAAACACATTACCCTTTCTTCCCTGCGAAAATTAGGTGCTGTTCCGGCTTCTTTTGGAGAACTCCATCGAGTCATTCATGAAATCAAATAACAAAACCCCCTGTCCTTCCACGACAGGGGGTTTTCTTTATCTGCCCAACACATTTTCTGTTGTATCTTCTCCCGTAAGGGACTTGGAAAACTTATAATGGAAGTTCTGCATGCCTTCCCGCAGATAAAACCGATGGGTATTTTTCCGCAGCTGGTTGCAGGCAACTTCTATCTGCACACAGCCTGCTTCCTTTGCCAAATCACTGGCGTATGTGAGCATTTCGCCGCCGATACCGTTGCTTCTGGCGTTTTTATCTACAGCAAATTCCATGATTTCCGCCACAAGCGCGGCATGGTGGAGCTGTCTTTCTATACGAAGGTGGAGGACGCCTTTCACCTGCGTTTCTTCTTCCCAGACCAAAAAGACATGGCGGCTGTCCACCAGCATTTCCCCATACATCTGGGAAAAAGCATCCCATGGCAGCTCCTTTTCCTCCATATCACAAATCAGTTCATAAATGCCACGGCAGTCCTCTGCAGTTCCTTTTCTGACCATGCAACCCCTCCATTTCTGCCAAAAACCCATGGAAAACCCTACCAAATCATGATCGAATAAAGTAAGGGTTGCCGTTTGGCGGTTCAGTCACTTTCCCACGAGGGGAGGTGATACGATGGTTACCTATAACGAATTGTTTCAATTCTGTTTAGTGATCATTGGTGTTATCACCTTATGTCATTTACATAAGAGATCATAAAAAGCGACCGCCTAACCTGCGAAGTTAGACGGTCTTCCAAGCAAAATCGGACTGACCGCCCTTCCACAAGCGGTAACCCTTTTCTAAGATTATCTTACAGCCTTTGCAGAGAATTTGCAAGGGCTTTTTTCTGCTTAATATCTCCGATTCACATAATCGTCAATGACGGATTTCCGACTTTCCTCCTGAAACACCCCTTCTTCCCGCAGACACTTTAAGATGAGTGTGCTGGTGGAGTGAAGGATGATGCCTTCTTCCTCAATGACGATTTCAAAGAGCTTTCCTTTGAGAAATTTGCTGCGAATCTTGATGAAATAAGCCACTACCCCTTTATAGTCCAGCATTCGCAGGGCAGTCAGGGTGGCTTTGTCTTTTTTGCTGTAATAGTAATTGCTCTTTTCCATATAATCCCGTTTCAGCTCATAATCCATGTCACGGGTGGTGCTGATGGTTTTCATTTCCTTTGCCAGCGCGTTGTAATACTGATAGTTGAACAACGCTTTTTCCAAAGTATCCATGTTACGAAAGGGGCCGATGTCGCCATAGATGACGGCTTCGTAATTGCGCTGCAAATATTCCCGTTTGGTCATATCGCCCTTGGCATATTGGTCGATCAAACTTTGGCGGTATTTGAAATATTTTTGTATGGCATTCATGAATCCAACCTCTTTCCCAGCCATTCCCTATGGTGTGACCCTTCCTGTCCTGTTACAATGGACAAAAAAGGGGAGGGTTTTATGGCAACATTTTTGGAGTATTATGAGCGGGAGATCATGTCCCGCCTGACCATGGCAGACCTGATACTGAAAACCGGACAGGAGCCTTATGATCTGACGCAGATGCTTTCCTGCCTGCAATTATCCAAAGAACAGGCGGAAGGTCTGCTGGAAACAGCCCTTGTCAGGGGCATCACACGGAGCCAGTTCCTTTCGCTGCTCCAAAAGGGTGACAGCGTCATTTGCCGGATGTTTCAGCGGGAACTCAGCTGCGGTTTGCCTGCTGCCTATACACCGGCGCAGATTTCCTACATCTATGACTTAGACTTGGAGCAGGTGGAACAGGCAGCGGAACAGACGGGACTCAATCCCTGTCAGGGGAAAAGCCTGTCCCGTCTGTTTTCTGCCATTGATCTTAGTCGTACACAGTACTGGTTCTAAGTTTGTCAGCTACTTCTTTGCCAGCCAGTGCTTCTACCAGTGTGATGGCGAAAGTCATGGCTGCGCCGGGACCTTTGCCAGTGATGACATTGCCGTCGCGGCATACTTTGTCAGCAACGGGTGTTGCACCGATGAGGCGGTCTTCCATGCCGGGATAGATGGTGGCTTTTTTGCCCTGCAAAATACCCAGATGTCCCAGTACCATGGGAGCGGCACAAATAGCGCAGACAAATTTGCCTTCTTCATGGAATTTCAGCAGGAGTTTGCCCAGTGCTTCGTTGTCCTGCAGATTCTGCGCGCCGGGCAGTCCACCGGGCAGGATCAGCATATCCGCTTCGGATGCCACTTTTTCGTCAAAGAGCATGTCCGCGCGATAAGTAACCCCGTGGGAACCTGTTACAGACAGTGTGCCCGCAAGAGAAACAAATTTTGCGTCCAAGCCTGCTCTGCGCATAAAGTCCAATGGTGTCACAGCTTCCATTTCTTCGAAGCCGTCTGCCAGAAAAACCAATGCTTTTTTCATGTGAAAAACACCTCCGTTACTGTTTTTGGCATAGCCAAATGTTGTGATGATTGTTTACTGATTTTATTATATGCGTTTTTTTGTTTTTTTTCAATGGAACAAAAAGAAGGGCATCTCAAATGGATTGACAGCAGGTTTTGAAGCGGGTATCCTAAGGGAAAAGGAGGCGTGTTATGGAAATCGAACGGAAGTTTTTGACCAAGGAAGTGCCTTTTTCTCTGGCGGATTTTCCCGCGCGGAAAATATCCCAGTGCTATATCAGCATGTCCCCCACCATCCGTCTGCGGCAGTGGGATGACCGTTATATTCTGACGGTAAAGGGAAAAGGACTGCTGGCGAAAGAGGAATTTGAACTGGAAATCACCAAAGAGGAGTATGACCATCTGCTGACAAAGGCAGAAAGCCCCGCGGTGGAAAAAGTGCGGTATCTGGTGCCGTTGGAGGATGGTTTGACAGCGGAAGTGGATGTGTACGAAGGAAAGCTGGCAGGGCTTATGACCACGGAAGTGGAATTTCCTACGCTGGAAGAAGCGGAGACCTATGAACCGCCCTACTGGTTTGGGAAAGATGTTTCCTTTGACCATCGGTATAAAAATACCAGTCTGTCTTTATATGGCATACCGGAAGAACAGGAATGAAAAAACGGCTGTTTATACAGCCTGAGCAGTTTCCCTTAAGAAATCAAGACAACAATGTTTTCTTAAGGGGAGGCTCCTTTTTTTGCGTTCTTTTTTCTTTTCCCCCAGCATAGACTGTATCGGAAAGACAAGCAAAGGGGAGAAGAAACGTGTATCAACGGCGATATGATAAAGTGTATCTGATGCTGCGGCAGGAAACGGCAGGCTATGGCATGGGCAGTCGGGGACCTTGGGGCAGCTGTATTCTGGAAATCAAAAACGGACAAGGAAAATTGACGGTGGCGGTGGAAGGACTGCGCCCCCTTATCCATGGACAGTATCAGGTCTATGGGCTTTTGGCAAAGGATGGAGAATGCAAGGGGATTTCCTGCGGTGAGTTGGCTGTGAACAAACAGGGGCACGGAGAAATGGCATGGGATTTTGACCCGGATGCATTGGGCAGCGGTTATACTGTTGAGGATTTATTTGGCGTTACCGTGACAACGGAAACGGGAAACACCTTGTCTGCGCCTTTGACTGCTTATGTAGGGGAAAAGCGGCAGTGGCAGGCGCTGTTTTCTCCTTTGGAGGAGGAACCTGTGTTGCAGGCGGCGGAAACAGCTGTGCTGGAACGCCCCGTTTTGGAAGAAAAAACCAAAGTCATTGAATTGCCCAAGAAAGAGCCGGAAGCGAAAGGGGAAAGAAAAGAAGAAAAACCGGACATCCCCCAGCAGGCAGCAGCAGAAAAGGAACAGCCGGATTTTTCCTACCATGGAAATTTCCGTGGATTGTTGAAAAAATTCCGTCAGGAAATGGCGGAACTGGAGGAAATGGGCATCCTGACGGCGGAGGAAAGCGCAAGAATACTAGGGAAAAAGTCTGTGGAAGCCGCAAAGAACGGAGAGGACTATCGAGAGGTTCCCATAGAGATTATCAAGAAGGAAGAACTGCCCAAAGAGCAGGAGCGGGTTTCCTGGGTGGAAGCGGATGAACCAGTGCCAGAGGAAAAACAGGAAGAAACCTTATATACAGAAACCCAAAAGGCAGAGGAATGTGAGAAAACAGAAGAACAGGAGCCCAAAACAGAGGTGGCATGGGATTTCTTTGCGAATAATCGCCGCATGACGCCTTTTGGTGATGGAACGCCGTGGATTTGCATTTCTCTGAAAGAACTTCTTTATTTTGGGGAAATTCCTTCTCAGCGCCAGCGGGATTTCTTTTTCCTGCTGTGTTATCATCGCTATGGGCATCTCATCCTCCATGAAGGGAAAGACGGCATGGAGATAGGTCTGCCGGACAGCTATGACAGCAGTGCCCGCCGCCGGGCAGAAGGGCTGGGCTTTACAGAATTTCGTCCTTTGCCGGGACAAAAGGACATGGGTTACTGGATTGGGCTGCTTTCCCGCTAGGAACTTCCAAAAAACCGTTGCGGAATTTTCGTTTCGATAGTATGATAAATACAATGCGAATCTGAAAAAAAGGAGCAACATCATGAGAATACGGAAAAAACCTTGGGCAGAGGAAGAACTTGCCCAGAACGACCATGTGATGAAAAACGCCGAAGCCCTGAAAGGCAAATGGCGGGAATATTTTGGCAATGACAATCCTATTTATGTGGAAATCGGCTGCGGCAAAGGCGGCTTCATCCGCAAAAATGCCGAAGCATATCCCCATATCAATTTTGTGGGCATTGAACGGAATCTGAGTGTTGTGGCAGTGGCAGCTAGACGCACAACAGAAGAACTGCCCAATCTGGCACTGGTATGGGATGATGCGAAAAAACTGTCCGACTTCTTTGAAGTAGGAGAATTCCAGCGTCTGTATCTGAATTTCAGCGACCCATGGCCAAAAAAACGGCAGTATAAACGCCGCCTGACTTACAGAGGCTATTTGCAGAGCTACCGGGAAGCCTTCGGTGACAAAGGGGAAATCTTCTTCAAAACCGATAACCGGAATCTCTTTGAGTTCTCCCTCAATGAATTCTGCGCCGATAACTGGAAACTGTCCAACATTTCCTTAGACCTGCACAACAGTGACTACGAAGGCAATATTATGACAGAGTATGAAGAAAAATTTTCTTCTCAGGGTATGCCTATTTACCGTCTGGAAGCACGTTACGGTATGGACGAGGAACAGAAAAAAGATTGAATCAATGGCATCAAAAAAGCCGGAATCCTTGCATAATAGAAGGAATTCCGGCTTTTTTATTAGGAAAGTGTACCTCCGCGAATGAGAAAAAGGGCTTCATCCACCTGATCTTTTTTCACATAAAAGGTATAAGAGATTTTTACGGAATTGACGCCGCCAAAGCCGCTGAAGGTCATGCTTTGGTTGACGTTGTCCATTTTGACGCGGTAAGGGATATTGTTTTCTACCAGAAGATTGAGGATACGTTCTTTTTCCGCCGCGGTGGATACGGTGATGCATTTTGTCATGCGAACCATAGTGTTCCTCCTTTTGCTTTAGGCTTTTCGGGGTATGGGATCATAAGAAAGTTTGGCAGGCAAATCTGTAGCCTCCAATTTGAAAATTACAGGACGCAGACCATCGTTGCAGGAACAGATGGCAACGCCGGGCTGACGAATCCAGTCGCCGAAATAGAATACATCTTTTCCAGCACCATGGGCAAGAGCGAAAACATATTGGTAAATGGCTTTCCATGCCTCATCGCAAAAGCCTTCGGGTTTGGCATAATCAGCGTAGAAAACCTGACCTGCCTCCATCATGGGACAGGCGGTAAGCCCCGGTGCGCCGTATTGAGCAGCAAGTTCTTCATCCAGTGTGGTTTTCAGAACAGTGATTTTGACTTGATTCATAAAATCCCTCCTTTTGAGGTTTGCAGATGTTTTTCTGATTATACCATATCTTTTGATGCTTTTTCAATTTCCGTATATTGACATATATAGATTGTCGATATATTATATAGATAATCTATATATGGAGGTGAAAAGATGGCACAGGAAAAAGGCGTAGGCAATACATCTGTCTTGATTTTGAAATTGCTGGAAGAAAAGGACATGTATGGCTACGAAATGATTGAAACGCTGGCGGCTCGCTCTGACGACACCTTCCGATTGAAGGCAGGAACCCTTTATCCCATACTCCATGGGCTGGAAAAAGAAGGTTTTGTCACATCCTATGAGAAAGCGGCAGAAGGGCGCACCAGAAAGTATTATCGTCTGACAGAAGCAGGCAAGGGGGAACTGGCAAAACAGACGGAACGGTGGAACGCCTATGCGGCGGCAGTGCACAAGGTATTGAATGGGGGTGCTTGTTGTGCAGGGATTTAAAAAGATATGGAGCAGATGGAAAGCATGGCTGTCTGCGGAGACACTGTCGGAAAAAGATCTTATGCGGGAGGAAATGGCAGACAGATTTTGCAGCCATTTGGCAGAATGCCGGAAAGCATGGAAGGCAGCTGGCATGACAGTGGCAGAACAAAAAGAGGCAGAGGAAACAGAAATTTCTTTGATTCTGGAAAAAATGGAGAGCGAAGAAAAGGCGGAAGAAACACAACTGCTTTCTTCTTCTGAAATGCAGAACTATGTGGATACGGTCTGTGACCAGATTCGCTGGAAACAGACCAGAAAAGCAGTGGCAGAGGAACTCACAGACCATTTGCTTTTACAGAAGGAAGCCTTTCTGGCGGAAGGATTGTCGGAGGAAGCAGCGGAAAAACGCACTGTGGAGGAAATGGGTGATGGCATTGCGGTAGGTATGGCGCTGGACAGAACCCATCGCCCCAAGGCGCAATGGCAGATGGTATTGGTGGCTGCGGTGTTGTTATCCATGGGACTGTTCTGCCGATTGACCATTGATGAGGTATCTTTTGGTGTGGATATGGCAGTGCCGGTGCTTTTGGCTGCAGCGTTGTTTGGAGCAGCCTATTTTCTGGATTTTACCCTGCTGGCAAGAAAAGCAAAATGGGTGATTCTGTTATTTCTGACAATGCTGATTTTGTTGGTTCCTTTTGTAGAGAAAAGCGGCGGAGAAAGTGTATTTTTCTTTTTTGATTATGCTTACGCATTGACAGGGATTGCTTTGCTGGCGCCTTTGCCTTTTCTTTCTGTACTGTTTTTCATGAGAGGGAGAAAAGAAAGAGGATACTGGCTTTGCTGGCTGGCAATGGCAGTATTGGCTGCGCTGCTGTTTTCTTTCGGAAAAATTTCTATGGTGTTGATTTTTTCTATCTCTGCCTATGGTGCATTTGTTGTGGCAGTGGGTGCAGATTGGTTTTCCATGGGAAAACAGAAGGGAAAACGATTGCTGGCTTTGACAACGGGGGCAGGCATTGGAGCAGGAACACTGGCAATGCTTGGAATACCTGCCATGCGATTTCGTCTGAGTTTTGCTGTTGCGCGGATGGCAGGCGGGGAGTTTGAAGGCGGTTATTTCAGATATCTGGTGGAAAATATCTGGGAAAACTGTCGTTGGCTGGGCAGTGGAACCCTTCCTCAGAACGAAATGGCAATGAGCGTACGGCTTGTGCTTTCTCAAAGACAGGACTTGTTCAGCAATGACATTTTGCTGTCCAGACTGGGTTTTGCCTATGGAAAACTGGCGGTGGCACTGGTATTGGCAGTATTTGCACTGTTTTTCCTGCTGTCTTTTCAGCAGATTCGGAAGCAGCGCAGTGCTTTTGGACGAATGACAGCCCTTTCTATCTGGTTGGTGCTGCTTATGCAGACGGTATTCTTTACGGCTTATAATCTGGGATTTATGTTGGTGGCACCTTATGCTCTGCCTTTGGTGAGCTATGGCAATACAGTGCTGTGTATTAACGCTTTGCTTATAGGGTTGCTCTGTTCCGTATTCCGTCGGGGTGAAGGCGTACGGGATAAAGATTTGGCAGCGGCATAAAAAAAGAGAGAATGTTAAAGCAAATTCCTCTTAAGAAAACATTGGTTTTCCTTTTCCTCGATTTCTTAAGGAAAATTGTGACGGCTATCTTCAGAAGAAAACATATCAAATAAAATCATAAAAAATAAGCAAGCTGGAATCCTCTATATCATAAGGATTTCAGCTTGCTTTGTTTTCTTATGAAGATGCCACTAAAGCATTCTCTCTTTTTTTAGTTCCAATAAAGATTTGGCAGAACACCAAAGAAAATGAAGATTGCCACAATGATCCAGAAGGAAGCTGTGAATATCTTTTCTTTGGGTGCATCTGTATCTGCTGGTAAAGCAGGCGCTGGTGCAGGGTTGCGCCGCAGGAACAGATACATGAGCAGTGCCAGGAAAGGCAGGAAGATCAAACATTGCAGACCTGTGCTCAACAATTCCTGGGTGAAAGAAAGTTCCTCCACAACACCTTGCTGGGGTGTCTGGGCGGTGGCAGCAACACAGTTTAATGCGTTGATGAGAAAATGGGGCAGCATAGAGGCAAAGATGGAGCCGGTGCGCTGTACCATAAACGCGAAGATGGCACCCAGCAGAAAGGCGTATAATGCCTGCTGGAGATTCATGTGCAGCATAGCAAACATGAGGGCGCTCATCAGCAGCGCTTTTTTTGCACCTAAGCTTCGATAGCCGTGAAGGGCAGCACCGCGGAAGAGCAATTCTTCAAAAACAGCGGGCTGTACAGCAATGACGAACAGCATAGAAAAGAGTGAACTGTCGTTGAGTTCTCCCATGGCTTGCTCTGCCAGATTAGGTTGGAGGGGAGATGTGAGCACCACAATCATGGAAATGAAAGGCAGTGCGCAATAAGCGATGCCAAGGCAGAGCAGTGCATTTTTCCAGTTCAGCGGTCTGAGGGAAAAACATTCCTTCACCGAAACCTTCTCTGTCTTTACATAGATGACCAGCATGGGAATGAATACCAAAAACTGTAGGATGATGTTTGCCAAGTCTGAAGGCAGAGCCAGAAAGTTTATCAGCAAAAGCCTCAGTATGGTAGAGCCAAGCATGAAGAAGAGAAATACGAACAAAAAGTATTGGTTTGTGCGTCGTGCCATAAAATTCCTCCTTAAATAAAAAACTTCCGGTGCAGGGAAAAGAGGCCCTTTCCCCGCCCGAAAGTTCCATGTTCCATTTGTGTTGTCTGCAAAGCTCAGCTTTCCGATTCCTGCTCTGCATCAGATGTACCGATGGCTGCCGCAGTCTTATATTTTTTGTCATATTTGCGGTTGATATAATCCGTACAGAACATTTTGATAGTAGCAAAAATGGGTACCCCGATAAACATGCCTAAAGGTCCCATGACAGCACCGCCTACCACAACGGCAAGGATGATCCACAGGGGGCTGATGTCCAGAGAGTTCCCCAGAATCTTGGGTCCCAGGAAGTTGCCGTCAAACTGCTGCAAAGCAAGAATGAACAGACCGACCCATACCCCATGGATGGGGCTGATGAGCAGTGTGATGATGACTGCGGGAATGCCCCCCAGAAATGGTCCGAAATAAGGGATCATGTTGGTCACGCCGATGATCAGACTCAGCACCAAAACCAGAGGAGCTTTGATGAGGGTCAGACCAATGAACGCCAGAATGCCGATGATCAGGGAGTCCAGGGCTTTGCCAACGATGAAGCTCTGGAAGATATTGTGGATACGGCTGCCGTTATAGAAAATACGGTTTGCTGTTTTTTCGGAAGTCAGAGCGTAGATGACTTTCCGCAGCTGGCGCAGAAAGTTTTCTTTGTCAAAGAGCATGTAAAAGGCAATGAAGATGGCCATGATCAGATTGAATACGAAACGTCCCATGGTAAAGACATTGCCGATGAATGTGGTCAGCATTTTGGAAATTCCGTCGGAATCCTGAAGGAATGCCAATTCGCCGCTGCCTGCCTGCAAGTTTTCGGAAACACCCAGAACCGGTGTCAGCAGTCGGTTGATGATGTTGTTTACATCTTCCCCGTCGATGAAATCCACCTGCATGAACAGATCTTCGATCTTCTGGTTCAGTGTTGCCGTATAAACAGGAAGCTGTTTTGCGAAGCTGACGACAGATGTTTTGATCTCAGGGACCAGATAAATGGCGATCCAGATGATGCCGCCAATGACCAGTGTGTAGATCAGCGTAATGGCAACCGCACGGGTCACCCGCGGATGCCGCTGGAAAAAAGAGTTATTCTTCATGGTATGCCGTTCAAAGAAATTGATGAAGGGATTCATGACATAGGCAATCATAAAGCCCATGAGAAACGGCAGACACAGACCCTGTGTCACTGTAAGAAATGTATGTATGGTATTGCTGATGCTGGGCAGGTTGCCTGCAACTTTTTCAAAAAGCACTGTGGCTGCCAGTACCGCGAACACATATACAGCAATTTTAAAATAAGGTTGATCTGTTTTTTTCCAATCCCATTTTTTCAATGTCGTTGCGCTCCTTTATATTTCGTGATTCCATTCTATCCTACTATACTATGATTTTATGGAATGTGCCATATGGTTTTTGTAAAAATTTTCGGAAGCGTCTGCGATGGTGGGGGAATGTGAGAGAAAAATGGGATTTTCTCCATCTTTTTTCCACATGATAACGATTATATATGGAAACCAAAGCGGGAACAAGGGCAGAAGTTTAAGAAAAACATAATTTTTTCCGCCGAAAAGATTACGTTTTTCCCAGCGCGTTGACGGGGATTTTTTTGCTGTTTATAATAAAGAAAAATCGGTCAGAAAGGCGGAAAAACCATGGAAGAAGAAAAGATTCAGCAATTTGCGTCAGATTTTTTTCGGGTGGAAGAAGAGATTGGCAGCGTTATCATCGGACAGAAAGAGCTGGTCAGGAATGTGCTGACAGCAATGGTTGCGGGGGGCAACGTGCTGCTGGAAGGCATGCCGGGTCTGGGGAAAACACAGCTGGTCAAAGCCGTGGGGGACGCTGTTGACCTGCATTTTTCCAGAATCCAGTTCACACCGGACTTGATGCCTGCCGATGTAACGGGCACAACGGTCATGAACCGGGAAGAAAATGGCAATATGTCCTTTGTATTCCGCAAAGGTCCTATCTTTGCCAATCTGGTGCTGGCAGACGAAATCAACCGCGCCACACCAAAGACCCAGTCGGCACTGCTGGAAGCCATGCAGGAACATACGGTCACTGGCGGCAGTCAGACATACCGTCTGGAAGAACCGTTTTTTGTACTGGCAACCCAGAACCCACTGGAAACAGAAGGCACATATCCGCTGCCGGAAGCCCAGATGGACCGTTTCCTGTTCAAGCTGGATGTGGCTTTCCCCAATAAAGAGGAACTGATGAAGATCGTCCTTTCCACTACCGACGGCAAAGTTCATCGGGCATCCAAGGTTATGGACGGCAAAAGACTCCTTCAGATGCGGGAAATTGCTCAGCAGGTGCCCGTGGCAGAACCTGTGGCGGAATATCTGATGGATTTGATTTTGAAAACCCATCCAGAAAATCCCGAAGCGCCGGAAGTGGTGCGGCAGTATGTGCGTTATGGGGCAAGCCCTCGTGGTGCCCAGGCAGTTTTGCAGGCGGCAAGAATTTTTGCCCTGCTGGCAGGACGCTATCATGTGGCTTATGAGGACATCAAGCAGGCGGCAAAACCTGCCCTCAGACATCGTATTTTCCTGAACTTTGAAGGCATGGCAGAGGGAAAAACTCCCGACGAAATTATAGAGGCGTTGTATTGAAATGGAAACACTCAGGGAAGCACTGACAAAAGAATATTTGAAGCGGCTGGAAGAAATGGCAATCCGTTTGAAACACCGCCTTTCCACAGACGGTTACAGCGGCGCCAGACGTTCCATGGCAAAGGGCAGTTCTCTGGAATTTTCTGATTACCGGGAATATGCTGCCGGAGACGATTTGCGGCGGGTAGACTGGAATGGTTTTGCCCGTTTTGGCAAACTGTATCTGAAGCTGTTTTTGGAGGAAAAACAGGCTTCTGTCCATGTATTTCTGGATTGCAGCCGTTCCATGGAACAGGATGGAAAATTCTTAGCGGCAAAGAAACTGGCGGCATCTTTTGCCTATGTAGGTCTTTGCGGCGGCGATCAGGTGCATCTGTTTGCCTTTGGGGATACCCTCCGGGCACAGAAGCGGAATCTGGCACAAAAGGGACGTTTCTTGGAAACCGTGGATTTTCTGGACAAACTGGAAGCAGTCGGGGGGACTGCGCCTTTGTCCGCAGCCATGGGATGCGGTCCTTTGCGGCGTGGCATTGCCGTTGTGATTTCCGATTTTATGACAGACAATGGTATTGAAGATACGGTGAAGCTGCTCCAGCAGAAAAAACAGGAGGTTTTGCTGGTACAGGTTCTTTCTAAGGAGGAGGAAGAACCGAAAGTTGGCGGCGCTGTTCGTCTGGTGGATGCGGAAACGGGAGAAACCAGAGATCTGGAGCTGAACGAAGCCATGGCAGCAGCTTACAAAAAAGCCCTCATGAAACAACGGGCAGCACTCCGAGAATTTTGCAGCCGCAGGGATGCTGTTTTCGCTCACGTTTGTGAAGATGAAGACCTGTTAAGGGTGTTATACGAGATGATGAGATAGAACGGAATAAAAAAAGACTGTCTTTCCGGGGGGGGATTGGGCAGTCTTTTTTTGAAATTTTGGAAAAGGAAAAAGTGGAGCAAAGGGGTAGTTCTCTGGGGAAGAACAGAGGGTCAGTGGAGGAAATCTTACAAGAAAGAAGCGAAATTCTTATATTTTTCTGAAACATTGGCATTCCCCTTGCAATGAAAACTGTTTTTCGCTACAATAAAAACAGAAAGGATACCCATGCAGAAATTGCGTAGGATAGGGGGTTAGGAAATGAAGAACTTTTTCAGAGCAGCAAAAATCTGTTTGGCTGCCACTGCGGTTGTTTGTCTGGCAGCTTGCGGAACACCCGAAAATGCGGAGAATACAACGCAGACGGGAATGACTCCCGCAGAATATGCAACAGCGGCGTTCCAGAGCTTGGAAGAAGCGAGCAGTTATAAAGGCGCGGTCAATGTGGTTTCCAATATGCAGGGCAGCAATGACAGCACAGAAGTAACGGTTTCCCAGATCAAGGAACCTTTCTGTATGCAGATCACAGAGACCCTGAACGCTGCAGGCGGACAGAGTTATTCCACACAGCGGTATCTGGAAGCGGAAGATACCAATGTGAATCTGTTTATGAATTATAACAACCAGTGGACAGAAATGTCTTTGGAAAAAGATGCGGCACTGGATTCCGTGCAGATTTATGATGTGCGGGAAAATATGATCACACTCCTGCAGCATACATCTGGCTGGCAGGAAACAGCAAGAGAAAACAAACAGGTGACACTGCAGGGCACATTGCCGGCAGCGGATGTATATGCCGTTGTGGAAGGCGGAAAACTGCTGCAGCTGGCTGGTATGAGCGGCATTGCGGAAAATTATTATGAAGGCGTGGCAGATGTTCCTGTGACCTTCGTATTCAAAGAAGATACAGGCGAAGCAGTATCCTGTCATATGGACCTGGGCAATGCATTGCAGACAGTGACAAACAATGTACTGAAAGAATTGCAGGCAGACAGCGCAGGCATTGCCGTACAGGAATACGGTGTAACCATGGATATTTCTGATCTCAATGGCGTGCAGTCCATCGAAATTCCAACAGAAGCTCAGGGCGCCATCAATTACGAACAGGAAATCACCAGCATGAACGAAAGTGATGCGGCGTAAGAAAAAAAGATTTTCAACGGTTGTGTATGAAAAAACATACATGACCGTCTTTTTTTGGGGCAAAAATCCTGCAAAAATGCAAAAATCATGGATTTGGGCTATATTTTGCGGGGCAGATGCGCTATAATAGGAAAGATTTGAGTCAAAAAGAACAGAGAAAAGGAGAAAAACAAACATGATCGCAGCACAAGGTGTAAGCTTACAGTACGGCGGACGCGTACTGTTCAATGATGTGAACATCAACTTTACCAAAGGCAACTGCTACGGACTCATTGGTGCCAATGGTGCCGGCAAGTCCACATTTTTGAAAATACTGGCAGGGGAACTGGAACCCAACAAAGGTTCTGTATTCATCACCCCCGGCGAACGTATGGCAGTACTGAAACAGGATCACTTCATGTTCGACGAATTTGAAGTTGTGGAAACTGTTCTGTATGGTCACAAACGTCTTTATGACATTATGAAGGAAAAAGAAGCTCTTTATGCAAAAGAGGACTTTTCCGATGAAGATGGGATCAAGGTTTCCGAACTGGAAGGGGAATTTGCGGAGCTGGACGGCTGGTCTGCCGAATCCAACGCAGAAATCCTGCTGAATGGTCTGGGCGTTACCAACGAATTCCATTATGTAAAAATGAAAGAACTGACTGGTACCCAGAAGGTGAAAGTCCTGCTGGCACAGGCGCTCTTCGGCAATCCTGACATTCTGCTGCTGGACGAACCTACCAACCATCTGGATCTGCACGCCATCAAATGGCTGGAAAACTTCCTGATGGACTTTGAAAATACCGTGATTGTCGTATCCCATGACAGACATTTCCTGAATAAAATCTGTACCAACATCGCCGACATCGACTATGGCAAAATCACCATGTTCGTTGGTAACTACGATTTCTGGTACAGCTATACACAGATGACACAGCGTCAGCTGAAAGACCAGAACAAGCGCGTGGAACAGAAAATCAAAGAACTGCAGGAATTTATCCAGCGTTTCAGCGCCAACGCTTCCAAAGCAAAACAGGCAACCAGCCGTAAAAAACTGCTGGATAACCTGCAGATGGATACCATCAAACCTTCTTCCAGAAGATATCCTTTCTGCAGCTTCAAACAGGATAGAGAAGTGGGCAATGACGTACTGCTGGTAGAAGGTCTGTCCAAGACCATCGACGGCAAAAAAGTGCTGGATAACGTAAGCTTCATGATTCGTCCCAACGACAAAGTTGCTTTCGTAGGCAAAGACGAAATCGCAAGAACCACACTGTTCCGTATCCTTATGGGCGAACTGGAACCCGATGAAGGTACTTTCAAATGGGGCATCACCACAAAGACAGCTTACTTCCCCAAAGACAATGCGGAATACTTCGACGGCTGCCATGATTCTTTGATTGAATGGCTGCGTCCTTTCGCAAAAGAAGGGGAACAGTATGACGCGGACATCCGTGGCTGGCTGGGCAGAATGCTCTTCAGCGGCGAAGAAGCCCTGAAAGAAGCAAACGTTCTTTCCGGTGGGTACGCTGCATGCTGTGCAAAATGATGATGAGCGGCGCAAACGTTATGATTCTGGATGAACCCACTAACCATCTGGATCTGGAATCCATCACCGCACTGAACGAAGGTCTTATGGAATACAAAGGCACACTGCTGTTCGATTCCCATGACCATCAGTTCACACAGACCATTGCAAACAGAATCATCGAGATTCTGCCTGGCGGCATTATCGACAGACAGATGACCTTTGACGAATATATTGAAAGTGAAGAAATCGACGCAATCAGAGAAAAAATGACCGGGGAGGTGTAATCAGAATGATTAACGGAAAAATCGATTTGAGAAGCGACACCGTAACGGTGCCCACCGAGGAAATGCGTAAAGCCATGTATGAAGCTGTTGTAGGCGACGACGTTTATGGCGATGACCAGACTGTAAACGAACTGGAAGCGCTGGCAGCGGAAATCATGGGCAAGGAAGCTGGTCTGTTTGTACCCAGCGGCGTGATGAGCAATCAGCTGGCACTGTTTACCCATGTGAACCGTGGGGAAGAAGTGATTCTGCCTGATAACTGCCATATCGTAGCCCATGAAGCAGGTGCGGCTGCCATCATCGCAGGTGCACAGCTGCGTACCGTACAGAATGTGGGTGGGGAAATGCCTCTGGATATTATCGAAAAATATATCCGCAAAGACCCTGACGACATCCATCAGCCCAAAACAGCACTGATTACCTATGAAAATGCCGATTCCGACGGTCAGGTAAGAAGTCTGGAATACATGAAGAACGTAAGAGAACTGGCTGACAAATACCACCTGCCGATCCATCTGGACGGCGCACGTATTTTTAACGCAGCTACCGTTTTGGGTGTAGAAGCAAAAGAAATCGCGCAGTATGCGGACAGCGTTTCCGTTTGCCTGTCTAAAGGTCTGTGCGCACCTGTAGGCTCTGTTCTGGTAGGCAGCAAGGAATTTATTGCCGTTGCCAGAAGAAAACGTAAAATCATCGGCGGCGGTATGCGTCAGGTAGGTATCCTTGCGGCAGCAGGCAAAATTGCCCTGAATGTCATGTCTAAACGCTTGCAGGAAGACCATGACAACGCCAAATACATGGCAGAAGCTCTTTGCGGTGTGAAAGGTCTGGAAGTTTATAAGGAAAGACAGCAGATCAACATGGTATTTTTCCGTTTGAAAGATTACCCCCTGTCCTCCGCGGAACTGGTGGACTATATGGCAAAACATGATGTTATCATCAACGGTGAAGATAACGGCATCATGCGTTTTGCAACTCATAAATATGTTACAAGAGAAGAAATCGACAAAGTGGTCGATCTGATGAAACAGGTATAAGACTTATGGCGAAGATATTTATTGTACTGGCTTTGGGGTTTGTTGTGGGCTTCCGCGGCATCCTCAAAGAAAAAGGACTGAAGATCAACGCCAAACTGCAAACTGTTTGGCTGATGCTGCTCATATTCTGTATGGGCGTCAGCATCGGCAGAAATGGTGACATCATACAGGCTTTGCCGTCTTTGGGCGGCAAGGCTTTGTTGTATGCGGTTTTGGCGGTGATTGGCTCCATTGTGGTGGTGTATCTGCTGACAAAGGTGTTTTTGCGGAAGGGGGCAAATGAATGAGCAAAGCCATTCTCATTGCCCTTGTGCTGGGCATCGGCGCAGGTGTCGTCATGCCGGAGAGCGTCAGTGGCTTTCTGGATACGGCATCTTCTTATATGCTGCTGATTTTGCTTTTTTCCGTGGGCATTGATATGGGCGTGAACCGGGAAGTGTTCGGGCAGATTCGCCGCATGGGGCTGCGGATACTGGTGATTCCTCTGGGGGTCATTCTGGGCTCTCTGGCAGGGGGCGCAGTTTGCGCTATGATTCTGCGTATGGATGTAAAGGAAGGTCTTGCCATCACTTCCGGTTTGGGTTGGTACAGTCTGTCCGGTATCCTCATGACAGAGGCAGGCAATCCCATTGGCGGTACCATTTCCTTCCTGTCCAATGTGTTCCGTGAAGTGCTGACCTTTCTGCTGGTGCCCATACTGGCAGGCAGAAACGTCTATACAGCCATTGCCCCCGCAGGCGCAACGGCTATGGATACCACATTGCCCCTGTTGAGCAAGTATACAGATAGCAAGACGGCTATACTGGCTTTCGTCAGCGGTGTCATCTGTACGTTGGCAATGCCGGTGCTGGTTCCGCTGTTCTGTTAAAAAATTTGAAAAAAAGTGTTGACAAAGTTCTGGTTTTGTATTATGATATCCAAGTCAGCTGAAAACAGCAAGACACAAAACCAGATATGCGGATGTGGCGGAATTGGCAGACGCGCTAGATTCAGGTTCTAGTGGGCATTACGCCCGTGCAGGTTCAAGTCCTGTCATCCGCATCCAAGAAAAAATGACTTGCAAATGCAAGTCATTTTTTTGTTTTCGGTGGGACGAGAAACAACCTGCAATAGACGTTTTTGTCCCGGTTTTGCATGATATACAAAATACTTGAAAATTTTTTAGCAAAAAGTGTTGACAAGAAGATGAATTTATAGTATTCTAACTAAGCAAAGAAAAACATGTACAGAAAAAAGTACAATATGCGGATGTGGCGGAATTGGCAGACGCGCTAGATTCAGGTTCTAGTGGACATTACGTCCGTGCAGGTTCAAGTCCTGTCATCCGCATCTGAAAAGGCCATTGCAGAAGCAGTGGTCTCTTTTTTTATCTCAGGCTTTCAAAGGACAGATTAGGAGGAAAGAAAATGAGTTTGGACAGAACCAGAAGATGGATGCGTTTTTGTTGTTTGATTGGTTTGTTCTGCGTCATCTATACGATTTTTACAGGGGATTATTCTGGCAAAAGCCCGCTGATGTGGATTGGCATTGCCTTCATTGCGGCAGCGGCTTTCATTTATTTTCGCCATGGGGTTTGCTGTCACTGTGGCAGACGCCTGCCTATCCATGACATTTATCAGGGGAAATTCTGCCCCTACTGCCGGGGAGATCTTCACATGAATTCCTCTGTACCACCTAAGAAATAAATCAAAGAGCGGATGTTTCCATGACAGGAAATGTCCGTTTTTTCTTTGGCAGATGGCTTTTCTTCCATACTTATGCTATGATGAAAAAAAGGGGGGATTGCCATGACATGGAAGAAACTTCGGAAAAAATATAAGATGTGGCAGACATTGGCAGTGGTGTTTTTGATTTTGGCGATACTTTGCGGTATATTGCAGTATGGAAATTGGGATAAGCTTTGCTTTGGCGCGGCATTCTTTAGTGTGATCATGGCGGTTTATGTGATGCTCCGTTATGGCAGATGCAGGGTCTGTTATAATTTGCTGGACCCTTATGTCCTGTTCCATGGGGGGCACTGCAAGTTCTGAGGTACACCTGTGGAGGATGAGGAGGAGAAGAAATGCTGACTTTTCGGAATATGCGTGAAATGACAAAAGACGAAATCAAGGTTTTTTTGCAGGAAGGTAAGAAAATCGGCTGTGCCGTGCATACAAAAGAAGAGCGGCAGGAATTGCTGGAAGCACTTTCTCGTTCCAAAGAAACGGGATTCCCTCAGTTTGTACTGGTATATGAAAAAGATGTACTCATCGGTTATCTTTTCCTTTATGGAGAGGAAGGGCCTACTTGGGTTGTTCATAACGCAGACGAAAAGACATTCCAGCAGGAAAAGGAAATGCTGGTGTATGGTCGGGATTTGTGCAGAAGTCTGGGCAGTGAAAAGCTGGCGAAATCTTTTCAGAAACAGCTGGGGGAAGTGAAACGCATGGGAAAAAGCCATCGGGAGGCATGGATAGCATGGATCGAAGAAAACAACAGAAAAAAGAAAGAAAACTGACAGCGGCAGAACAGAAGCGGAAGGAAATGTTCCTAGAGAAAAAAGCCGCATTGGAAGCAGAAGGCTTTGAAGCCCATGACCTGACTATTTCTGCGGTTTATGCCAATGTTATGGCGTTGGTGCTGGCTTTGCCCATTGTGTTGGTGCTTTGGGCAGTTTTTGTCTGGAAAAATGGGCATGGTTCCATTTCCAGCCCCATGCTGCTGGGGGTGCTGGTGTTGTTTTTCCTGCTCCTTGTGGTTCATGAAGCCATCCATGGTCTGTTCTGGTCTTTTTTCGCAAAAAATAAATGGAAATCCATTTATATTCAAGCA
>ENA-OPBG01000416-OPBG01000416.1-human-gut-metagenome-genome-assembly--contig:-NODE-416-length-35624-cov-23.716101_pt1 | contig 35624 bp, 28 predicted proteins | sample MGYA00241065_ERZ501446 | MGnify/ENA primary metagenome ERZ501446 (study PRJEB25962, sample SAMEA2042632) | human gut metagenome | biome: human gut; feature: human-associated habitat; material: faeces...
TGGAAGGCTTTTGGGGAATTCTGAAGAGAGAGCGATACTATGGAAAACGATTCACCGATAGAGATACTCTCGAAAAAATGATCGAAGATTATATAGATTACTACAACAATAAACGCTTGCAAAGGAATCTCGGAATTTTAACGCCAATGGAAAAACACGAAATTTACTTGCAAGCTGCATAAAAACTGCCAGCAGATAAATTTCTACTGGCAGGAAAAATTTATATTTTTTCAATTGTCTACTTGACGGGGAGCGGTTCAACTAAAGTGACAGCCCCATAAAAAGACTTATATGAACACAAGAAAAACCTTATCCAATATTTAATCTGTCAATTTCACTGTCAATCAATGCAATTTCCTCATTATTCAACTGCCATTCAAATGCACTGCAATTTTCATCTGCCTGTGCAGGTGTATTAACTCCAGTTAATGCTGTACCAACAAAACTCTTTTGGGTACTCCAGTTGATGGATACCTGTGCCACCGGTACATTGTGTGCTTCTGCAATTTTATCTAATGTCTTTAATAATTCCATAACATTAGAGAATACCGGTTCTTTAAAGAATGGATAGAATACCTGACGCATGTCCTTTGGATCTGGTTTTGGAAGTTCGCGAATAGCTCCTGTTAAAATTCCACCACCTAGAGAACCATAAGTCATTGTCCCAATTCCTTGAGTTTCAGCCCATTCCATTAGTTCTCTTTCTGACTGGTTCACGATAGAAAACGGAGGCTGGATTACATCAATTTTAGCATATTTTTGCGCTTCCTGAATTAATTCTTTGGAAGAATTAGACATTCCAATGTAACGGATTTTCCCCTTTTTTTTCAACATATTACAGACTGCCATTGTTTCTTCAATCGGTGTATTTTCATCTGGCCAATGCATAATATAAAAGTCTATATAATCTGTTTGTAATCTTGCAAGAGATTCATCAATTTCACGCTCTACGGAGTTATATTTGTTATCTCTTACAGATTTTCCTGTGTAATGACTGATGTAAGAACCAAACTTTGTTGCAAGATACACTTTTTCACGATATCCATCTTTTAATGCTTGTCCAACGACTGTTTCAGAATGACCGTCTCCATAGATTGGGGCTGTATCTACCATATTAACTCCATTATCTATCATCTGGCGAATGGCAGCAATCGATTCTTCTGTATCTACATCTCCCCATGTCACTCCTGCAGAGTTTGCTCCTGCAATCCCCCATGTACCAACTGTTAATGCAGAAATATCAGCATCTGCATTTTTAAAATGTTTATATCTCATAATTTTTCTCCTTTTTAACGAATTTTTTCTGCTTCCTTATATTGTGCCATAATCAATTGTTTTAACTCCCATTCATTTTCTGTCAGACCACAATAAACTTCTATAGCTTTTTCAATCCCATGTTCTTTTACATAGTTTGTAATTTCTATACTGGCAATATCGCTTTCATCACGGTATAAAAATCCATAGGCAATCCCTTTTGCCAAATAAAATGGCAGAATATGATGTTTCATACATAACAATGCTGGTCCTACAAATCGATTATCTCTGGAAAGTTTTGTCTTAGGATCTGCTGCTACTCTCGTAAAAGCATCTTTCAGATTTCGGTTTTTAGGAGCTTCTACAATAAAATCAATCCACTCCTGATGGTCAGTTTCATCAAATTGATATTCCGCCTGAATAGCTGCATCCGCTTCAAAAAATGCTCCAAGTACACAATCCTCAATCCATCCATCATCATAAGTATCACGAATGTAAGTATAGCCTTTTGCTTTTCCCAAAAAAGCCAACATGCAATGCTTCATATTTCCAGTATAGACTTTTCGATAAATCTGAGCTTTCCCTTTTTGAACCCCTCCAGTTTGTTTCACCTGTGGCAGCTCACCTTTAAAAGGTTCTTCATCAATTCCAATATGTCCATCTAATTTAGTTGTAACTGCAAATGCATCTTCTGCAATTAATTCTTCAGAAGACGGCATTGCCGCCATTCCTACCATAACCTGACAGATTCCTATTTTTTCTTTAAGATAACGGCTAGCAGCCGGGTTATTTTGCAATAATTTTGCTAACTCTGTCTCAAAGTAATCCGGAGCCCCCAATGCATTAACACAAAGCAGTATGTTCAATGGAGCTGCCTCTTGTTCTGTACGATATTCAATAGCTTCCTTTAAATTTTGACAAATACTTTGAAAAGCACCTTCGTATACGCAACAGGCAATCAAATCTACTTTTTTCATATGTTCAATCAAATCTACTGTATCTGAACAATCTAAAACATCAAAATCGTCGACAAGAACTCTTCGTTTATTGTTCGCACCTACCCGTTCAATCAAATAAGTGCCTTGTTCTTTCAACTGTTTCATCCGTTCTTCCATAATATCGTAAATATACAAATGGTAACCAGATTCAAAAAATAATCCACCGATGACACCTCGTCCAATATTTCCAGCACCAATCACAAGTAATTCTTTTTTCATCTTTAGCCTCCTGCCCTTAAGCAATCGCTCCAATTGCGAATAACAGTACACCGACAGCCATAGTTCCAATCAAAAGCGGTACGACTTTTACACCTTTTTTCAATAACCAATATTCAATACCAACCAATGCAATTTTTAACATTCCCGGCATGACTGTATCTAATGTTGTTTGCAATACAATGCCGCCATTTTTTACATTCCCAATAGTAATTGGTGTACTAATGTTTACAGTATAAAATATCATAGCACCGATTGCCATTAATCCAACTACTGTACAAGCATAAGATACTTTATCCATAATACCTGATTTCTGGGATTTTACCATAAATTCCATTCCCATGCTGTAACCATATTTCAGGCTGTACCATCTTGCCAAATAGTTTGGAATATTATAAATTAATAAGAATAAAATTGGTGCAAATACATTTCCAGCTGCTGCCATAGTAATTACAAGTGAGGTTGCCAGAATTCTTAATGTTGCAGGAAATAGAGTATCTCCAATTGCTGATAGCGGTCCCATTAATGCCGTTTTTACTGTATTGATAGTTGTATCATCAAACTCTGGATTTTTTGCATTTTCCTCTTCCATCGCAGTAGAAATACCTAGGGCAAATCCTGCAATATTCGGAGTAATATTAAAGTATTCCATATGGCGCTTCTTGGCCTTGATACGTTCTTCTTTATTATCTTTATAAATCTTATCAAGAACTGGAAGTAAGGAGAATGTATATCCATTATGCATCTGTCCCGGATAGTCATTCATACAATTTAGTGCTAAATATCTTCGATATATTGTTTTTAAATCTTTCTTTTCAATCTTAGAACTCATTTTCGTCACCTCCTGCATTTTCTTCAGCTGCTAGCTGATTATTCTGTGATGTTACCATAACTAATACAAACATAATTCCTAATAGAGTTACTGCAATCGTCGGCATACTTAAATATGCTGCTAAAATAAATCCGATAAAGAAATATGGTGACATCTTTTTTGTAATTACCATCTGGAGTAAGAGTGCAAACCCTACTGCCGGCAAAAGATTTGCAGAAGCTGCCAAGCCATTAATAATTACTTTTGGAATTGCATTTACTGCAGCTTCCACTGCTGCACTTCCTGCAAAGATGCAAACAAAAGCATAAGCAAAATACACTACAAAACAGGTGAAAACAGAACCCATTATATATATTCTAGAAGCACCTTTAGAATCATCTTTTTCAAGATATTTCATCATAATCTGTCCAAAAGCTGCATTCATCAATTTACATCCAATGAAAATGAATCCACCTAACAATGCAATTGGCAATGCCATTGCAGTTGCTACTGCCTTTCCACCTCCAGTTAAAATTGCAAAAGCAGTACATATGGCTCCCGCAGAAGTATAATCCGGGCTGACTGCTGCTCCAATTGGAAATGAACCGATAAACATTAATTCCAAAACACTTCCCATAATCACACCTTGCACCGGATCTCCCAAAAACAGTCCTGTTAATGTTGAGACTACAATCGGACGTCCAACTTGAGGGAATCCGTAAATCCATTCACTTTTACATAAACCTAATACAAGCCCCACTAATATTGCTTTTATTAACATCTTTTTTCCTCCTAACTTTCTAATAGTTTTTCATCTACATGTGTAATAGCTTCTGTCGGAACTTGCTGAATGTCAATTTCTATGTTTTTTGCAAGCAGTTTTTTCAGCGTCTTTACATCTTCTGATGTTACATTAATTGCTTTGCTTAATGCTTTTGTATTTTCATTTGCAGGCAATACACCAAGATTCACATAATTTAATTCTGGTATTTCCTTTGCCAACCTCTCCACATCCTGAATATTATTTACAACAATAAACATTTTATATTTATCTGTCACTCCTGATTTGATTGATTTTACAGAATCTTCAATCGATTTAATTACTAATTTCATTCCCTGTGGCTTGGAAAGTCTTAACATTGACTGGCGCATTTCATCTTTTGCAACCTCATCATTGGCAACTAAAATACAATCTGCTCCAATATGACGTGACCATGAAATAGCTACCTGTCCATGTACCAACCGATAATCTACTCGCAATAATTTAATCATCCACAATTCCTCCTTTTTAATCAAATACTACACTTACGCGATATGCTCCAGGTACAATTGCTGCCTCAAATGCCTGTTCCACATCATCTAATTTATATTTTGCTTCTACTAATTTTGATAAATCGATTTTCTTTTCTCTCATCAGCTCTGCAGCTCTTTCAAAATCACATTTGTCTGCAGAAAAAGTTCCAATTAATTCCATTTTACGATAATGAATTAAGTTAGAATCAACATGCAGCTCCGGTGCAGGATACCCCGCTGCAAACATTAAAATTCTTCCATGCAGCCGTTTAATCATTTCCAATGCCTGATCGTTGGCTGCTGTCACTCCTACTGCCAAAATAACTGCATCTACACCTCGTCCATCCGTCCATTCTTTAACTGCTTCTACCGGATCTTTTTCTTTTACATCAACAACATTTAACCCAAGTTCTTTAGCAACTTCAATTTTTTTGTCCATCATTTCTGTAATCATGACTTCACAGCCTTCTGCTTTCGCTACCAATGCATTCAAAACACCCATCGTTCCTGCACCAATAACAACTATTTTTTCTCCCTGCTGTACACGAAGTTTCCGAATTCCCTGACATACAGTTCCAACCGGCTCTACAAATGCTGCTTCTGACGGATCCATGTTCTGATTTAATTTAAATAAAGAACGATAAGGTTTGATTACGTATTCAGAGCAACCAAATCCTCCGTGATATCCATCTGGAGACAGCTTGTTTCTTCCAGCCCCCAAGGTAACACATTCACTGGTCAATCCCTTTTTACAAAATTCACACTCACCACAATTATCATATCCGATTCCAACCATTTCGCCAACTTCAAATTCCTTTACATCAGAACCCATATCTACTATAGTTCCTGCAAATTCATGTCCCCATGCCATAGGAAACATCAGATTTTTTCTTGCTCCTGTATACTGCCCATAATCTGTCGTACAAATATTACAGGCACCATTTTTAATCAATACTTCATCGGCTTTTAACGCCGGAATTTCTCTTTCATGTACTTTTACGACACGTTCTGCTTCCAAAACTGCAAATCTTGTTGTCTTTCTTTCACTCATTTCCTTCTACCTCTTTCTATTATAAATTTTGCCTTATGATATGATATGTTTTCTCATAAACCTTAAAAGGCTCCAAAAAGTATTTACTATCTGTATATTCCAACACAAAATGCCCAGAAAAACGATTGCGATCAAAAATATCCAATATTTCTTTTATGTCAGCTTCTCCATCTCCCCATGCCAGATGTGAACGGATACCATTTTTATAATCCATAAAATGACAATGATTTAGTTTTTTCCCAAATGTATCAAAATAATCTTGTATAGATTCCTTAGCATTGTAAATTGTATGAATATCTGCTGTAATTGTAAATGCTTTAGAATTCACTTCCTTCATCATCTGTTTTAAATCGCTGATAGTATTTACTAATGTGGTACTTTGCCTGGATAATGTTTCCATTGTCAAAGACACCCCATATTTTTCAGCAAATCTGCACAATTCGCCAACCATCCAGACACTACGATCCCATGCTTCCTGTCTTGTCTCAGAATAAGACTGCCAGCCGGATGTAATCAAAAGTTTCGGACACGATAATTCATGTGCTGCTAGAATCATATTCTGAAAATACTGTTTTGCTTTTTCTCTTAACTCTGTCTTTTTTACTGCCATATGAAATGGATTCGGACAAGATTGTCTAGGAGTAATGCTTACTATACGGATATCATACTGACTCATTAGTTTTTTAATATATTTTGTATCTTCATAATTATTACTGTCAACGAAATAATGGGAACCGCAGGTCCAAAGATCCATAGAATGATAACCAATCTCTGCGATTGATTTCATATAATCATTCAGTTCATAAAACCGATATATATGATTCATTGGGGCAAATTGTTCAATTCCCAATGTTTTTACCATCTGTTCTCAGACCCGAATAATTTCATATAATGTTCTAACTCTGCTTGGAATCCTGCCACACCTGCTGCAATTGTCTGCTGCAAATTCATCTTTTTCGGTGTAAATTCATCTTTTCCGGAACCATGAACTTCTGTGGAAGCAAGGGCTTCTCTTAATGCCTGCTTTCCTGCCTCACTGACATCTGTATTTAAATTTACTTTCTGAATTCCTGTTCTTACTGCTTTTGCAAGATTTTCATCCCCTGTTCCAGAACCTCCGTGCAATACTAATGGGACTGGTACTTCCTTAGATAAATGATCTAAAAGTTCAAATTCCAAATGTGGTTCTCCTTTGTATACTCCATGAGAAGTTCCAACTGCAACTGCCAGACAATCAACTCCGGTTTCTTCCACATACTTTAATGCTTCTTCTAATTTGGTAAGTCCTGCATCTCTTGTTTCTTCATATTCAGCACCCTGTCCTACATGTCCAAGTTCTGCCTCTACCGAAGTTCCTACTGCATGAGCGATTTTTACAATTTCTTTTACTTCTTCTACATTCTTTTCATAAGCACATGTAGAACGATCAATCATAACAGAACTAAATCCTGCATGAATTGCTTTTACAATATCTTCATAAGCTCCACCGTGATCTAAGTTTAGAGCAAATGGTACTTCTGGATACTGTTTTTCATAATATCTTGCAATATCAGCACATTCATAAATTCCATGAACTGCTGCAACATCTAAAATAATCGGTGCTCTTAATTTTTTCGCTGCTAAAAAACATGCCTCAATAGTTTCTCTATTAAATACATTCGGTGCTGCAACTCCATACCCTTCTTTTTTTGCTTTTGCTAACAATTCTCCCATTGGTATCATCATAATCGTTATTCTCCTTTCGGCTTTTCAAATTTCATCACTGTTTATCCGGATGTCTTTATATAAAACAAAAAGCATGCCAACTTAGTGTCATGCTTTTGTCAAAATATTTAATTTTCCTCGAAAAACCTCATATTCCCGCTAAAATATCATAAATATAACCAATTTCAGAAATTGGAATTTTCACACTATAAGTCTTTTCAATCACACTAAACGCTGCCTGTATCTGACGAATTTCCTTTTTGTGAATTTTTTGAAACTTATCTTTCTCTGGATAATCTTCAATTGCCGAATTACGAATCAAACGTTCTGTCAAGCAGCCCACATGAATAAAAAGATTAATTTTTGTACTATTTTTTAGCTTCCTTCCTGTCAAAAACTCATACTGTTTCATTGCCTCTTCAATATGCATTAAAATTTTTTCCGTGTCTAAAATTGTCAAAAATCCTAATAAACGGTTCATAGAAAAATTTCGTATTAAATTATCATTCAATTTTTCCATAGAAACTGCGTCCGCAACATTTTTCAACATATTAATCATCTGTTCCGTTGCTGCTCCGGAAACTAATTGTTCCAATGGAATAAACTTTTCCTGTCCTATTTGGGGATTTTTTGTACCTACAATTCCTAAGACTTCACACTTCTGGTAGATTCCTTTCACAATTTCCACATTTTGTAGTTGATCATAATCATAAGAAATCACTTGAATATCCATTTCTTTTGGAATACTGTTTTCAATCAACAGACGAATCTGCTCCGCCGTTCCTGTGCCGGTAATGCAACAAGTTAAAATAGTTTTTTGTTTTTGTATTTGAGGATATATGATTTTATACTCCGTTTCATTCTCCTCTTCAAGAATCCGAACAATATCTTCTAATTTCTCTTCCTTTTGAATCAATTCTCCTGCCATAATTGCCATTTGTGTTGAAATATTATTCATTACAACGAGCGGTGATTTTAAATTTTCTTCAAAAGATCGATAAATTTCCCTTAAAGAACCCATATCAACCATTAAAATAATTCCATGGCTGACATCATTTTTTTCTACATACTCTTTCATCCATTGCACGACGTCGGATACATTTTTCTCAATTGGCATATCCACAGATTCAAAAATATTTTCATCCAATATTCGGTTAGCAACATCTGCAACACTGCTTGCTGTCGCATATCCATGGGCTAAAATTACTGCTCTTGGTCTTTTCCTGGAAAGGGAAACATTTAAAAGACTTCGAATATAAATTGTCAATGGAATTAAATCTTCTTGTGTTGACACAATATCCATTTTAGAAGACAGCATATTAAGAATCCGCTTTGCAATATGAATTTCCTTCGGATACTCTTCTAATATATACTGCATCAATTCATTGGGAATGAAAATATTTTGTTTCCGAAAGTGTTGATTCATACAGAAAAAATACGCCGTAATCGCATGGAGACTATTTCCTCCAAACTGAACATTACAACTGTACTCTACATATCGAAACGCTTCCTGCACGCTGTTTACAATATATTTACGCATAGTATTTTCATTTTCAGAATTCTGATTATAAATCAAACAATCCAATACATCATTAACTGTGTGCATGCATCGTTTTTCAAACTGTTCCTTTGCATAATTCTGACTGCGAAATTCTCCAAAAATAGCAATCAATTTTTCAAACAGTTCTTGATGATAATCTTTTCCGTTCTTATCTCCAGATAATATTTCCTGTATTGGGGCGTTCGGATAAATTTCTACCGTATCATAATTTCCAATTTTATTTTCCGCTTTCTCTGCAATCCCCTTTAACACATCTTCCGGAAGATGCTCCAAATGTATATCAATTTCATTTTTTCGTTTCTTTTTTGCATATGCAGTTGCACAAATAAATTTTATTTTATTCTCTAAATCTCCAATATTTCCTTGATAAAGATGATTTAACAACGCTTCAATTACATTACCAGACACTTTCATCTTCTTATCCAACACCTTACTTTCTTCTATAAAGAAATGGTAAATAAACTGCAAACGTTCTTGCTCTCCTCTCTCTCTCAAAGAAGGTATCTGTACAACAATAGGTATTCTTCTTAAAAATGTATCTAGAAAATTTGATTCCAAATTTTCTGTGGTAGCCATGACCATCCGCACTTTTGCTTTATGCCATCCTTCACTTTCTCCCATTCTTCGAAAAATTCCTTGATCCAGAAAGACAAACAGCTTTTCTTGACTTTCACTGTTTAATCGATGCACCTCATCTAGAAATAACATTCCACCGTCTGCTGCCTCCAACAATCCCTTGGTTGTTGCATAAGCTCCAGTAAAAGCTCCCTTGACGTACCCGAACAAATTACTGGACAATAATTCAATATTATTTACGTACTGAGCACAGTTCATAATTATAAAAGGAGCATCCGGCTTAAGAATTCCTTCTTGCACTGCAAATTCATAAATTTTTCTTGCCATAAAACTTTTCCCTGATCCGGTCGGCCCGTGAAGAAACACTGGAAGACTGGTATTGGGATAAAAAATAGAAGTTTTCATCTGTTCAATTGGGTTTTTTAAACTTCCATTAGAACCAATCAGATTTTGAAAAACATCCTGTTCTTCTACAAAATTTATTTCCTGTTTTTCTTCCTTTTGGATGCCATTTTTCCGCTTATTTTCATCTAAGAGGTCATTCACACTAGCATAAACATCCTTTGACACTGTAAAAAAATTTTTTTCAAATACTTTTTTATCTAGAAAGCGAACCGGTCTTGTATTAATTTTAAAAAATGTTTTTCCAATTTCTTGATTCAGATAATAGCTGACTGTATTTCTTTTTACTTGAAAATATCCGGCAATTGCTTCCGCTGTCAGCACAGTATCTAATTCTTCCAAGCTAATTTTTGCTGTATTTTCTTTTACATATTGAATAATGGAATCTTTCAGCAACTTTCTCTCTCCTTTTCTCATTTTTGTATTATTATTATATATACAATACTTTTCATCTGCAACCCTCTAAATTTTCACACTAACACTTGGCATCATTCTTGCTTTATAAAAAAATATCATTTAAATTGAACTATTTTTAATAACGAGGTGTATAAAAAATGAAGAAAAAACTTTTAATTGCAACACACAGTGTATTTGCTGATGGAATCAAAAATGCTATGGAACTTGTAACTGGAGAACAAAATTCTGTTTCTACTTTATGTGCATATACCAATGACATGACAGAGGTAGAAACTCCTATCAAAGAAATTATTGATGCGTTATGTGATGACGAAGAATTAATTGTAACAACAGATATTTTCGGCGGAAGCGTCAATAATGAATTTATGAAATATCTTTCAAAATCAAATATTCACCTGATTGCTGGAGTAAATCTTCCCTTACTTTTTGAACTAATTATGAATCTTGAATCGGAAAACACAGTTCAAATGATTGAAAATGCAATACAAAATGCCAAAGAACAATTGCAATACTGTAATCCTTTAATACAATGTTCTATTACAGAAGAAAACTTTTAGTAAGATTTGGAGTGTGATGAAATGAATTTCAGCCCTAAAACTACTTTAGTGCAAACCCAAACATTATCTCAAACACAACTACAGTCTTTAAAAATACTGTCTTTGGATAATTTTGAGTTAAATAACTTCCTTCAAAATGAATATATTGAAAATCCTTTGCTAGATTATAATGAAAATTCAAATCTTCCTTCATGGAATCAATATGTTTCCTATTCCTCCGCTAAAGAAGACGAGGATATTTACAAAGAAATCCCTGACTTTTCGGAGAATGGAATCAAAGAATTCCTTCTGGATCAGTTAAACCAAAGAAATTTTTCAGATTTACAGTGGACAGCAATGCAGACCATGATTGACTGTCTAGATGACTGTGGTTATTTTAAATTGTCGTTAAAGGATTTCAGTCAATGGTTTGGTATTGATATATCTACTGTAAAATACTGCTTGGACATACTATCCTCTTTGGAACCATTAGGGATTTTTTCAAAAGATCTTCCACACTGTCTTTTACGTCAGTTAGAAGCAAGGCAGGAACTGACACCGGAACTCAATCAAATCATCCGTTATCATCTGGATGACATTGCTGCTGGAAAAATTAATACTATCACACAAAAACTTTCTATGTCTACACAGGATGTCCGAAAATGTATTGCAAAAATCAGAGAATTAAATCCACGCCCAATCTCTGGATTTCTTACTAATTCCACAGATTATATTGTGCCAGATATTCTTATAGATTATCAAGACAGCAGTTGGATTATTAGATTAAACGATCAGTGGATTGGAAATTATTCCCTCTGTGACTATTATTTAAATATGATGCATACTTCGCAGAGTCCGGAGTTAAAAGAATATTTCCGTAAAAAATACAATCGTGTGCAATTGATTATGCATAGTATTGAACAACGCCGAGAAACAATCTTAAAAATTACATCTGCTGTTTTAGAGCGCCAAAAAGACTATTTTACTGGAAATAGCACATTAAAACCTATGACACTTGCCGATATCGCTTCTGATATTTCGATGCACACATCCACCATCAGCCGTGGAATCAAAAATAAATATCTCCAATACCCTTTTGGAGTGGTTTATTTGAAAGATTTATTCACATCTTCTGCTGGAAAAAAGGATAACAACAGCCCAATTACCGTAAAAAAACAATTGAAGGCTATAATCGCTTCTGAAAACCCTAACAAACCCTACAGTGATTCGACATTATCAAATTTATTAAAACAAAAAGGAATCAAAATTTCCAGACGTACTGTCGCAAAATATAGAGAAGAGATAGGAATTAAAAGTACATATAACCGAAAAATATATAACGAATAGAAAGGCCGCATCTGGAATCCGCAATGCAGAAATGGTACGAGAAATGATAAACGCTGGAGTAGACCAATTCGGAATCAGTCATTCCAGCGTCATGAAAATCATTTTGGAATTAGCTGCAATTGAAAATCATCGTAATCTTTCTAATATTACTGCTATGTTACGAAACTGTATTCACAGCATTTCCGATACCGTAGCAACATGATGCCTTCATCCTTGCTACGGTAACATCACAATTATCATTGCTTTTGATAATTTCAGTCAATTTTTCTAAATAGCCTACTGCATCCAATTGGGAACTTCCAACATATTCTGACTACCTGAGTACAGAATACAATCCTATGTCAACAAAAAACAGTTAACACTAGACGATCTTTGTCTCATATAAAAAATTTTCAAAGAACCTCTTAATCACGTACTTTTATGTGTACTTCTCTTAATTGCTGTTCTGTAATCTCGCTTGGGGCTCCGTACATTAAATCCTGTGCAGTTCCGCTCATTGGGAAATCATTGATATAGCAGAAGCGGTATGCATTTTTCTCCAGTAAATCCAAACGGCTTCCCAGTTCATCTCTGATCTGCCCCGCATAGATGTAGGCTGCCTTTTCCGGCGCTGCCGATCTTGCGTCTGTCGTATATTTCTGAGCAACATTGTATTTTAATACATCTGCTCCAAAGGTTGATCCTGCCCCCTGTTTTGTACCGCTTCCAACTTCCTCATTGTCAAAGACACTGCACATCGTCACATAATCCTTAGAGCTTCACGATTTATTAATCGTTAAAGCGACAACCCCTTATTTTTATGCATAAAAAATCCCCTCTGTGATTGCTCACAAAGGGGATTTTGATTTATTAGATTAAGATCATCTAAACAATAGGTAATGCCTATTTATCAGACATTTCTTTTAATCTGTTGTATTTAGCTTCTGCGTTTGCTTTAGCTTCTGCGAACAGTTCTTTAGCTCTTTCAGGGTTCTGACGAGATAAAGCGTTGTAACGAACTTCTCCCATGATGAAGTCTTCGTATTCTGTTGTAGGAGCTTTAGAATCTAAGTGGAATGGATTCTTTCCTTCAGCAGCTAATGCTGGGTTGAATCTGAACAGATTCCAGTATCCAGAAGTAACAGCTTTCTTTTCTTCTGTCTGAGCAATCTTCATTCCACCCTTGATACCATGGTTGATACATGGAGCGTATCCGATTACTAATGATGGTCCTGGATAAGCTTCAGCTTCAGCGATTGCTTTAACTGTCTGGTTGTAATCAGCACCCATAGCGATCTGTGCTACATATACATATCCGTAGCTCATTGCGATTGCTGCAAGGTCTTTCTTCTTAGTTCCTTTACCAGCTGCCTGGAACTGAGCGATTGCACCTAAGTTAGTAGATTTAGATGCCTGTCCACCTGTGTTAGAGTAAACTTCTGTATCGAATACGAATACGTTTACGTCTTCTCCAGATGCTAATACATGGTCAACACCACCGAATCCGATGTCGTATGCCCATCCGTCACCACCGAAGATCCACTGAGATTTCTTAGATAAGAATTCTTTCTTAGCAAGGATTTCTTTGGCAGCGTCACATCCACAAGCTTCTAATGCTGCTACTAATTTATCTGTAGCTGCTCCGTTCTTGCTTCCGTCTGCATATGTGTCTAAGTATTCAGCTGCTGCTGCTTTAACATCTGCGTTATCTGTAGATTCAGCTAATGCAACAACTTTTTCTTTTGTCTGTTCTCTTAATGTATTCTGTCCTGTGAACATACCTAAACCAAACTCTGCGTTATCTTCGAACAGTGAGTTAGCCCAAGCTGGTCCCTGTCCTTTAGCGTTTGTTGTGTATGGTGTAGCAGGTGCAGATCCACCCCAGATAGAAGAACATCCTGTTGCGTTTGCGATGTACATTCTTTCACCGAATAACTGAGTGATCAGTTTAGCGTAAGGTGTTTCACCACAACCAGCACATGCTCCTGAGAACTCAAGCAATGGCTGTCTGAACTGGCTTCCTTTAACGGAATCAGCTTTGAATTTAGCAAGTACTTCTTCTTTAGCTGGTAATTTCTGACCATAGTCATAAACTTCCTGCTGATCTCTCTGAGAATCTAATCCAGCCATTGTAAGAGCTTTTTCACCCTTCTTACCTGGACAGATGTTTACACAAGATCCGCATCCTAAACAGTCAAGAACTGTAACTGTCATAGCGAATTTATATCCTGGCATTCCAGTCATATCAGCTGTCTTAGTAGCTGCTGGAGCTGCTGCTGCTTCTTCTTCTGTCATAGCTACTGGACGGATTGTTGCATGAGGACATACATAAGCACAGAAGTTACACTGGATACAGTTATCTGGATTCCAAGAAGGAACGTCTACTGCTACTCCACGTTTTTCAAATGCAGATGCACCTAAAGGCATATGTCCATCAACATAAGGCATTAAATCGCTAACTTTAAGAGCGTTACCTTCCTGTCCGTTAACGTAGTTCTGTACGTTGTTGATGTAATCAACAAGAGGTTTGTTATCTCCCTTAGCTTCAACGAATAAGCTTTCTGTTTCAGCGTCAGCCCATTCAGCTGGAACTGGTACTTCAACGATAGCTTTTGCACCAGCGTCGATCGCATCGTGGTTCATCTTAACGATAGCTTCACCCTTCTTGCTGTAAGAAGCTGTTGCAGCGTCTTTCATGTATTTGATCGCATCTTCTTCAGGGATAATTCCTGATAATTTGAAGAATGCAGACTGTAATACAGTATTGATACGTCCACCAAGTCCGATTTCTTTACCGATCTTGATACCGTCAATGATATAGAACTTAATGTTGTGTTTAGCTAAGTAAGCTTTTACCTGTCCTGGAAGATGTTCTCCAACTTCTTCTGGAGCCCAGCTGCAGTTTAACAGGAATGTTCCACCGTCTTTTAAGTCCTGAACCATGTTATATTTTGTTAAATATGGTGCACAATGGCAAGCAACAAAGTCAGCTTTGTTGATCAGGTATGTTGATTTGATTGGGTCATCTCCGAAACGTAAGTGGGACATTGTAACACCACCGGATTTCTTAGAGTCATAATCAAAGTATGCCTGAGCATATTTGTCTGTATGGTCACCAATGATCTTGATAGAGTTCTTGTTAGCACCAACAGTACCGTCGGCTCCAAGTCCCCAGAATTTACATGCTACGATGCTGTCTGGAGCTGTAACTGGAGTTTCTCCTCTTTCAAGAGATAAGTTTGTAACATCATCCACGATAGATAATGTGAATTCATTTTTATCAACGTTTTCGAATGTAGCGATGATATCAGCTGGTGTAGTATCTTTAGAACCTAATCCATAACGTCCACCATTGATTGTGCAGCTTTCGAATTTTGTTCCTCTTAATGCGTTAACAACATCAAGGTATAATGGTTCTCTTGCTCCAGGCTCTTTAGATCTGTCTAATACGTTGATAACTTTTGCTGTATCAGGGATTGCTTCTACTAATTTCTCAGCAACGAATGGTCTGTAAAGACGAACTTTAACAACACCGACTTTTTTACCCTGTTTCATTAAGTAATCGATTGTTTCGTCGATTGTTTCACAAACAGATCCCATAGCGATGATTACGCTCTCAGCGTCTTCAGCTCCATAGTAGTTGAATAATTTATAATCTGTTCCGATCTTAGCGTTAACCTGATTCATGTAATCTTCAACGATTGCAGGGAAAGCATTATATGTTGAGTTAGCTGCTTCTCTTGCCTGGAAGAAGATGTCTGGGTTCTGAGCTGATCCACGAAGAACTGGATGTTCTGGGTTTAAGCACTCAGCTCTGAATTTGTCGATTGCTTCATAATCAACCATATCTGCAAGATCATCATAATCCCACATTTCAATTTTCTGAATTTCATGAGATGTTCTAAATCCATCGAAGAAATGTAATACAGGAACACGTCCTTTAATTGTTGCTAAATGAGCTACTGCTCCTAAGTCCATAACTTCCTGAACACTAGAGCTGCAAAGCATTGCGAAACCTGTCTGACGACATGCATAAACGTCAGAGTGGTCACCAAAGATGTTCAGTGCGTGAGATGCAAGTGCACGAGCAGATACATCAAATACGCAAGGCATCTGTTCACCAGCGATCTTATACATGTTAGGGATCATTAATAACAGACCCTGAGATGCTGTATAAGTAGTTGTTAATGCACCAGCTGCTAAAGAACCATGTACAGTTCCTGCTGCTCCTCCTTCAGACTGCATTTCAACTAATTTTACAGGATGTCCGAAAATATTTTTCTTTCCCTGTGTTGCCCACTGGTCAGTTGACTCTGCCATTGGTGAGGATGGTGTAATAGGATAAATTGCTGCAGCTTCTGTAAAAGCATATGATACGTGTGCAGCGGCTGTGTTACCATCCATGGTTTTCATTTTTCTTGCCATGTTCTCTTCCTCCTAAAAAATCTCGTGTGAATATATCCACACATTGTTAATCTCTACGTCCACCTAGCATATGGGCGTAGAAAATATCACTACAACTTTCACAAGTTGCTTAAAACATAAACAAAGCTGTATACATATAACTTTTGTATACAGCTTTATTCTACATTATTTGCACAAGTTTTTAAAGAGATTTTTATGTATTTTTAGGTATTTTTTTTTGTACGCCAAAAAAATAACAATCTTTTTGAATCCTTAGTAAAATACTCAAGATTTTGAATTCGTTGTATTTGTGCTATTTGTACTATTTTTATCTTTTGTACTTGTGCTTTTCGCATTCTTATGTTCATCGAATGTTTTTGTGAAAATATGAGTTCCCTTTTTGCTTCCGTCAGTTCTATAATATAGATAATCATGTTTCTTCGGATGCATCGCAGCCTTGATCGCCGTGTCTGACGGATTACAAATCGGTCCTGCTGGTAACCCTTTCATAACGTAAGTATTATACACCGTTTTCACTTTCAGATCTTTATAATAAACTTTCTTCGCATTATATAATCCATTTGTTGTGGTATACAAAACGGTCGGATCGATCTGAAGTCTCATTTTCGCTGCAAGGCGATTCTCAATGACTCCTGCGATCATCGGACGTTCTGACATATTGCTTGCTTCACGTTCGATCATTGATGCGATCGTCATGATCTCTGCCATAGAACGCTTTCCTTTATAAGATTTCGCAAGTGCTGAATATTTCTTATCGAAATTATCAAGCATCTTCTGGATCAGATCTTCTGGTTTGGAACTTTTGTAAATCTTATAAGTATCCGGATACAGATAACCTTCTAATTTGTACTTTGTTCCCTTCTTTGGGTCAATGTCTTTAATAAAATCGTTTTTATACTGATCTGTATTCTTCGCAGCCTTTATAAATTCATCTGCTTTAAAGACTCCCTGTTTCTCTAGTCGTTTTGCTATCATATCAATGGAATATCCTTCCGGGATCATGACTGTGACGACTCTTCTTGCCTCTGCAAGTTTTCTGGCCTCTTCTGCTTTCTGCTGCCTGTAAGCCATATATTTTCTTCCAGCAAATATACCTCCTGCCACAATGACCACTAGTAAAATGATGACTCCAATGACAAATGGAACTCTGGAACGATTTCTTCTTCCACGTCTGCGCCCCCTTCTGCGCCTTCTGGAATTATGATCAAAATCTAAATATAAATCCATGATGTCCTCCCAAATTTTTATTATCGTATGATTTTAAAATCATACTGTGTTCCTATGCTATTATACTCGCATTTTGTAGAAATAAAAGCTTTTTCATTAAATTTTGTTCATATTCTTAACTTTTTTGTAATTTTTGTGAAAAAATATGCATATTTTGGATTGTAACTCTTCTGGTCAAACTGCTGTACTTTTTTTAGTATTTCCATTATAATCAAAGCATAGCCGTAAATGGCAAAAGATTATAGAATATAGAAAGGAATTTCATATTATGGCAAATCCAATTGTAACGATCACTATGGAAAATGGTGATGTAATGAAAGCAGAATTATATCCGGAGATCGCTCCGATCACTGTTGAGAACTTTGTAAATCTTGTAAAAGACGGTTTCTATGATGGTTTAACTTTCCATCGTATCATCAACGGATTTATGATCCAGGGTGGATGCCCATTAGGTACAGGAACAGGTGGTCCTGGACATACGATCAAAGGAGAGTTCAGCCAGAACGGTGTGATCAACAACTTAAAACACACTCCTGGTGTTTTATCCATGGCTCGTTCTATGATGCCTGATTCTGCCGGATCACAGTTCTTTATCATGCACAAAGCTGCTCCACATTTAGATGGACAGTACGCAGCATTCGGTAAGATCATCGAAGGAATGGATGTTGTAAATAAGATTGCTGAAGTTGCAACAGATTATTCCGATAAACCATTAGAACCACAAGTTATGAAGACTGTAACTGTGGAAGAATAATCAACTATATCCTTACAGCACAGAGCCGGACCATCAATCTTCATTTGTATCCGGCTCTTAATTTTTATAAATATTTAGATGGGGAATGATAATATGAGTGAAAACAACAAACTAATCTTTCTGGATGTCGATGCGACTTTGTACAGTAAAGAACAGCGTCTGGTTCCAGAATCTACGATCAAAGCAATCCATGAAGCACAAGAAAATGGTCATAAAGTCCTGATCAACACTGGACGACCTCTTGTTTATTTTGAAAAAGAGATTCTCGATATTGGCTGCGACGGTTATCTTTGTTCTAACGGAGTTCACATCCTTCTTGATGGCGAAACGATCTATCACAAAACAGTTCCTGAAACAGTGGTCGAACAGATCAAACGGATTTGCGTAGAAAACAATATCTATGGAACCTTTGAAGGGGAAAAATGTTCTTATTTCCGCGATCATAATGTTGACTTTCATCCACATTATGGATTTATGATCACTGCTTTTGACCTTGCTCCTTATATGGCGCATGAGTTTACATGGGATCATGTTGAAAATCCTGATAAAGGGACTGGTCTTACATATGTCGCTGATCATCTCAATATCTCTACAGATGACTGCTACGCATTTGGAGATAGTAATAACGATATCTCCATGTTTAAAGCTGCTGGCCATGGAATTGCTATGGGAAATGCCTGTGATGAGTTAAAAGAAATTGCAGAATATGTTACAGATTCCGTAAACGATGACGGGATTTATCATGCATTTGAACATTATCATTTGATTTAATATAAGAGGGGTATTGCAAGTTTTTGTTACTACTTTTGCAATTTAGAAGAAAAGCAGCTAGAAATCTTAAATTTTGATTTCTAACTGCTTTTTCTTTCAATAAATATCAGAGATTACTTTACTATTTAATTTTAATTGTAACCGTCTTGCTCTTTCCGCTTCCATCCACTGCTCTTGCTGTGATCTTCACGGATTTTTTCTTTCCAGCTTTGTATGTTGTTACAGTTCCTTTGGAAGAAACTTTCGCATATTTTGTATTGCTGCTTGACCATTTTAAAGTTCTATTTGCCCCTGAAGATGCACTTGTTTTTCCTTTCAGATATAACTTCTTACCAGCTTTTACTGATTTAACTCCAGAAATATAGACTTTCTTGACAATACCTTTCTTGACATAGATCTTATATGATGCTTTCTTACCACTTCCGTCTTTGGCTGTCGCTGTGATCGTTACTGTTTTTCCACCCATTTTCTTCTTCGTTGTAACGACACCGCTGCTGCTGACTGTTGCAACTTTGGTATTGCTTGATTTCCATGTAACACCTTTATTGTATGCGTTGGATGGTGTTACGGTCGCCTTTAATGTTACTTTCTTACCAGTTGCGATCTTGTTAGATGTTGTTGTTGTGATCGTAATCTTGCTGACTTTGATATTTTCTACTGTTACGATGCAGTACATTACATTTCCGTCAGATGTTATTGCCGTAATAATTGCTTTTCCTGCAGTCTTAGCTGTTAATTTACCTGCTGCATCAACTGTTACAACTGCTTCGTTAGAAGATGTCCATTTTACTGTTCCGATTGAAGCTGTTGCATAATCTGGTAAATATGTGATCTTCAGCTGTTCTGTCTTGCCTGGATTTAATGTTACAAATGTTTTGTTTAATACAACCGCCTGTGTAGGAATCTTACCTGTTTCATCTGTTGTGTAAACTTTGATCGTTTTTGTTGTTGTTCCAGCTTTTAATGTCAGTGTTGCCATCTGACCTTTTGTTCCGGCTTTGATCTTATCTCCTGTAATGGATACTGCTGCCAGATTAGATGATGTGATCGTGCATGCTTCTTTGCTATCTACGAATACACCTTTTGTAAACTGCTGTATTGTTAATTCCTGTCCTTCTTTTAGATACAGGCTGTCGCTTAAGAATGACATTCTTGTCGCTGTGCTTGCTGTTGTTGGCAGATATAATGATTCTAACTGTGCTTTCAGATCATTTAATGCTGTAAAATCTGTCACAGATGTTCCTCTTAGATAGAGTGTTTTTAATTGTTTTAAATTCTTTACGAAACTGATATCTGTGATGTTTTTGTTGTTTTCGAGATCGATCTTTTTGCAATTGACTGCTTCAGATAAACCTGCTAAATCTGCATTCGTCAGATCTTTATTTTCTAAATTAATAAATTTTACATTTTTGATCTCTTCTATTGAGATCATTCCATCATTATTTCTATCTGCCTTTTCTTTTTTTCCATCTTTATTTGCATCTGCCTCTAATGCATCGTATACTTTGTAGCTTGTCAATGGAATGATATCTTTTCCTACGGCTGCTACCTGAATCTCAATCGTTGCTGTATATGTCTTTCCTGCTCTTACTACTACCGCTTCTACCGTTGCTTTTCCTGCTGCTTTTGGTTCCAGATAGTATGTCTTTGTTCCATCCTGCGCTGTTTCTGTGCGGATATTTAAGATCTTTGTATCTTTTGATGTGATCGTTACTACATCATCTTTTTCCAGATTATTTAATTTGATCTGTTTCTTAAATGCTCCTACACTTACATTTGGATCATTTTTATCAAACTCTGGTGTTGTTGCACTTTTGGCTGTCACATTTACTGGAATCGTTGCAAATACTGTTGGTGTTGTTGTGCTCTCAACTTTTAAATTCGTCGTTCCTGCTTCTGCTGTATCCACTGCTTCCAGACTTATGGATCCATCTGACTGAACCTGGATTGATTTTAATTTTGCTGTTGTTCCTGCTGCTACTTCCTCAGAATACTTAACATCTTTGCATCCTTTTAAAATTCCTTTTGGAAGAATAGGGTCATTTGTTTTGGCTCCTTTTTCTACTGTAATCGGATCTTTCTTAATCAAAGCAATTCTATCTACTGTGGAAACCTTTGTACCTTCCAGATTGATTTCCTTTAGATTCGTCATAGATTTTAATGCATCAATCTTACTTATATTTGTATTCTTGCTTAAATCTAATTTTTCACAACCAGTTGCATACTGAAGATATGCTACTTCTGTATCTGTCAGACCTTTGTCAGAAAGATTGATCTCTGTCTTCGCTGCTAAGTCTGCTTTAGTAAGCGCACCTTCTTCCTTTCCACTAAATACCTGATACATCGTTTGTGAAGTAAATGGAATGATATTATCATCTTTGCTTAAATTAAATTCAAACTGAGCACTTACTCCATCTAATGGCTTTTTATTCTTTTCAAATGTTGCTATTACAGTAACTTTTCCGCTGTCTTTTAATGCAATTGGCATATACTTCACAACTTCTGTTCCATCTGCTTGTTTGAAAGTCTTTTGTTCAATCTTTAATGCTTTTTCATCAGAAATATTGAAGTTGACTTTATCGAAATCTTTTGCCTGCGTTCCCTGAAATTCATAATACTTGAAATTTCCTACTGTTACATTCTGGGATTCTGCTGCAAATGAAATCCCACTTGTAACTGTTGGTGTGGTTGTACCTTCCTGTGTCACCGCTGCCTGATTCCCCTGATCTGCTGTTGCCGCCATTACCGTAAATCCGTTGACCGGTATCATGGATATACTGAGCAGACATGCTAACAGTTTCTTTCTGCTCTTTCCATTTAAGTGGCTGAATACTTTCCATCCTTTTTGCATGAAATTCGTCCTCCTTTTCTTCATGTTTGAATCTGCATATTGCTTTGTTTATTATAACACTTTTTTGTGTAGAATGCATAAAAGAGTGATCAATCTGATCACTCTTTTAGCGCATTTTGAGATTATTTAATTTTAATCGTTACAGTTGCTTTCTTTCCACGTACTTTTTCCCGTGGAATCTTAGTCTTCTTCATAAGTGAAAGCTCCCTATTAACTTATTATCCCTATTTACAATTACTATACTTTTTTAATTATACTCCTGCATTAATCTTTATTCAATGTATTTGTTCACATTTTATACACATTTTTCATGCATACAACAACAATAAAAAGACTAGGACAATCAGTTTTGGAAGATGTATATTTATACAATCCAAAACTGACTGTCCTAGTCTTTTGTTCATTAGAGTTTTTATTTAATTATTTATATCTTTAATGCTGTGGCACTCCATTAGGTTCCAATGTTCCTCCAACCTGTTTCTTCATTCTGAAGCGGTAGAAGATGATCGTTGCTAATGTTGACACAACTAAGATTCCAACAAATACTGCAATATCCTGTCCGATCTGTCCATCCATAGATAGTGTGTGACGGAATGCGTGTACTGTATAGCTGAATGGCATATATTTGTGTAATACTGTGTAGAAGTGTGGTGCCATATCCAATGGATATGTTCCTCCGGCTGCACCTAACTGTACGACCATGAATACTAACATGACGTAACTTCCGACACGGTTTAATAACATCTCGCCAAAGCAGATCAATGACATAAATGCCATGGATGCTAAGACGGCCATTCCAAATGTTTTTCCTACGTAGTGTGGTTCGAGTCCATTGATTCCCATTAAAACTGCAACCATGATCACTGCCTGCGCAATGGATACTGCTGCCATGACTGTGACTTTGCTTAACCACCACTGAAGTCCACTCTTGACTTCTTCGTTTTTCTCCATTAAAGGATACATTAATGTAAATGCCATACATGCTACGAATAATCCAACGGACATCATATATGGTGCCATTGCGTGACCGTTGTTATCAACGTGTGAATATTCTACATTCTTAGCTTTTACTGGTGCTGCAAACATTTTGTTTGTCTTCTTGGTTGCTTTGATGCTGCTAACCTGATCTGCTCCTTTTTGTAATGAATCTTTTAATGTCTTGCTTCCACTCTGAAGTGTTCCGATTCCATTTCCAAGAGTTGTAGATCCTGCTGCTAACTGACTTGATCCACTTGCGATCTGTCCAGCTCCAGATGCTAACTGTCCGGCTCCACTGTTTAATGTATTGTTGTTAGCAACTAAGGCTGCTGTTCCTGATTTCAGTGTTTTTGTTCCTTTGTAAAGTTTTGCTGTTCCTGACTTAAATGTTGGAAGTTTTGAGCTTACCTGACCAATTCCACTATTCAGCTGAGTTGCTCCGCTATTTAATGCTTTGGAATTGTTTGTTAATGTTGTAAGTCCTGTGTTCAGACTTTCAACTCCTGCTGTGTAGTTGGCAATTCCAATCTTTAATCCGCTTGTGCTGTCGTTGATTCCAGATTCTAAGGTTGTCATTCCTGTCTGTACTTTTGTAGCACCTTCTGATAACTGAGTCAACGCCTGGATCATACCCATTGTATCCTGAGTTGTTCCCTGACGGTCTAATGTTGTTTTTACTTCATTTAAGCCTTCATACAGACCATTCATCATCGCTTTTTCGTATCCAGAAAGTGTCTGGGATGATTCTGCAAGTTGCTTAGATGATTTTGCTAAAGAACTAACATATGCTTTCACTGTTGCAAGTTGCTGTTCACTACTTGCGGACTGTGTTTTTGCTGTTATTTTTGTATCTGCCGCTTTCTGTGCATTTGTATATGTTTCATCAACATTATTTTCGACATCAGATGCTGCACTATCTACTTCATCAATCTCAGCTAATAATGCTTTTTTATCTTCTTCGCTTAATTTATCAAGTACAGATGAATTCTTTAACTTGCTTACTTTGCTGTTTAAATCAGATACACTTGACTTTGCATTTGCTGCACTGCTTGCTGCTTTCTGTGTTGATGTCTCTGATGCGGTTGATCCAGCAGAAAGCATTTGATTTAATTCATTTAATTTTGTATTAAATGCTTCTAATTGTGTATCGAAATTGCTTCGTTTGCTTATAATTCCATCTTTCTTCGCTTCATTTTCTTTTAACTGAGTTCCAAGTCCATTGGATGTTTCTTTTGTCTGACCCAACAGATTTTTAAGACCTGCTGATAATGTTCCAGTTCCATCTTTTAAATCCTTACTTCCACTGGATAATTTCTCAACACCTGCATTTAATGCTTTATTATTCGCTGCAAGCTGTTTGCTTCCAGCCTGTGCTGTGCTGACTCCGTTTGTGTACTGGGAGATTCCTAATTTTAAGGATTTAGAGCCATTGGATAACTGAGTTGCTCCTGTCTGCAGAGCTGCAACTCCATTTTTCAATGTCTTTGTTCCTGATTTTAAAGATTTTGCTCCACTGTCAACTTTGGCTACACCTGCTGTATATGTTTTTAGCCCTACGGAAAGTGATTTTGCTCCATTCTGAAATGTTAATGTGCTGGATGCTAATTTCTTTAAATTCTGTTCGATCGTATCATTTCCAGCTTTCAGCTTCTTCGCTCCGCTTTCGATCTTTTTGGATCCATCTGCTGCTTTCTGGAAACCGCTTCCGACTGTCTTGATCTGATCAAATACGGTCTTTACATAAGTTTCTGTTACTTTTTCTCTGACTGACTTCTCAATCTTCGCCATGGCACTATCATCCATCTTGGATGCTACATAGTTCGTACCTGGGTTTGTCTTGTATGTCAGTTTCATCTGTTTTGGATTCTTATCCATTAATGTTGTTGCATTCTTTGAGAAATTTTCTGGAATGGAAATGATCATATAGTATTCTCCACTCTTCAATCCTTTCTCTGCTTTCTTGTCACTTACAAAATGAAAATCCAGTGATCCTGAATCTTTCAGATTCTTTACCAGATCATCTCCTACTTGTAATGTTTTTCCCTCGTAATTTACCTTCTTATCGTGATTGACTACCGCTACTGGTAATTGATCTGCATCTCCGTATGGATCCCACATAGAACCAAGGAATACAGATGTATAAATTGCAGGAATCGTAATGATCGCGATCAAAATGATAATCATCCAGGGGTTCTTTGAAATTTTCTGCCATTCTCGTTTTAACATGATCACAGCTGCTCCTTCCTTGCATTTTTATTACTTATATAGAGGTCATACCTCTTTGAATCATTGGTTATTATATGCACTTCCTTGATAAAAGTCAACAATTTATTGAACATTGGTCATTTTTTTATTTCATACATAACTTTCTTTTTCATTTATGATATATCATTTTTCTTCTGTTCATTTTCTTTTGATTCTGTTATGATAAAAGTGCTTTTTTTATTTGAATTTTAATGGAAACGAGGAATTTTATTACATATGATACAAGATATTTATCCACATAAACTAAACAATCAATATCATCCAGATCAAAAACCAGATGCTGACAGCATTATTTTATATTTTACACAGGAAGGTCTTCTTCATCGTTTATTAAAGAAAGAAGACTTAGAAGAAATGGGGCATGAAAATCTATTTTCTCTGGATGAAATGATCTATACCGGTGATGGTAAGAAACTTGCAAGACCAACTCTTTTAAATGAGGAACATCTATTTTTATCATTTCCTAGATTGAGTGATTTTGTGAATGATACTCATGTTACAGAAGAAACTCTTACATATCTTTTCTCTGTGGATGATGACAACTACTTCTTATTAAATGAAGCTCCTGAAGAGATTCCTGAAGATTATGAATTTAATACAGTCCGCGAGCTTCGCAATTTACAGATTGGCCCAAAATACCGCACGTTTGCTGCAATCACTGGTTTACATCTTTATAACTGGTACCGCACAAACCGTTTCTGTGGATGCTGTGGACACAAGACCGTTCATTCTTCCACAGAACGTGCTTTAAAATGCCCATCTTGCGGTCATCTGATCTATCCAAGAATCGTGCCTGCTGTGATCGTTGGTGTTAAAAATGGTGATAAGATCCTGCTTACAAAATACCGCAAAGGATTCACTCCTTTTGCATTAATTGCTGGGTTTACGGAAATTGGTGAAACTTTGGAAGAAACTGTTGCACGAGAGGTCATGGAAGAAGCTGGTATTCGTGTGAAGAATATTCAATATTATAAATCTCAGCCTTGGGGTGTTGTGGATGATCTGCTGGCTGGTTTTTATTGTGAGGTAGATGGAGATACAGAGATTCATATGGATGCTTCAGAATTGAAACTTGCTGAGTGGAAATCTCGTGATGAAATTGAATTGCAACCAAATGATTTTAGTTTGACGAATGAGATGATGCGGGCGTTTAAAGAAGGAAAGTTTTAGTTTGAAGACGGAAATTATTGGTGGAATATTATAAAAAGAGATCATGTGTCCGTACGCTTTGCTGACACATGATCTCTTTTTATAATATTCAAATAATTTACGTCATTCAAAACACTATACATTGTGTATGTTAGACGGTATTGGTTGATAATTTTTGTATTTATTAACAGAAAGTAAAAGGACTTCTACAACACCGATTTGTTGGAATGTTTATGAAGCATAATAACATTACTTTATGTTTGAAATACAATAGAAAGTGTCCCACTTTTCCCTTTGGAAGCTACTTTGGATGTCTCTTTTTCATTTAATAAAAATATTTATTTTGCTGTAGCAGTTTCTTTATGCCCACTCTTTATCTTATCATACTGTGCAAACATACCTGCAAGTAATGTTCCAGAGATTGAGTGCCATACACAAGATACTGCACAAATAATTGCTGATTCTGGTGTTGATGCGAACTGGGCTGTTGTTGTTGCAAGGTTTGTTGCTAATCCAGCATTCTGCATTCCAACTTCGATAGAAATTGTTCGTTTCTTTGCTGTGTTCATTCCAGTAAGTTTTCCCGCACAATATCCAAGGAAATATCCGAAACCGTTGTGTAAAAGTACTGCAACAAAGATCACGATTCCAGACTGGAAGAATTTTGATCCCTGTGATGAGATAACTCCACCAACAACACATGCAAGTCCAAGAACTGCCACACCCGGCATGACTTTCTGAACTTCTTTGAATGCTTCATTTTTTCCTAATGCGTAGTTTAATGCAAACCCGATCGCTACTGGTACGATAACCGTTTCTATGATAGATACAAACATTGGTAATCCATGAATTGTGATCTTGGCTCCGCTTGCCAGAAAGGATACCATCAGTGGTGTCATCACTGGAGAGAGGATTGTAGATACAGTTGTCATTCCAACAGAAAATGCAACATCTCCACCGCAAAGATAGGACATAATGTTTGATGATACTCCTCCAGGACAGCATCCTACAAGAATCAGTCCAAGAGCGATTCCATCTGGCAGATTCAGTAATTTTGTAATTGCAAATGCCAGGAATGGCATGATCAGATACTGAGCGATCGCACCAATACAGATATCAAATGGTCTTTGTGCAAGAATTTTGAAATCTTCTGTTGTCAGTGTCAATCCCATACTGAACATGATGACACCAATAATGATAGACTGACTCGTGAATTTATTTGCTACTGGATCCGTGAATAATTGAAAATTCACCCACCCCATCAACGATGGCAGGAAAAATGTAATGACTGCGATCGCGATGACAACGATAGATGTGTAGTCTGATAAAAATTTGCTTAGTTTTTGTAGTTGTTTCATATTATGTTACCTCCTGATATTCCTCACCGCCCTTCGCTATAAATCAAGAAAGAATCCTGCTCAGAGGACTTTTTATTTCATCGAAATTTTCTATGCAATAAAAAAGCCCCTTCTCAGAAAAATCCTGAAAAGGGACGAACTAATCCGCGTTACCACCCAATTTCTGCAATAAAATTACAGCTCTTAACGTACTATCATACGCTTTCCTTATAACGGAGGATTCCGGCGAGACTTACTGGTTCAAAATATTAATGTCAAGTAATGTTCAGTCCGCATCTTAGAGATGATATCTGTTCATGAAAATGTATCTGCTCACACCAACCGCAGACTCTCTGAAACACTTGATTCAAAAACAGCATTGTTCTCTTCAACGAATTTCGGTGAAGTTTATTTATTTAAAATATATTATAGTCCTTTGAGATAATTTGTCAAGTTTTAGTTCGATGACGGAAATTATTGGTGGAATATTATAAACATCTGTCTGCAACTACATAAATTGAAAACCAATAACGTCTAACATACACACCCTTCCGTTTGAAAATTCTTAATTTTATACGAGAATGTCTTCAGGTATTCATAAAAACATAAAAAAGATAGAGGTACGAAATGATAGAATTCCATAGGATTTTTTGCAAAATCGCAGCCAACACGGGCACTGTTTGAACGCAGTGAGTTGTGCAGGAGTGTTGGCGGATCAGCGTTTTGCAAAAAATCCGTCAATGGAATTCGTTTTTCGTACCTCTATCTTTTTTTATGTTTTTATGAATACTCGATACATTTCCGTTATGCAAATTAAAATTTATCCACAAATCTGAACAAATTTCTTAATTCTATCTACAGAAACACTTCGGTACCGATCTCCATCTTCATCGGATACCTGGAATGATACTCTCTCTCCCATTCCAGTCGCATCGACTCCCCAGCCTCTGCATGTGCTGTGTAATTGTTTGATTCCTGTTTTGTCTATGATCTTCTGGGCGTTGTTTTCGTTGACTCCACATCCTGCGATGATCTCAATCTGGTTCCCATATTTTTTCTGAAGATCTGCTAACAGATGAATTCCTTCTTCTGCGGTTGCTTCCTGTCCACTTGTCAGTAATCGATCAAATCCTAGATCGATCAGTGTTTCGATTGCCTCATATGGATCTCTTGTGCAGTCAAATGCTCTATGGAATGTTGCTTTGCGTCCTTCATTTTTTACATTTTCCAAGAATTCCTGACAACGGTTCTTATCGATTGTTCGGTCTTCATTTAAGAAACCGAAAGATACTCCATCTGTCCCATATGCTAATAGTAGCTTAAGATTCTCAAGCATCTGTTCATACTGGTAATTTGTATAGCAAAATCCCCCTGCTCTGGCTCTTACCATAGATACGATCTCAATATCGCTGTATTGTTTGATCATGATCAAGCTTCCTAAAGATGGTGTTAATCCACCTAAACTTAATGCACTGTTTAATTCTACTCTTTTGACTCCGCATTCGCTTGCCATCATGGCATCTTCGAAGCTTCCACAACATACTTCTATCATTGTTTTCCTTCCTTTACTTACAAATATTTTATGATTCCGGCATGTATTTTTTGCCTGTTTCTGTCTGGGCAAGACCTGCCTGACTGGTTTCCTTTAAAGAACATGGCAAGAGGTCTCCGACTTCTGCCATTGCATCGATCACTTCATCCAATGGAACCTTGCTTTCAATGCCTGCCATTGCCATATCTGAGGCTGTGATCGCATTGACAGATCCAATGACATTTCTCTTGATACATGGTACTTCTACCAAACCACCTAATGGATCACATACCAATCCCAATAATGATTTCAAGGCAAATGCTCCTGCATCAAAGATCTGCTTTGTGCTGCCGCCACGAATGTACGTAATAGCTGTTGCTGCCATACAAGAGGCAGAACCGATCTCTGCCTGACATCCTCCTTGTGCCCCTGCAATACAGGCACGTTCTGCGATAACTTGTCCGACTCCTGCCGCAATATACATTCCTTCTAGCATCTTTGCTTCTGGTACTTTATGAAATTGTTCATATGTGATCAATACTGCTGGAAGCACCCCACATGCTCCGGCTGTCGGTGCTGCTACGATACGTTTCATACAGGCATTTGATTCGCCCATTTTTAAAGCATTTGCCATGACGGTCCCGACAAATTCACCGGTCAGATTCTGCATTTTTCTAACCTCTTCCATCATCTTTTCACCGTCGCCGCCAGAAAGACCACTTTGTGACTTTAAGTCTTTATCGTAACTTTCATTGGCATCTTTCATTGCAAGATACATACTGCTCATTTTCCCGATAGACTCTAGGCGGTCTACCTGTCGTTCTGTCATATCATCATGTAAAATTGTTTCCCATAATTGACATTCCTGTTCTTTTGCTCTTGTTTCTATCTCTTCTACGGATGCAAATCCCATACTCTAGTCCTCCTTCATCTTAGCAAGATATGTAACTTTCTGGATTCCTTCCAGACGTTCCAAAAAGTTCAGACCTTCTTCTGGTATTTCTTTGTCACATTCAATGACCATGACTGCACTTCCACCTCTGTGATCACGGTATAATTGCATCGTTGCGATATTAACCGATTTATGAGCAAGCATTGATGTTACTTCTGCTACATGTCCTGGCTGGTCATCATTGTGTACGACTAATGTTGTATACTCCCCGCTAAAGTTTGCTTCCAGTCCATCAATCGTGCAGATCTTAATTCGTCCACCGCCTAAGGAACAGGCTACAATCTCAAGATTCCTTCCTGATTCTCCGACAAGTAATAATTTTACACTGTTTGGATGTGCATTTTTTAATTGAATCTTTCCAATCTCAAATTTCACTCCTGATTCTTTTGCAATGTCAAAACTGTCTGGAATCCGAATGTCATCGGCTGCCATGCCAAGTAATCCTGCCACTAATGCTTTGTCTGTACCATGTCCTTTTCCTGTTGCAAGAAATGATCCATGTAATAATATTTTAGCTTCTTTTACCGATTCTCCGAGCAGGTGCCTTGATACCTGTCCGATCCTTACAGCACCTGCTGTATGAGAGCTCGACGGTCCGACCATCACTGGTCCTACGATGTCAAATAAATTCATGTGATTTCTCCTGTCTATAAATGCCTTTCGTCTTTTGAAATGCTGTTTTGCCGTGTATCATTTTATTTCTTGTATATAATTTACTCGTAATATATGAAAAAGGCAAGTATAGAATTTCCTATACTTGCCCTGCTTTGGAACATCTCATATTGATCTGTTAATTTTTCTTAGAAATTAAATCCTTTGATCGTTGCAAAATAATCTTCTGGTGTTTCTGCACGACGGATCATTTCTGTTGTTCCATCCTCTTTTAATAAGATTTCTGCAGATTTTAATTTACCATTATAGTTATATCCCATTGCAAATCCGTGTGCTCCTGTATCATGAATCACTAACAGATCTCCCATGTCGATCTTTGGTAATTTACGATCGATCGCAAATTTATCGTTATTTTCACAAAGAGATCCTGTAATATCATATACATGATCTGCTGGTTCGTTTTCTTTACCCATAACTGTGATGTGATGGTACGCCCCATACATTGCAGGTCTCATTAAGTTGACTGCACATGCATCAACACCAATGTATTCTTTATGTGTATGTTTTTCATGGATTGCTTTTGTTACTAAATGTCCGTTTGGTGCAAGCATGTAACGTCCAAGTTCGGTAAAGATCTTCACATCTCCCATTCCGGCTGGTACTAATACTTCGTCATATACTTTGTGTACACCTTCACCAATGACAGCGATGTCATTACCTTCCTGATCTGGAAGGTAAGGGATTCCAACTCCACCAGATAAGTTGATAAATCCGATATGAACTCCAACTTCTTCTTTTAATTTAACTGCTAATTCAAATAACTGTTTTGCAAGTGTTGGATAGTATTCATTTGTAACTGTGTTACTTGCAAGGAAAGAATGGATTCCGAATTCTTTGACACCGAGCTCTTTTAACTGTTTGAAAGCTTCAAAGATCTGTTCTGTTGTCATTCCGTATTTTGCATCTCCTGGGTTATCCATGATATCTGTTCCTAATGCGAAAACTCCACCTGGATTGTAACGGCAGGAAATCTTTTCTGGGATTCCGGCACATTCTTTTAAGAATTCGATATGTGTAATGTCATCTAAGTTGATCGTTGCACCTAACTGTTTTGCCAGAATAAATTCTTCTGCTGGTGTATCGTTAGAAGAGAACATGATCTCGCTTCCATCGAATCCACAACGATCTGACATCATAAGTTCTGTTAAAGATGAGCAGTCTGTTCCGCATCCTTCTTCTTTTAAAATCTTTAAGATTGTTGGATTTGGTGTCGCTTTTACAGCAAAATATTCTTTAAATCCTTTATTCCATGAAAATGCTTTGTATAATCCTCTTGCTGTTTCACGAATTCCTTTTTCATCATATAAATGAAATGGTGTTGGATATTTTTTTACGATCTCATCTAACTGTTCTTTTGTTACAAATGGTACTTTTGCCATGGTGTTTGGTTCCTTTCTTCTATACTTTTTGTATATTTATTTCATTTTTAATAGTTGTATTTCATTGGCCAGTGCATCTTTAAATACTTCCACCAGATTATTGTTACTGGAATACAGGCTGGTTGCTTCGTAACGATTTGTGATTGCACCTGTTAAAACGTCTTTAGAATCCGTGATCAATCGGATCTGTTCTTTCTTACATTCTGTCAGATAAACAGTTGCTCCTTGTAAATCAAATGGTTCATTCGTTATGATCACGACTTTCTTTCCTTCACTTACCATCTTCTCTAAGTGTTCCCGAAACATCTCCAGTCGTTCATTGTATACAGAGATATACGCACGCTCTTCTGCACAAAGCAGCATATCAATGATCTTATCGCAAATATGTTCTTCGCCTTTGATCGTCAGATACCCGCCTTCGTTCTTGCGTTTGCCCGGAAGTTCCGCGATCAGCTCTGTCTTCTTCTGTTCCAGATGCCGGATCTTATTACTGCAGAATTCTTCGATCGCTACCGGTGTGTAACGAACTGTATCTTCCTCTTGTATATAGGCTGCGCCTTTGTCTACCAAGCCTGCCAGTGCATTGTAAGCGTTCGATCTTGAGATCCCGCTTTGTTTGGCTGCCTCGTATCCGTTAAGGCTTCCTTCCAGTGTCAGTAAAATGTAAAGACTGGCTTCGTGTCTTGTAAGTCCGAATTCCATCAGACGCTCTACATTATCCATCACTTTCACCTCGTGTTCCTATCTAGGACTACTATAGTCGAATTAAAAAAGAATGTCAAGGTTTCCTTGACATTCTGAGAATTTTTCTTGAGTTTTCCTACCACTCTTCGTCTTTTCCTAGATATTGTTTCCCACCAACTGTCATGATATCAAATTCGACATATGCGATATGATCTTTGCTTTCTCCATAAATGGTATATTGTTTTTTAACATTTTGAGCATCTTTTCGAATCTGCTGCAATCTGGCATACTGTTTCGCTTCTTTTGATGAAATCGTCTTTCGTTCATTTGTTTTGGACTCTGTAAGTTTAAAATTGTAATTATCAAAATTTGTATAATACGCTTCCAGCTTCTGTCTGTCTTTTACTTTCCAAAATACCGTCTGCATCATGGCTTTATCACTTGGATCAAGAAAGACCATATCACAGCCACTGTTTGATGAAAGTGCATAGACAGGTTCTGCTGCAGCTTTCCACCAAGAAATGGTTTTGACAATCTTTTTGTCTGTCTGATTCATCGTTTCTTTCAGCCAAAATGCTGGTTTTTTGCCTTTCATAGAAGCTTCCAGATAACCAAAACTCATGGCTCCATCTCCACCGCCATCAGCTGTCTCATAACGGTCTCCGTGATATGTAAATGTTGTAATATCTAAAAATGAATCCATTTGATCATGATTCCATTGATAATATCCGATCTCTTTTTCATTCTTTGGTCCTTTTGTGATCTTGACCATATGATTCCAGCCGATCAAAACTGCTGCTATGAATGTACAGATTGTTATGATACATCCAATGATCATGACTGTTTTTTTATTTTGTTTCATTCCACTCTCCTTATGATCTTATGTAAAATCTAGCTATATGCAATTGCTGTAAGAACAAAGAATACCAACATTAGCACACTGTGAAAATATAATTTTCTTCGGTCTTCTTCTTGTGCGATCAGTCCATATGTCATAATAAACCTTAGGATAATATTGATCATCTGCAATGCATTAAATGCCTTCGTTGTTACTGTAATAGATCCTGAACCATGATCCAGTGCAAGGATAAGTCCAAAGATCAGTGTCATCAAATACATGACAATGCATTGCACATAAAAGTAAAACTTATCTTCCCAAGCAAGTTTTAAGAATACATTTCTCTCGTCTTCTGCAAAAATTGCAATAAACATAAGGTTACATAAACTTACAGATCCTATCTCTGGCTGTATAAAGATGATCATAACTGCCTGAATGATCATTAGGAGTAATGTGAACCATTGTTTTTTGATTGCTTGCATATTTTCCCTCCTCTCCCTCTTTTTCATATCTTTATTCAAAAGATATTTTTAGTATATCTGGTACGTAATTAATTGTCTATCTTTTAATTTATTTTCTTATCTAACAGTGCTTGCCACTCTCTGTATTTTCTAATACAATGAAAGGAGAAACTTATGAGTAAAAATAAAAAATCGCTGCAAGATTTAACTTTACTTGACCGCTTTTTATTTGCTGAAGTTATGGAGGATCCTAAGACATTTGAGAATATATTATCTATTATTCTTGGAGAAGATATCTCCATCAAAGGCCGTCCACAATCTGAACACGAAAATCGAACTTCGCCTCTAAAACGGCAAGTGCGACTTGACGTATGGGCAGAGGATGAAACCGATGCTGTTTATAATGTAGAAGCTCAAAAAGAAAATACGAAAAATCTTCCTCATAGAAGTCGTTTTTATCAGGCTCTGATTGACTCCAAATTATTAGATCCTGGAGAAGTAGATTTTTCGAATATGAAAGACTGTTATTCTATTATCATTGCACCTTTCGATCTGTTTGGAAGAGGATTATATCAATATACTTTTCAAATGACTTGTGCTGAAACTGGTCAGCCATTAGAAGATGGTGCTACGCGAATTTTTCTAAATACGCATGGTAAAAATTCAGAAGATATTAGTCCTGAATTAAAGGAGCTTCTTTACTATATGGAACATACTACTGAAGAAATATCTTGCTCTACTTCACGCCTTCAGGAAATTAAGAATCACGTCAATATTGTGAAATCCAGCGAAGAGATTGGAGTGAAATATATGCAGGAATGGGAAGAAAAGATTCTTGAGAAGCGAAAAGCACGTGCTGAAGGGCTAGCTGAAGGGCGTGCTGAGGGGCGTGTTGAAGGAGAAACCTTCCGATTAATTCAACTAATAAAAAAGAAAATCCAGAAATCAAAATCTTTCATTCAAATTTCTGACGAACTGGAAGAAGAACCTGACAACATTCAATCACTTTACGAATGCATTTCGCAGAATATTAATCTAACAACTGAAGAAATCTACAAAATCTACATCTCACCTGATAAAACTGAAGATTAATAAAGGGGGCTGTCGCATTAAAGCGGCAGTCTTTTTTGCAAAAAAGAATAAGAGCCGGGCTTCGCAAAGCCCGGCTCTTGGTGTAAGATTTAAATATGAACAAAAACAAAATC
>ENA-OPBG01000449-OPBG01000449.1-human-gut-metagenome-genome-assembly--contig:-NODE-449-length-34448-cov-3.199895_pt1 | contig 34448 bp, 28 predicted proteins | sample MGYA00241065_ERZ501446 | MGnify/ENA primary metagenome ERZ501446 (study PRJEB25962, sample SAMEA2042632) | human gut metagenome | biome: human gut; feature: human-associated habitat; material: faeces...
GCTTTCATATGATTCTGGATGTTCCTGTGCACATGTCCACAGGCGTACAGATCGCACCGGTTGAAATCCAGATTCGAACGATTGCAATGGACTTTTGGGCAAGCTTGGAACATCAGCTGCACTACAAATCAACTGGTGATCCCAAGGTCGCTGCGACATTGACTGGAGAACTGAAAGAATGCGCAGAAACCATTGCAGCAACAGATGCAAAAATGCAGGATATGTTTAAGAAGATCAATTCGCTCTAATCGGAAAAAGACAAAATCGAAAAGTATCAAAAAAGCTCTCACAATACACTGTGAGAGCTTTTCTTGGCTTCTATGAGAAATTTTCTGATTAAGCATGCAGCGACGAATCCAGCGCCTGCAGCATTGTAGAAACCAAATCAGAAGTGGACAGTTCGCCGGAAACACGATCTTCGATTACCACGCAGAATGCAATGGGAAGATTCGGATCATCGTTAAATCCGACAAGCAGCGAATTTTCCTTTGCGCCGTTTTCCACTTGTGCTGTACCGCTTTTTACACCTACCGGATAGCCGATAGAAGCATAACGATCCTGTCCGTTCTGACGCATGATCTGTTTCAGTTCGGATGCGATTTCCGCAGAAAAGATGGTGTCTCCATAGGATGTTTTTGCAGTGTAGGTTGTCTTTCCTGTAACACTTGTTTTGTGGTCAATCAAATGCGGTATGGTAACCTGCCCTGTTGCATTGGCAATAGCACTCTCCCACATCATCATCTGACAGGGACTTGCGAGTGTTTCACTCTGCCCCATGCAGCTCCACATGGTGTCAAAATCGCTGGTATCTGTGAGCAGCGCAGAGGCACTAAAAGAGGAGATTCCATCAATGTCAATGACATTCTGTTTGGCACCGTTTACGGAAATTCCCATCTGGGTATATGTTGAGATCAGCCGATCCAATGGAAGATCCTGTACAAGCTGCGCAAAAAACGGATTGCAGCTGTTTTCAAATCCTTGGATGATGTTTTCCGTGCCGTGACCATTGAGATCGTGGCACTTGATCTGCTGATTGTATTTGGTGGTGTATATTCCGTTGCAGGTGTAAGATCTTGACAGAAGTCCATCATAACCGTATTCTTCCAATGCAGCAGCTGTGGTTGCAATTTTCTGTGTGGAACCGGGAACGGTTTCATAGAATGCTTTACAGATTAAACTTCCCTCCGGAAGTTCTGATACATTGGTGTATTCATCCAGAACATTGACACTTGGCTTGCTGACGCATACCAAAATTTCACCGGTCTGATAATTGTAGGCAATCGCAGCGCCGTTTTTGCTGCCGAAGGCATTGTATACAGTTTGATTGACGCTATGGTCTAAAGTGCTATAGATTGCCGCATTTCCGTGTGGTGTGGCACCAAAAATTAGACTGTAGTTTTGCAGATCTTCGATGTTCTCTGAAACCAATGTGTTGGTCATCTGTCCGCTGTCGTCACCAATGACATTTCCCACATCAATAAAATAGGATGGATCATAGGTTTCGGTGCTGGCATTTGGGTCAAACAAGACCTGTTCTTTTCGGTCGTACACCATGCCAAGAGTAACGTCGCTGGAATGGGACATATAGAATGCGGATTCGTGAACAACCTTCCAAACAAGAATTGCCATGCCCAGAAAAAACACGATCAAAATAAGGATAATTAGGCGCTCTCCACGCCGAATACTTTGAATGCTTTTCATCGATGAGCCGCCTTTCTCTTCGCAGCAGCGGAAGCTTTTACAGGCTTCTGCTCTACTTTTCGGAATACCGGAGATTGCCCAGCCTTTAGCATTCCGGCTAAAAATCCGCTTGTTAGCATAGAGCTTCCGCCCTGTGAGATAAACGGGATGGTAACACCGGTAAACGGAATTAGATTGCAGGAACCAAAGATGTTCAATCCCATTTGTACGATCATGACTGCAACTGCGCCAAGAATCATGGTAGTGTGGAAGTAGCTTCTCGGTTTGTTGATCATGGGAAGCAGCATCATTGCCATCAGAATCACAATTGTCAAAAGTGCTACCAAGAAGCCCCACTCTTCACAGATCGTGGAGAAAACGATATCTGTTTCATAGGCAAACACATTGTGGAGAGAACCGCAGCCGGGTCCTTTTCCAAAAAGTCCGCCTTCTGCAATGGCAATCAGCGCTTGACACTGCTGGTATCCATTTCCGTCCATCTGATTCCAGATGTCAACGGACAGTCGATCCTGTACGTACCCAGGCGCAAATTTTAGTGCAGCAGCAATGACAATAACACCAATAACGCTGATTACAACAATTGTTTTCTTGGAAAACTTTGCCTTTGGATAACAGAGCCGGCACGCCAGCGCACATCCGTATGCGGCAGCAAATGTGGGAAGCGAACCAAGATCACGGCTCCACCATTGCAATCCGGCAATTGCGACAAAAGCAACGGATAGAATGATCATTTCTTTTGAGATATAGAAAAACAGAATCTTTTTCTTTGCGTGCTGTTCCCGGATGGATGTGGCACACAGCAGCACAAACACTGGTTTCATAAATTCAGAGGGCTGAATGCTAATGGAGCCGATGTTGATCCACATACTTCGGCTTCCCGTCAAAAAGATGATGCTTAACATGAGAACGACTAAGACAATGTAAAGTGCAGTCTTTTTTGATTGAATCCACATGTGATTCCTCGTGAGAAGAAATCCGAGCTGGCATGCGACAAGTGCAACGATACAAGTGATATAGTGCTTGAACGAAAAACCGATGCTGCCAAAACAGGACTGAAAGATTACGCTGATGTTTAAAAGCAGAATCAGCATAAAATCAAGGGTGTATGTCATCTGTTTGTAGAAGAGCTTCAGTACAGTGCAATAGACGATGTCCAAGCCAATGACTGCAACCGCAAGCGGAATGATTTGCTGCGGGTTTTCATATTTTCCACGGAGCAAAATCGCAGCCAGCATAACAATGTGTGTAATAAGCACAATTGCAGCACACTTTCCATAGGAGAGTCCGTTTTTATACATTTTGCTTTCGCCTCCTTTGCCGTATAACAACACGTTTGTTTCCAAACTGAATCTCGTCTTGGTCTTTCAAACGCACCTGAGAGCGGATTCGTCTGCCATTGACAAATGTTCCGGATTTGGAGTCCAAATCGACAATACTCCATACGCCGTTGGAAACATAGAGGATCGCATGATATCTGGAAACACTCATGTCTGCAAACCGAATATCCGCTGAGCCATGCCTCCCCACGAGAATCTCGTCCGCCTCCAGCGGAATGATGAGCCGCTTGGAAGCATCAAAGAGCGCCATGTCTGCGCTTACCTTTTTCCAACGAAGCTGTTCTACGGTTTTTTCTTTTTTTGCTTGAGAGAACATTGTGAGAATACTAATCGCAATGAAAAACACAACAACTGCACTGAGTGCAATAGAATAGAATGGCATTTTTTGCAGCGATGTGAGAACTGTTTCAAGCATAGGATAAATACACCTCCAGTAATTTAGATAAAGGATAAATTCCATCTCTATCATAATACATTTTTTTCAAATATGCAAGTATAAGATTCGGGCGGATTCCAAAAAGTTTTATGGAATGCAAGATGGTATATCGGATGATCTTACAATATTTTACAAAAATCAGAGATTATCCACATGCAAATTGTCCAAATCAGAATTTTTCTTTTGTTCAAATTACACAAAATTCAAGAATATGCTTGCCAAAAAAATAGGAGTATGTTATAATAAGAGAAACAAGCAGTTCTTTGAATTCTCTTGGATGAAAAAGAGCATGCAGAAGGAGGAACTTATCATGAAAATTACAATTACCGCAAAAAAAATGCAGATCCCCCAGAAGTTTACAGAGTACGCAGAAGAACGACTGAGCGCAAGACTGGACAAATTTTTCGGTGAAGAAGCAGATGCCAAAATCACAATGGCAAACCACAAGAATCTCATGGTCATTGAATTGACTGTCACCTACAACAATATGATTTACCGTGCAGAGCAGTCTGCTGTAGATAAGGAAGATGCACTGGATGCATCGATTGATAAGATCATTCGCCAGATTCGTAAGAATAAGACACGTGTAGAAAAGAAGCTAAAGACCACTGCCTTTTATGATATTCCGGCAGATGATACTGTGGAGGAAGAAGATCACGAGGTAATTCGTCACAAGAAATTTGTGATGAATCCCATGAGCGTGGAAGAAGCAATCCTGCGGATGGATCTGATCGGACACACATTCTTTATGTTCATCAATGCAAGCACGGATGAGGTAAATGTAGTCTACAAGCGTTCGGATGGAAAATACGCTGTTCTGGAACCGATTTACGAGTAATCTTACGCTGAAGCACAAACAAAACCATTTCAAATCGACGTAACACTTGCGGACGCTGCCCTTTGACAGCGTCCGTTTTTGTGTTTAAGATTTGTTCGAAGAAATCTGCCTGCTCTGCTTAGATTCTCTGTGCCAGACGTTCACTGTATTCCTTGCGAAACTGTGCGAACTCCCCTTTGTCCAGTGCCTCACGAATTCGTTCCAGCAGCGTATTATAGAAATAGAGGTTGTGCATGACGGCAAGGCGTCCGGCAAGCTGTTCCTTTGCTTTGAACAGATGACGCACATAGGCACGGGTGTGATTCCGGCATACCGGACAATCACACTTGGGGTCAAGCGGCTGAGAATCTGTTTCATAGGCAGCATTTGTGATGTGCAGGATGCCATCCCATGTGAAAATGGTTCCGTGTCTAGCGTTCCTGCTCGGCATAACGCAGTCAAACATGTCCACACCACGTGCAACGCCCTCAATGATGTTAGACGGAGTCCCAACGCCCATGAGATAACGAGGCTTATCTGCCGGCATATGCGGTTCTACCTGCTCAATGATGTGGTACATGATCTCTGTTGGCTCACCAACTGCCAGACCGCCAATGGCGTAACCATCCAGACCAAGCTTTGCAATTTCCCGCATATGAGAGACACGGATGTCATCATATGTTCCGCCCTGATTGATTCCAAACAGCATCTGATGCGGATTGATAGTCCCCTCCAGACTGTTTAGACGCTGCATCTCTTTTTGACAGCGAATCAGCCAGCGGGTTGTTCTGGCGCAGGAGTTTTTCACGTAGTCCAGCGGTGCAGGATTCTCAACGCATTCGTCAAATGCCATGGCGATGGTAGAACCGAGGTTCGATTGAATCCGCATGCTCTCTTCCGGACCCATAAAGATTGCTTTGCCATCGATGTGAGACTGAAAGTAAACGCCCTCTTCCTTAATACGGCGCAGCTTCGCCAGAGAAAACACCTGAAATCCGCCGCTGTCTGTGAGAATCGGACGATGCCAGTTCATGAATTGATGCAGTCCGCCCATTTGGTGCACAATCTTGTCTCCCGGGCGCAGGTGCAAATGATAGGTGTTGCAAAGCTCCACCTGGCACTTCAGATTTTCAAGATCGATGGAAGAGATTCCGCCTTTGATGGCTGCGGCAGTTCCTACATTCATAAAGAATGGTGTCTGAATGGTGCCGTGTACAGTTTCAAAGATACCTCTTCGGGCATATCCTTCGGTTTTTAAAAGTGTAAACATTCGTGTAAATTCCTTTCTGTTTTATCCTTGTGTCATAATCGGAGGAGTTTGCAGCAATGTGCAAATCTCCTTAGCAAACGCTGCAATAAGAGTTTCTTCCTCTTCTTTGGAAAAATAAGATGCAAATATACTTTCATCTTGCATCAACTTTTTTCGAAGAGAAACCGCCCATGCTGCACCAAATTGGATTTTGGAGACACCAGCAGCAAAACCACGTAAAATATCCAGCAAATCTTCTGTCAGTAACGCACTGTCAGTTGTTTTTAGACAATATATCAAAATGTCATAAGCAGGAAGTGCAGCATCTGCAACCATAACATGTTGGCGGCAGAGTGCATTCTCTAATTTTGATGCTGCTTTCCTTGCATCCATTTCCTGCTCTGCAAAAAGTATTTTTAGCCATTTTGCGATATTTGCCTGATCTCTGCAATCCTCGTCAAAATATCTGTGACGATGCATTATCATGGACATCGGAAGAAATCTTTCCCACCATTTTTTCGGATTGGTTTCGATTCCGGATGCGTTTCCATATGCCGTATGATATTGCGACCAGTCAATTGTGTCAATCTGCGTGATAATCTGCTGTAATTCTTCAGGCGTATGCACGCTCATTTAGTTAGTCTCTGGCAGAATGCACATAGCATCGCCAAAGCTGAAGAAGCGGTATTTTTCCTGTACAGCGATCTCGTAGGCGTGCATGGTCTTTTCATATCCCAGAAATGCAGAGATCAGCATAATCAAAGTGCTTTCCGGCAAATGAAAATTCGTGACCAAGCCATCCAGCACCTTAAACTGATAGCCGGGATAGATGAAAATATCCGTATAGCCGTCTTCTGCTACCAGTTCGCCGTGATGTGCAGTTGCAACGGCTTCCAGTGTCCGGCAAGAGGTAGTTCCGACTGCAATAACACGACCGCCGTTTTTCTTTGTTTCACGAATCATATCTACAGTTTCCTGCGGAAGATGGTAGTGTTCGCTGTGCATCTGGTGCTGCAGGACATCATCTTCCTTTACCGGACGGAATGTTCCCAGGCCAACATGCAGTGTCACATAAGCTTCGTTTACACCTTTCTCTTTCAGCTTCTTCAGCATATCTTTTGTGAAATGCAGTCCGGCTGTCGGTGCCGCTGCGGAACCGAGTTCTTTGGAGTAAACCGTCTGGTAACGCTCCTTGTCTTTCAGTTTTTCGTGGATGTACGGCGGAAGCGGCATTTGTCCGATTTCTTCCAGTGCAGTGTAAAAGTTTCCCTCACAGGTAAACTGCACGATGCGGTTTCCGTCCGGCTTTACTTCTACCACTTCGCCGATCAGTCGTCCGCCGCCAAAGGAAAACTTCACGCCGACCTTTGCTTTTTTTCCGGGACGGCAAATGATTTCCCAGAGCTTCTCCCCTTTTTGCTCCAAGAGCAAAAATTCAATAAAGGTACCGTTATCTACTTTCTCTCCATACAGACGTGCCGGCAAAACACGGGAGTCATTCATGACAAGCAGATCACCAGGCTGCAGGATGTCATAGAGATCATAAAAATGCTTGTGCTGGATTTCGCCTGTGTTTCGGTCAATCTGCATCAGACGGGAGTGATCTCGTGGCTCAATGGGCGTCTGTGCGATGAGTTCTTCCGGCAAATTGTAATAAAAATCTGATTTTTTCATGGGTATCTCCTGTTTTTCGAAAATTAATATTGACAAATTCCCACAGAAATGATATGATAGGAATAGGTAGAGGCGCACTCACGAAGAGTATGTTCTGACAGGATACCAGTCCGCAAGAAATACAGAGCAAAAAGGCGTGCGTGCCGAAGAGGCTGTACCGGTGACACAGCTTCTGGGCATATTTCCGAAGAGGGGTATGACTGTCATCGTTATGATGGAGTGCTATCGGCGATGCACTGAATTGGTGCACGTCATTCTATTCTATTATATCGCATGAGCCGCCGGTTTTCAACCGGTTTTTTCATATTTTTAAGAATTTTTTGGAGGAATGACGAAATGAAACAGTATCAGGTTGGCATTATCGGCGCAACTGGTATGGTTGGCCAGCGGTTTGCTACGCTTCTGGAGAACCATCCTTGGTTCCATGTGGCTGCATTGGCAGCTTCTCCCCGCTCGGCTGGAAAGACCTATGAGGAAGCAGTCGGCAATCGCTGGGCAATGCAGAAGCCGATGCCGGAAGCAATGAAGAATATGATTCTGTTCGACGCAACTGCAGACGTAGACAAGATTGCTGGCATGGTTGATTTTGTATTCTGCGCAGTTGATATGAAGAAGGATGAAATTCGTGCACTGGAAGAGCGCTATGCCAAGGCAGAATGCCCTGTTGTTTCCAATAACTCTGCACATCGTTTTACGCCGGATGTACCGATGGTTGTTCCGGAAGTAAATCCGGAGCACATTGAAATCATTGAAAGCCAGCGGAAGCGCCTTGGAACAAAGCGTGGCTTTATTGCAGTAAAGTCCAACTGCTCCATTCAGAGCTATGTGCCGGCGCTGTCTCCCCTGCGGAAGTACGGCATCAAGAATGTTCTGGCATGCACGTATCAGGCAATTTCCGGCGCTGGTAAGACCTTTGAGCGCTGGCCGGAAATTCTCGATAACATCGTTCCGTATATCGGCGGTGAGGAAGAGAAGTCGGAGAAGGAACCGCTGAAGGTATGGGGTAAGATTGAGAACGGTCAGATCGTGAGCGCTGACAGCCCGCTGATTACAACGCAGTGCCTGCGTGTGCCGGTTTCTGATGGACACACTGCTGCTGTATTTGTATCGTTTGAGCAGAAGCCGTCGAAGGAAGAAATCCTGAAGATTTGGGAAGACTTCAAGGGTGTTCCGCAGGAACTGGAGCTGCCTTCTGCACCGAAGCAGTTCATCCACTATTTCCAGGAAGACGATCGTCCGCAGGCTAAGCTGGATCGGAACATTGAGGGCGGTATGGCAGTGTCTGTTGGCCGTCTGAGAGAAGACACTATGTTTGACTATAAGTTTGTCTGCCTGTCCCACAACACGCTCCGTGGCGCAGCAGGCGGCGGTGTACTGCTGGCAGAACTGCTGGCAGCAAAGGGCTATATGGATTAATCTGATTGGAATTGCAACAAGTTCTTTGCAAATGAATTACCATTGGGAGGTAATTACCATGAAAAATACAATTTTTACAGGCGCAGGCGTTGCCATTATTACGCCGATGCTGGCAGATGGAACTGTGGACTATGAGGGTCTGGGAAGAAACATTGACTTTCAGATCGAAAACGGCACAGATGCGATCATCATCTGTGGTACTACTGGCGAATCTTCTACACTGGAAGACGATGAGCACCGTCAGTGCATCCGGTTCGCAGTCGATCACACACACAACCGTGTTCCGGTTATTGCCGGAACCGGCAGCAACGACACCAAGTATGCGATTGAGCTTTCTCAGGAAGCGCAGGAGCTTGGCGCAGATGGTCTGCTGATCGTTACCCCGTATTACAATAAGACCACACAGCGTGGCCTTGTAGCGCACTACAACGCAATTGCAGATAGTGTAGATCTGCCGATCATCCTCTACAATGTTCCCAGCCGGACAGGTGTTGGATTTGATGTTAGCACAGTAGAAGCACTGGCAGAGCATAAGAACATTGCTGCCATCAAGGAAGCAAGCGGAAACATTGGCTATACCGCAAAGGTAGCTGCAAAGTGCGGCGACAAGATCGACATCTACAGCGGTAATGACGACATGATCGTTCCGATTATGTCTCTGGGCGGTAAGGGTGTTATTTCCGTTCTGTCCAACGTTTTGCCGAAGGAAACTCACCAGATGACGCAGTACTGCTTGGAAAATAACTTTGCAGCAGCATCGGAATTGCAGCTGAAGTATTTGCGCTTGATCAACGATCTGTTTATGGAAGTCAATCCAATTCCGGTAAAGGATGCGATGAACCAGCTTGGCATGCCTTCTGGCCCGTGCAGAATGCCGCTTCTGGATATGAGCGATGCGCATAAGGAAGCAATGCGTGAGACTCTGCTGGCATATGGAATGATTGCAAAGTAAGCAGAACAACGTTTACGTGAAAAGAGGCAGGAATATGACAAAAATTGTAATTTGCGGCGCAAACGGAAAGATGGGGCATACTGTTGCCTCTTGTATTCAGGGCCGTGAGGATTGTACGGTAATCGGTGGAATCGACTCCTATACTGCCAAGTATGCGGATTTCCCGATTGTAGAAAAGCCGTCAGATCTGGCGAGTGTGCCGGATGTCATCATCGATTTTTCAAATCCGTCCTCTCTGGATGGACTTCTGGAATATGCACTGGTGAACAATGTGGCTTTGGTTCTGGCGACAACCGGCTATCAGGAGGAGCAGATCGGAAAAATTCAGGCGGCTGCACAGCAAATCCCTGTATTTTTCACTTTCAATATGTCTTTGGGCATCAACCTGCTGGTAGAGCTTGCAAAGAAAGCGGCAACTGTACTGGGCGGTCAGTTCGATATCGAAATCGTGGAAAAGCACCACAATCAGAAGATCGACGCACCCAGCGGTACAGCAATCATGATTGCCAACGCCATTAACGAAACGCTGGACAACGAATACCATTATGTGTATGACCGCCATGCAAGACGGATGAAGCGTGATCCGAAGGAAATCGGAATGCATTCCATTCGTGGCGGTACCATTGTTGGAGAGCACGATGTGATTTTTGCCGGACAGGATGAAGTGATCACCCTGTCGCACAGTGCCGCTTCGAAGACGGTGTTTGCAGTTGGTGCTGTGAATGCAGCAGTTTACCTGTGCGGAAAGCCGGCTGGTCTTTACGACATGAAGCAACTCGTTCAGGAATAACGATTTTTCAAAGAAATTGAAATGAAAAGTGAGTACCTCTTTTCCGCTGTGGAATGGAGGTACTCACTTTTTCTATGTTTGATTTTTGAATGCTTACTTGTGATTTTCAGCCAATTCCTTTTGTTCTTCCTCCAGTGTTTCACGGAAATCTGGACGCTGCGCAATTTCCTCTGTCTTTTGCTCCGAGGTTTGCTTGATGTGATTGCCAATGATCTCTGAAATATCCGAAACGGTAATGAATGCACTGCCATCGTATTTGGCAACAATTCTCCGCAGTTCCATTAGTTCCAAACGAGTGATGACGCAGTACATCATATCTTTTTTGCCGCTGATCAGACCGTGTGCATCCAGAATGGTCATGGTTCGTCCGAGCTTGGCGTAGATTTCAGAAGCAATCGTAGTTCCGTCGTTGCAAATGATGATGGTTTGCTTTGCCTCGTTGAACCCGGTTTCTACCTGATCGATCAATTTAGAGGCGATGATGTAAGTGAGCAGGGATAGGAGTGCACGGTCAATGCCAAACATGAATCCGGATACGGAGAAAATCAAAAGATTGGTTGCCAGAATTACTTGTCCGACAGAAACGGGGATTTTCTTGCTGAGGATCATGGCGAGCAATTCTGTTCCGTCCAGACATGCACCGCCTTTGATGACAAGACCTACACCGATTCCAAGGAGAATTCCGCCAAAGACAATGGAGAGCAATTCATTGTCTGTGATAGGGCTGACATCATGCAGGAGTGCTGTGCAGACAGTCAGGAGAATCATTGCATAGAAATAGGAAAATGCAAATCTTTTTCCAAGCATGCGCCATCCCAAGAGGACAAAGGGAAAGTTGAGAACGAAAGTCACTGCACCAAGCAGAATGCCGGTCTTATAATTTATCATGAGTGCGATACCGGTTAGTCCGCCGTCCAACACAGAATTTGGCACCAAAAACATTTCCAGTGCAATACTGTAAATCATAATACCTACAGTAATCATGGCATAGTGCAGAATAGACGTGACCATTTTGTTGTTTTTCAAATCAACCACTTCCTTTTTGAAACTTATCTTTATTGTATCATAAATTAAGCCGGAATGCAACGGAACATTTTTCGAGCTGCCGGAATAAATTGAAAATAGAAGTATGTTACTTCAAAATCTTTCGATAGAAAAGAGGCTTATGGAATATGCCAAGTGTTTTTTTGAGTCCTTCCACACAGGAGTGGAACGCTTACACAGGCGGCGGAACGGAAGAGGAATATATGAATCTACTTGCAGATCGGATGGAACCATACCTTCGTTCCAGTGGAATTTCTTATGTCCGCAATGATCCGGAGAGAAATGTTGCAGGCGCAATTGCCGATTCCAATGCGGGATATTTCGACGTTCATCTCGCCTTGCACAGCAATGCGGCACCGGAAAATTTGTCGGGGCAATTGCGTGGAATTGATATCTACTACTCTCCATACGATGCATATAGTCAGAAGCTTGCAGTGATTACAGCAAACAATTTTATGAGCATTTATCCCCTGCCGGATAAATGTACTGCTCGTCCAACAACAACCTTGGGAGAAGTGACGCAAACCAAAGCACCGGCAATTTTGTGCGAAATTGGGTATCACGACAATGAGCAGGATGCGAATTGGATTCGGGAGAATCTTACCAACATTGCAATAAATCTGACGCAGTCCCTCTGCGATTATTTTGGAATTCCGCTCGTGGAGGCGGGACCGATTTTCCGTGGAACTGTGGTGACAGATGGAAGCAACTTAAATTTGCGAAAATTTCCATCTATGCAAGGTGAAATCATCGGGTCGATTCCCAACGGTGCATTTGTCACAGTTTATAGCAGAACCGGAAATTGGGATGTGGTTTCTTACCAAGGGCTAATCGGCTATGCAAGCAGCGAATTTATTATGATTTGACAGCTTGCTTTTTTTGCGGTTTTCGAGTATAATAGAAACTGAGAAGAATTGTCTTTGCCAAAAAGCAGGGCAATTTTGATTTCAGAAGATGTATAAAGGAGTTGCAGACAGAAGTGAAAGATGGATTGATTCAGGTCGCTTGTGTAACCCCGCCGCTTCGTGTGGCGGATTGTACTTATAACGCAGAACAGATTGTTTCTGCTTTTCAAAAAGCAGCTGCTGATGGTGCAAAATTGGTGGTGTTTCCGGAACTTTGCCTCACAGGATATACCTGCGGCGATTTGTTTTTACAGGAAACCCTGTTGAATGGTGCAAAAATATCGCTGTCAGACATTCTGGAACAAACAAAGGATATTTCCGCAATTCTGGTGGTGGGGCTTCCCTATGCGCTGGAGGGTGCGCTGTATAATTGCGCAGCCGTCTGCTATGCCGGCAAGCTTTTGGGTTTGGTGCCGAAAAAGAATTTGCCCAACTACAGCGAGTTTTATGAAATGCGGCATTTTGCAAAAGGGCCGGATGCCAATGGGACACTTTCCGTCACATGGCATCAGAATGCGGAAGTGTATGTGGTTCCGTTTGGCGCATTGCAAGTTTTCAGCTGTGCAGAGCTCCCCGACTTTTCGTTTGGAGTAGAGATCTGCGAGGATGTTTGGGTTGGTGATACGCCCTCTGTGGCAATGGCAAAATCCGGCGCAACAATTATCGTCAATCTGTCGTGCAGCGATGAGATCATCGGAAAAGAGAACTATCGGCGCACAATTCTTCAGGCAAAGTCCGGCAGCTTATTGTGTGCATATCTGTATGCTGATGCCGGCGTTGGAGAGTCTACACAGGACATGGTATTTGCCGGACACAATTTGATTCTGGAAAACGGTTCGATTCTGGCGGAGTCGAAGCTGTTTACACAGGGAATCCTTACTGCGGTTGTAGACGTGCAGCGGTTGGCAGGAGAACGCCGCCGTTCCAATACGTTTCTCTCTGAGCCGATGAATACAGTACAAAAGACAACGTTTTCTATGGCGTTGACAGAAACAGCAATGAACCGGTACATTGATTCTACCCCGTTTATTCCCCACGGAAGTCAGATGCTCTCACAGCGATGCGAAAAAATCCTGATGCTTCAGGCAACCGGACTTGCAACCCGTCTGAAGCACATCGGCTGCAAATCTGCTGTGGTGGGGTTGTCCGGCGGATTAGACTCCACGTTGGCGCTGATCGTTATGGTGCACGCATTCCAGCTGTGTCACCTAGATCCTGCCGGAATAGTTGCTGTGACGATGCCATGTTTTGGAACAACAGACCGCACCTATCAGAATGCCTGCCGGTTGGCGGAGGCGTATGGTGCAACGCTGCGTGAGATCCCCATTCAAGACAGTGTGCGGCAGCACTTTGCGGATATCGGACACAAGGAGTCGGTTCATGATGTCACCTATGAGAACTCTCAGGCACGTGAGAGAACACAGGTGCTGATGGATCTCGCCAACCAGACTGGCGGAATTGTCATCGGTACCGGTGACCTCTCAGAGCTTGCGCTGGGTTGGGCGACTTATAACGGCGATCATATGAGTATGTATGCGGTAAACGCTTCCATTCCGAAAACACTGGTGCGGTATTTGGTTTCTTATGAGGCATCGCAGACACCGCAGGAACTCTCCAATATTTTGCAGGATGTGCTGGATACGCCAGTGAGTCCGGAATTGCTCCCGCCGGAGCAGGACGGCACGATTGCGCAAAAGACCGAGGACATTGTCGGGCCGTATGAGCTTCACGACTTCTTCTTGTACTATGTGCTTCGATTCGGATTTGCACCGCATAAGATTTACCGGATGGCAAAGCATGCGTTTGAGGGCGCCTATGATGATGCGGTGATCTTGAAGTGGCTCCGCAAGTTCTACTGGCGCTTTTTCTCCCAGCAGTTCAAGAGAAGCTGCCTGCCGGATGGACCGAAAGTCGGCAGCGTGACGCTGTCGCCCCGTGGCGATTGGCGGATGCCCAGTGATGCCTGTGTTGCACTTTGGCAGAAAGATCTGGAAAACCTGGACTGATTCGAGAAAATTTTGATTCAAAAAGGTGTACAGCGCAGAGAGGAAATCTTGCGCTGTACACCTTTTTCCATTTTGGCTTTTTAGACTTACGCTTTCGGAAACCAAAGGCGGATTGCCTCCGGCATCCATGTGCAGTTATCCAACAGAACGTGAACCAGAATTTGTGCGAGGAATGCGAACAGAATCCCCAGCAGCATGCCACACAGCACATCAGAGGGATAATGTGCACCCAGATACAATCTGGAAAATGCGATGAGCGAGGCGAGAAGCAATGCCGAAATTCCAATCCAAAGCGGAAGCATACAGAGGAAAACGGTTGCAACAGCAAAAGAACTGGATGTGTGCCCAGAGGGAAATGAAAAATCTTTTGGCCGGCGAATCAGGATTTTGAGTTCGTGAATATGGTCAAACGGGCGGATACGTGCCACCAAATTTTTCAGCATTGCGTTGTTAATCATCACAGAAAAGAGCAGTGAAATCAAACCGGACGCAGCTGCACGGCGTGCTTCAGGGCGAAAGAGCAGACATAGGCAGGCAGCAATCCAAATGATACCGCCATTTCCGAGAAATGTGGTGATTTTCATGAAAAGTGTGACGCCGCCCTTTCGCAAATGTTCCTGCATCCACAAGAGCAGCGAGCGGTCCCATCTTTTTAAATGATGCAGCATAGACTTACACTCCTTCCCCAAAGAAATTCGCTTGTAGACATAGTATACCACAAAAATGAAAAAATGACAAGTGGACAAGTCGCAGTTTTTAAGATTTTACGCACTTTTTACACGATGTATTTTCTGTGCTATTTGTTATCAATTTAAATATAGGAAAATCTGGCTCTGTTAAGATATCATAAGAAACTAGAATAAAAAAGCTGTTTAAATAAGACAAAAACGATTGACATTCCACAGAGAATATGGTATACTATATTTAATTTGAAAATTTGAGGAGGTTCCCAATGAAAAAACTTTCAAGAAAAACACTGACGCTGTTGACCGCCAGTGTTTTGGCATGCAATTGCATGCTGTGTTATTCATTCTCAACGTCTGCTGCAGGTGCACAGAAGTATGAGTTTGAAGATGGCACTCCTGTTGGTGCTACGATTCAGGAAAATGGAACAGAGCGTTGGCAGGAAGGCGCTTCTGGCGACAAGTTCGTATTTTTGGAAAATGGCGGAGAGACTGCAACTGTAAATGTTTCCGTAGAATCCACAGGCATGTACAATGTTACAATTCGCTATGCTGCACCGTTTGGAGATAAGCTTCACAATTTGCTTGTAAATGGTGTGGATCAGGGACAGTTTAGTTGTTCAGAGACCGCTGCAAATGAGTGGGCTGATGTTTCATGTGGTACGGTGAAACTGAATGCCGGTGAAAATGAAATCACTGTGAAGAGCAGCTGGGGCTGGACTGACATTGACTACCTGACCATTGAAGAGGCTTCCCTTCCGGATATCTCTGCATCTCAGACGACCTGCTGCGACCCGAGCGCAACTTCTCAGGCACAGAGCCTGATGTCCTACATGGCAAGCGTTTACGGTGAGCACATCATTTCTGGACAGCAGGAAATCTACAAGTATGGTCCGCACGATTTCCCCTATGAATTCGACTATATCAAGGATACCACCGGAAAGCTTCCGGCAATCCGTGGCTTCGACTACCTGAACTGCAATCCGCTGTATGGCAGCGAGGACGGCACGACCAATCGTATCATTGAGTGGGTCAACAACAATCCGTATGATTCAAGCAAGCAGGGTATCGCAACCGCTTCCTGGCATATTACCGTTCCGAAGAACTTCTCCAGCTATACACTGGGTGACAGCGTTGCATGGGCAGATGCTACTTATGTTCCGAAGGAAACTGATTTCGATACCTCCAAGGCAATCGTTGAAGGTACCAAGGAATACGAGTATTATATGCTTTGCCTGAAGAATCTGGCTGCTGAACTGCAGAAGCTTCAGGATGCCAATGTTCCGCTCATCTTCCGCCCGCTGCATGAAGCAGAAGGCGGCGGCGGAGAGACTGGTTCTTGGTTCTGGTGGGGCAAGTCCGGTTCGAAGGTTTACAAGGAACTGTGGAAGCTGACTTACAAAACCCTGACCGAGGAATATGGTTTGCACAACCTGATTTGGGAATGGAACAGCTATGCATATGAAACTTCTGCGGATTGGTATCCGGGAGATGAGTATGTTGACCTGATCGCATACGATAAGTATAACTGCACTGACTGGTCTAGCGGCTCGGCAGTGCTCAATCACAATGACAGCGCCATCAGCAGCACATTCTATAGCATCATGCAGAAGTATGATAGCAAGAAGATGGTTGCAATGTCTGAGAACGACAGCATTCCGACAGTTGGCAATCTGACTGCAGAAAAGGCTGGCTGGCTGTATTTCTGCCCGTGGTATGATGGCGGATCGGACAGCACCAACTTCCTGACCAACGAGCTTTTCAATAAGAAGGACGATTTGATCGAGATGTACCAGAGTGACTACTGCATCACACTGGATGAGCTGCCGGATGATCTGTACAGCAACGGCGGAACAATCACAACGAAACCGACTACTACTTCAGACGGCTCTGAAACTACCACCACGACAAAAACGACTACCACAACCAGTCAGACAACTGAGGGTATCCACGCAAAAATCACCGAGGATAGCGGAAACTACAATATCAGCTTTGCGCCGAAGTCTATGGGTAAGACGGTATATCTGGTATTTGAAGCCAATTCCAATGTTGCCTTTGCTAACGGCTGTCTTGGCGTATCTGCAACTGTAGATGGTACGGATTACTGGGTTTCCTATAAGTGGGAGATTTCAAAGTCCGGCACGATTTCCGTTGATTTGGATAAGGATGTATACAACATCACTTACAACAACGGAAAGGATACTGTAACAGACGAGGATCTGATCGCTAAAATTGTCGAAATGGTAAAGAAGCAGACCGACGGTATGGTTCAGATTTGGTGGGCAAATGATGGTCCTGGTGAAAGCATTGCGACTTCCAATGTCGTTCTGACCGATGCATATCTGCCGGAATCTAAGGAAGAGGTTACGACCGAGGAGACCACAGAAGCAACCACAACAACAACACTGGAAGAGACCACAACTTCTGTGGAAGTTACGACTACCACATCGGAGTCCGGTGAGACCACTACCACAGCTGTGGAAACTTCTGACACCAGCAAGGAATCCGAGACGACCAAGGAATCTGAGACAACCACAGAAACTACGACCTCTGAAGTTGTGGTAAATCCGACGGATGTTTTCTATGGCGATGTGAACTTGGACGGCAGCGTTGATCTGGCAGACGCAGTATTGCTGAACAAGGCTGTTGCTGGCACGGTAGAGCTGAATGCTACTGCAAAGGCAAACGCAGACTGCGATTCCAACGGAACTGTTACTGCGGACGACAGCATGACCCTGCTGAAGTTCCTCGTACACCTGATCAACGAACTTCCGGTAAAGTAAAATCCGGTTGGCAAACTAATCATTCAATATGGCATTGTAATGAAAACCGGCGCTGATACCATAAAGGTCATCAGCGCCGGTTTCTTGTCTTTTTTGGAGAAATGTGCTATAATAAGAAAATCAATTAGAAAGAAGTGAATTTGATGTTGCATACGAAAAAAACAAGTCAACTTCTGCAACGCCCTGTGATCGTTTGTTTCCTTGCTTTGCTGTGCACAGCACTCTGGGGCAGTGCGTTCCCCTGCATCAAGACGGGATATCGGCTATTTCACATTGCCTCAGAGGATACGGCATCACAGCTGTTATTTGCCGGCGTGCGCTTTTTCTTAGCGGGGATCCTTGTTATCTTATTTGGGAGTCTTCTTCAGAGAAAAGTCCTGCTTTTCCGGAAATCAGCGCTTCCCAAAATTGGTGTTGTCAGTCTGTTCCAGACGATTTTGCAATACGTTTTCTTTTACATCGGACTGGCACATACCACTGCAGTGAAAAGCTCTATCTTTGGCGGGACAGGTGTTTTGTTTTCGATTTTGTTTGTCTGTCTGATTTTTCGGCAGGAAAAGCTGACTTCCTCGAAACTTGCAGGCTGTATTCTGGGTTTTTCCGGAATTTTTCTAATTAGCTTTCAGAATTTTCGGAGCTTGGATTTTGGCTTTTCGTGGAACGGAGAGGGCGCTCTTTTGATCTCCAATATCGCCAATGCGCTCTCCCCTATTTTCCTGAAAAAGTTTTCCAAGACGGAGAATTCAGTGATGCTCAGCGGATATCAATTTTTATTTGGCGGTCTTTGTATTTCTGTTATAGGTGTGCTTGCCGGAGGACACCTGTCATTTCAAGGCTTTTCCCCTGTCCTGTTGATGATCTACATGGCAATGATTTCTGCGGTCGCCTATACCGTTTGGGGAATTCTGCTGCAATATAACCCGGTTTCAAAAGTCACGGTATACGGATTTATGAATCAGGTGTTCGGTGTGTTCCTTTCAGCGATCATCTTAAAGGAATGGGATGAAATTCGGTTGCAGACCATTGCCGCGCTGCTTCTCGTATGCAGCGGAATTTACTTTGTTAACCGCAAAAAAGAAGCGAAAGTTTAATTCTTCCATTGATTTCGGAAAGAACCAGCGGAAAGACCCTCGGAAGCACGGAAGGTGCGGTTAAAATAGCTGGCATCCGGAATTCCGCAACTCTCTGCAATCTTTTCCACAGACAGTTCGGTGAACCGCAGCAGCTTTTTGGCATGATTCATGCGACATTGATTCAGGTACTGCATAATGGTGACACTATATTGCTTTTTGAATTCACGGAGCATGTAGTATTTGCTGATGGAAAAGCGCTGGCTTAGATCTTCCAGTGTGATTTTTTCCGCAAAATGATCCTCTAAGTAAAGGCGGATTTTCTCCCATTTTTCAATGCTCTCCCGTGCGCTGCGCTGATGCTCCTCCTGCGATGCGGTAATTAGCATTGTGGTTAGCTGGGAGAGATATTGGGATGCATATAATTCGCAGTTTAACTCTTCATTTTTCAGTGTATTTTTGATTTGCTCGAAAAGAATCTTGTACGGCTCTAAGCTGGCAGAAATCACAATAGACGGATTGCGCTGCTCGAATAACTCATACAATGCTGCTGCAGTGCAGCCGTTGAAGTGAATCCATGCAATTTTCCACGGGTTGTCAGAACTGCTGCAATGGGAATAGGCGTTGTTGCAGTTTAAAAAGATGATATTCTCTTCGTGTAAATGATATGATTTATTTTTTACAGTAAAGGTACCGTTTCCTTCCAATACCATGACAAACAAATAGGAATCCAGTGCACTTCTTGGACTTTCATGTGCTTTTTTTACGGTTAGTGTTCCAATCTCCTGTACATAAAGAAGTGCTTTTTTCGTTGTGCTGGACGGCGTCCATAAAATGCGCTCTGAGTTAGTCCAGTCATTGGAAAACAAATTCAGACTCTTGTTCTGAATTTCCACAAACATCACATCCTTTCTCATGATAAGGAACACAACTTTCGGCATTCCATATATTTTATTATACAATATTTTTCTCGAAAAGTAAAGCATTTTGAACAAAATTGCGAAAAAAACGACATCCATTCAGAAAATATGTGCCTGAATGAACGTCGTTTTTTGTTTAAATCGCAGTTAATTCGTTTTATCGTTGTGTGTTTGCAGCGATTTTTCTCGTCGATGGTAGAACAGAAAGAGAAGCAAGATCGTGATGCATGCACTCACTGCATTGAGTACGGATTCAGAAAAAGAGAAATGTCTTCCCGCAATTGGGATTTTATGCAGTTCGTCTGCAAATGCAACAAATATGCTGAGAACAATTGCCGGAACAGCACGCTTCCATAAGGCATGCTTTTCTAGAAGCAAGTTCCAAAGAATTGCATTCAGTCCGCCAAATATCAGATATAGGAACACGTGCGCCAATTTTCTGAGATGCAAATTTAATGTGTGCAGCTGTGCCTCAGAAGGGGTATGGTAAATCCACTTTCCAAGAAATTCTGACAACGCCATACTCTCCTGCAAAGTGGTTTTTCCATTTGCCGAAGAGAGATGCATCATGAGAAACAGCCATACAGCAAGAATGACAACTAAAAAGATCAGCTTTTTCTTACGCTTCATCTGTATGATTCCTTGCAACTTGCAATGCCATGGCTTTCAGTTCTTCTGGCTGGAAAGTGTATACTTTTTTGCAGAAATGGCAGCAAACCTCGATGGGCTTTCCCTCTTCTGATAGATTGGTGAGTTCTTTTTCGCCAAGTGCGGCCAGTACTTTTTCCGTGCGGATACGGCTGCAATCACAGTGATATGCCACCTCGGATTCATCCAGCAGATTCGGCTCCAAACCGTCCAAAAGCCGCAGAGCGATTTGCTCTGCCGTCATTCCCTGTGTCATCATTGTAGTCACCGGAGGCATTGATTTCAGGTTATTTTCGATGGTATCGATGCATGCATCACTGGCAAACGGGAGCAGCTGAATCAGATATCCGCCTGCAACCTTGACAGAAAGATCCGGATTTACAAGAACGCCGAGTCCGCATACAGTCGGTGTCTGTTCGCTTGTGGCAAAGTACTGCGCAATATCTTCTGCAATTTCACCGGATACCAAGGGGACGATTCCGACATATGGTTCTTTCAATCCCAAATCCTTGACTACGGAAAGGGTTCCATCATTGCCGACAGCACCGCCGACATCCAGCTTTCCCTGTGCATTCAGTGGAATTTCTACAACAGGATGTTCCACATCCGCTTTGACATTGCCATGGCTGTCGGCAACTGCAGTCAGCATTCCTGTGGGACCGTTTCCTTTGACACGAAGTGTTACGCTGTCATTTTCGCTTTTCAATCCATATCCCATCATGCTTGCAGCAATGCTCAAACGTCCCAGAGCTGCGGTAACAACTGCTGATGTCTGGTGAATCGATTCGATCTGTGATACGATGTCTGTTGCATCAATTGCACATGCGACAACAGAGGCATCTTTCGCAATGGCACGTTTTAAAATACCCATAATTATGCTTCCTTTCTTGCAGCAACCACCATTCGCTGGCTGTCTTCTTTCAGTGGCTCCAGTGTGTCTGCGTGATAAATGCCGAGAACATGGAAGCCTACTTTCTTCAAAGCTTCCTGAATCTGTTCCGATGCATAGGCACGCTCTGTAATATATTCTGTTTTTCTGCGGTACAGACCATTTTCCAGCTGTGAGAAAATTTGTAGTGTAATCAGAACAGTGCACTGGTCATCTTGCAATTCATTTTCCCAGACACAGTATACATCTTCAGTTTCGTAGAGGTAGATCTCGTTTCCCAGTATTTTACGATGCTTATACAATGTATTCATGTCAAATAGAAAAACGCCGCCCGGTTCTGTTACATCAAACACACGCTGAAAAACCCGTGTAACGTCCGCAAGCGATGGAAGATGGTTCAGACTGTCCAGTGTACAAATGGTAGCGTCCACCGTCCCATACAATTCCAGCTCCCGCATATCCTGCATGACATATTGAATGGAAAGCCCTTTTTCAAGTTTTTTCTCCAAAGCTTGGTTCAGCATACTATCAGAATAGTCAACGCCAATGACATCATAGCCTCGCTTAGTCATTTTCTCTGACATGGTTCCGGTTCCGCATGCCAGATCCAGCAGAACATTTCCGCTGGAATGGAGAAATGTTTGAATCAGGCGGTCGAAATATTCTGCACGTTCGTCGTAATTGACATTTTGCGTCAGAGAATCGTAGTAGAAGGCGAAGGTTTCATATCCGGTTTCTTCCATATAGACCTCCATGGAAAAACAGGGAGCACAGCAAATTGCCATGTCCCCCGTTTTCCGTTATTTACATTTGGATTTTACTTTTTCTTCTTATTGGGGTTGCGGCGCTGTCCGCTGAAGCTTCCATCCCCTGCGCCAGCATTCGGTGCATCCGGCTGGGAAACCTGTTCCCGTTCCGGTGCCTGATTCTTCTGGAGCTTTACTGTCAACAGCATGCGGACGGTGTCCTCCTGAATGGAAGCAACCATTGCGTCGAACATCTCGAAGCCCTCGTAGCGGTATTCTACAACCGGGTTTTGCTGACCATATGCACGGAGTCCGATACCCTTTTTCAACTCGTTCATATCGTCGATGTGTGCCATCCACTTGGTATCAACAACCTTCAGAAGTACAACACGCTCCAACTCACGCATCACATCGGAACCGTACTCCTCTTCCTTCGCTGCATAGAGTTCCTTTGCTTTTTCGGTCAGTGCCTTGACAATATCATCAAGTGTCAATCCGGCAAGGTCAGTGTCATTGTATTCCAGATCGTCTTCCTCTGTAATCCAGCCCAGGAAGTGGTCACGGAGCCCAACCAGATTCCACTGTGTGTGATCAGTAACCTCTTCGTTGATGTATTGCTTTACGGTGCCGCAAATCAGATCTTCGATCATCTTGATGATGCTGTCGTGGATATCTTCCCCATCCAGAACCTGAGAACGCTGCTTGTAGATGATCTCACGCTGTGTGTTCATAACATCGTCGTAGTTCAGGACATTCTTACGGATGTTGAAGTTGCGTCCCTCAACCTTTCGCTGAGAAGACTCAATGATCTTGGTTAGAGACTTACTCTCAATCGGCATGTCCTCATCCACATTCAGTGCACGCATCATGTTTTCCAGACGGTCACCTGCGAAAATACGCATCAGATCATCCTCAACAGACAGGAAGAACCGGCTCTCGCCCTCGTCACCCTGACGGCCGGAACGACCACGGAGCTGGTTATCGATACGGCGGGATTCATGACGTTCTGTACCAAGGATGTACAGACCGCCTGCCTCCTTGACAGCGACTGCCTTTTCCTTGACTTCTTCACCAAACTTCTTGTACAGTTCCTGATATACGGCTCTTGCTGCCAGAACTTCCTCATCATCGGTATCCGCATAGCCAATAGCAGCCGTGATAATTTCCTCCGGATACTCCCGCTTCCGCATCTCGGCTTTTGCCAAAAATTCTGCGTTACCGCCGAGCATGATGTCTGTACCACGTCCAGCCATATTGGTTGCGATAGTAACGGCGCCCAGTTTTCCGGCCTGTGCAACGATTTCTGCTTCCTTTGCATGATACTTTGCATTCAGGACTTCGTGTTTGATGCCCTTGCGTTTCAGCATTGCGGAGAGCAGCTCCGATTTTTCGATGGAAATAGTACCAACCAGAACCGGCTGACCCTTTTCATGACACTCTGCAATCTGTTCGATGATTGCCTTGTACTTTGCCTTTTCAGTCCGATAGATCAAGTCGGTATGGTCAATTCTCTTCACAGGACGATTGGTAGGAATTGCAATAACGTCCAGCTTATAGATCTCACGGAATTCATCTTCCTCGGTCATTGCAGTACCGGTCATACCGGAGAGCTTGGTGTACAGGCGGAAATAGTTCTGGAATGTGATGGTTGCCAGTGTCTTGGATTCCTGTGCAACCTTTACGTTTTCCTTTGCCTCAATTGCCTGGTGCAGTCCGTCGTTGAAACGGCGGCCCAGCATCTTACGTCCGGTGAACTCATCAATGATGATAACTTCGCCGTCTTCTACGATGTAGTCGATATCCTTCCGCATCACACCGTTTGCCTTGATTGCCTGGTTGATGTGGTGCAGCAGTGTCATATTTTCCGGATCCATCAGGTTTTCAACTGCAAAGTATTCCTCTGCTTTCTTGACACCGCGTCTTGTGATAGTTGCGGTTTTTGCCTTTTCATCAATGATGTAGTCAGCATTTTCGTTGACAGTTTCCTGATCCTGTTTGTCATCCATTTCTACGACAGTGGCAGGTTCCAGCGTCTTGGCAAACTTGTCTACGACACCATACAGTGCAGTGGACTTATCGCCCTTTCCAGAAATGATCAGAGGCGTTCTTGCTTCATCAATCAGGATAGAGTCCACCTCGTCCACGATGGCAAAGTTATGACCGCGCTGAACCTTGTCCTTTTTGTAGATGACCATATTGTCACGCAGATAATCGAATCCGAGTTCGTTGTTGGTGCCATATGTAACATCACACGCATAAGCTTCCCGACGCTGGTCGTTTGTCAGACCGTGGAGAATACATCCAACTGTCAGGCCGAGGAAACGCAGAACCTTTCCCATTTCATCGGACTGTGTTTTTGCCAGGTAGTCGTTGACCGTTACAACGTGAACGCCCTTTCCGGTCAGCGCATTCAGATAAGCTGCAACACATGCAACCAAAGTTTTACCTTCACCAGTCTTCATTTCGGCAATACGCCCCTGATGCAGGACAATTGCACCAATGATCTGTACCGGGAACGGTTTTTTTCCAAGGACACGGTAAGCCGCTTCACGAACCGTCGCCAGAGCCTCCGCTTCCATGCTTTCCAGAGTTTCGCCGTCTTCCAGACGATCTCGGAATTCATTGGTTTTTTCTTTGAGATCTGCATCAGAAAGAGCTGTATATTCCTCATCCAGATCTAAGACTTTCTTTTTTAACGGCTCAATGCGAGCGAGTTCGCGTGTACTGTAGGAGCCGAATAGTTTACTAAAAATACCCATGGACTTACCGCCTTCATTCAAAGTATACAATAAATAGTATAGCACACCGATGATAATTTGTCAATAGAATTTGAAAAGATTTATAGGCTTTCAATTTTCAGGAAAGGATGGACAGAAACCAGACATCGGACATCCATTACACTGCGGCTTTCTGGCACGGCAGGTGTCTCGTCCAAACCAGACAATGCGATGACAAAAATCAGAGGAGCGCTCTGGGGGTACCAACGGGCGGAGATCCCGTTCCACCTGTACCGGATCCTTGGAATTCGTCAGTCCAAGCCGTCCGGTAATTCGAATAAAATGTGTGTCTGCGACAATGGCAGGCTTGCCGTACACATCTCCAAGAATCAAGTTTGCTGTTTTTCTGCCAACGCCGGATAGTGTCAGCAATTCCTCCATGGTATCCGGAACGACACCATGGTATTTGGTCAGCAGCTGCTCTGCCATTTCCTTGATGTTCTTGGCTTTCATCCGGTAGAAACCGCATGGCTTCACGACAGATTCCAGCTCGGAAATATCAGCATCTGCAAAATCCTGTAGTGTCGGATATTTCTGAAACAGTGTTGGTGTGACAAGATTGACTCTGGCATCTGTACACTGTGCAGACAGCCGGACAGCGATCAGCAGCTGATACGGTTCTTGGTAATGCAGCGCACAGAGCGCCTCCGGATAGATGCGTTCCAGAACTTCACAGGCACGCAGCACACGTTCTTTTTTTGTCATGGTATTGGGCTCCCTCTCTTTTTATGGATTTATCTACGGACAAGACCGCTTCAATAGGTTTCATTTAGTTCTGCAATTTCCTTTTCCCAATTGAAGTACGGCAAATAGAAAGCCTCTACTTTTCCACCGCCGAGGCTGTTGCTTCCGTTGCAGAATTCGCAGCTTTTTCCGCAGACTAGTAACGATTGATTGACAATCTGAGAGTGAAATTGTCAATCTTTACGTTACATTGCTGAACCAGAAAATGATTTTCGATTTTTGCGTACTGTTCTTTCGTGATATTCATGTACATATGATATCACATTTTTTCGTTAGTGTCAATAAACTCTAGTCTTTCTTAGAGATGTGGTAACCCAGCTTGACGATCAGGCGGAGTGTTTCGAATGCGGTGTTGCGGTCGTATGCCTTTTCACTCTCCGGCAGTTCTGCATAAGGCACCAGAAGCGGTGTCGTCTTCTGGGCGGGATCCTTCACTTCCCCATACGTCCAGCCTTCGGAGATACGACCCTTTGCCCAGACATCGTGAACATTTTCTGCAATTTTCTCGGTCAGTGCCAGCATTTCATCCGGCAGTTTTACTTCGCTTGTGTCAATTGGTTTCGGACAATACATAATAATAGCTTCCTTTCAATATGGTGTTGCGGGATTGTCCCACAAGAGTGAATAACGATTTTCAGTGACCTGCGATACGGCACAGGAATGTTTCAAAATTTTCTGATTTTTCCTGCAATGAAAATATGGATACAGGCAGCATTTTCTCTGTGCGATGAGAGAATGAGAGCAGGTTATTCAGTTTCTCTCGCTGCGCTTCGGTATCCGTGAGAAAGAGCAAAACGGGATGAATACCAACGTTTTTCACCTGTTTCGAAATCTCGGCCACAAATGCTGCTGTTGTTTTTTCCGGCGGAACATAAACTGCAAAGAATGATGTGAAGTTCTTAGTTAGGACACAGGTAAGCGTGGTGTCAGATTCTTGCAATATCAGCCCGCATTTGACATCGTGGAACCTTCCGGTTTCTCGTGCGGCGTGGTAGGTGTAAATTTCGAGGATACGCTCCGGATTGGTCAGCATTTTTTTGATAGGGTAGGTCGCATAGGTAAACTGAAGCGTTTCCTCATCCGTATTGAGTTCTGTTCCAACGAGATATCCCATTTTCTTTTGCAGCACTTCCAGCAGGTGTCGTGCATCCACTGTTAGCGAAGTGCGCGGCAGGTCCTTCACTGTGAGGGCATCAAAAGAAACAGACACGTCAACAACATCTTTCCCATCAGGAACACAGGAGATTACAATCAGATCCGGAAGTGCAAAGCATTGCAGGTTTTCGAAGAGTTGATCAAACAGCGATTGGCAAGAAACGTTCTGATGAAGAATTAGTTTGCAGGAATCGGAGGTGTGCCCAATCATCTTGCTTTCTTCAGTAACAATTTCATGTGCCTGCAGCGTTTGAACAACTTTTTGCATGCCTGTTCTACAGGAAATTGGCAGGATATACGAAAACTCTTTTGGTTCTCGAATGGTTTTGTCAATGCGCATGGAGGCAATGGTGTCTTGTGCGGCAGCGTGATTTCTCAGGCAGCAGCACAATTCTTTCCACGTTGCAGGAGATTTCTGATACTGTGCCCACAAATCGCGATATTCCGCAAAAAATTCCGAGCGAAGATGAGAAGTTGAACTCTTTGGCAGCATATCTGTAATTGTGATAAACGGCTTTGCGAAAATATACGCAAATGTTTCGCAGCGATTTAGATTCGAAAACGTCTGATTTTTAGAATCGAAAGTGTAGCTGGGAATCTTCTGAAAGATACCGGTGGCATCCAGCGCATCAGAAAGGGCATCTCCTGCTCTTTTTTCCAGAGAAAAATGATCTTTTTTTCTGCTCAGTTTCAGCAATTTCTGTGCAATGGCCTCCTGCCAGCAATCTGACTTTACCGGAATCCATTGTACCTTTCCACGCTTCTCAAGGGAAAAATCAACTTCTTCCATCAAAAAGTTCAGTGATTCTGGATAGAAGATCAGAAACTTTAGGGTTGCTTTCAATTCTTTTCTCTTCAGGTACAAAAGAAGATCTGGAATGGAGTGGCGAAGCTGTGCGATTTTTTCTGTACTGTCACAGTAACAGAAATAGAGCACGGAAGCAGGGTTAACGATGGAGATTGCAGCGACATTGCCAAATCTCATGGTATTGTCTGCTTCGGACAGCGCATACGGAACTGCCATCTGATTCTTTTCTGAATAGGTCAGAATAAACGGAATCGCATCGACCAGCTTGACATCCTCGTTCTTATAGTCGTAGTATAGCTTGCTGGCATAAATGGGATAGATTCTGTGATGAATTCCTTCGATTTCTTTTTCTATCGCATCACATTCGTTGGCGGTAAGGCGATGCGCCTTTTTCGCCTGATCGACGCCCTTCGAAAGCTTGTCCTTTAAACCTTTGTACAAGCGTGCATGACTCGTTTCAGAAAATAGATTCCAGATGCAGGTGTACCACTCTTGAAGCGATGCTAGGAGTGTCGGCTCTTTTTCCAAAATTTCCTGGAGCGGATGAAATAGTTTTTCCAGATCGGTAAGCGTCATTGGGTTGGCGTGTTTTCGGAAATTCTGATGCAGTTTAACAGAGAGCTGTTCCAATTCGTCCAGCTGTTTCAGCATTTCCGGTGTGGCATCGTCCCACATCTCATGCGTCCACGTGGAAAGCCCTTGCTTCGGGGTACTTCGCAGGAGAAAAATGTGACCATTCTGGCTATGTGTAGTGTCATGATCCGGGAGAAAATTTAAATCTGGAATCAAATGATAACCTTCACACAGCTTTTCTGTCACCCATCTGCGGTGCTCATAGTAAATCAGATTCAGACGTTCTTCTGCATGGCTCCGCAAATATTCTGCATACTGTCTTGCCAGCTCTTCCGGGGGTGTTTGTTCCAACTCAAATCCGAGAGCATAGAGCTTGTATTTGAGCGAGAAAATATAGGAGATGCAGGAACCGTGGTTATAAGGCTTTCTGTAATTTTTGCGAACTTCACGATAATTCAGATTCAGATCCTTTTCCCAAAGAAGATGCACGTTGAATGCGATTTGCTCCATTTGTTTGGCGATGTCACTCTTCTGAAAATCCGTGCAGATACAAAGCGGATGGATTACATCGCATGGCGGAATCTCTGGCGGGTTCTTGCCCTCCCACACAAAGTGGATGTCACAGTTACCCCAAATTTCATGCACGATTTTTGCCAGCCTCAGATTTTTTGCGTCATCTCCCGTGTCAATGAAAATGGCGTGCGGCTCCTCTTCGGCAGATGCAAACAATCCTGAAAAAAGTGTATTCAGTTTTGTTTCATCATTTTTGTGGACATCTTTGAACAAGAAATTCAGAAATCCATACCAATCTTTTGTATCCTGATGCGTCGTGTCTATGTGGAAAAAATTCTTTAGGCAGGGACGCTCAGAGAGATACTGCTCTTTTTCTTCCCTGGAATTTAAGAGAATTGTGGCATGGATATCTTTCCCGGGAATTTGAATTGCCTGTAGGGATACATCCAAAAACTTGGTGCCGAAATCGCCCAAGCCAATGAGCAGTGTGTTGATTCTATTTTCCTCTTGATGCGAAACATTGTGATAGAGCGGATACTGATACAACTGCTGCTGTATTGCCTGTACAAATTGCGGCTGTTTCTGATGCCGGTGGATTGCCAAAATCAGCTTGTCGATGGCGTGGAGATATTCTTGTATGCTGTTGTATCGCTTTTGGGGTGAATAATAATTCAGAAGCTTTTTGAGCACATCACGCAGCATTTCTCGGATGTTAGAGCTGTACTGATTCAGCGCCGGGCATTCCGGAAGGATGTTGCTTTGCAGCTTTTTGCATATTTCGATACTCGGAGCATACTTGAAAATTCTCTTGAACAGCAGCGAACCGAGCAGGAAGAGTTCAGTTCGGATCCCATTCTCAGCAAGGTTATGAATGCATTTTTCTGCCAATTTCATGCGTTCCGTGTCCGAAGAGAGCGATTGCCGATAGTTTTTATTCAAGTCAAGGATGCGATCCATTTCCTTTGGAATCCGTATCTCCTCGGAGGATGGCGTAAATGAAAGGACAAACTCTGGCGGAACATCTTTTTGAAAATGGTAATTTTTCAAAGTCTGAATAGAAAACATGCTGTCAAAATCGAAAAATGAGACGCTTTTTAAAGCACCATTTCCGACAATGTAGATGTTTTTCTCTTTGATGTCCAGCCACAGGAACCCGTTTTCAATGTACGCCTGCACTACAGTGGCAATTTGCTTTTGCGTGTAGAGAATGCTTTCAAGGTCTTCTGTTTCAATCATATCATATCTTTTTCCGATTTGATAGCGAAACAGGGCGTAGAGCGCATAATTCCCCGTGGAACTGGAATGGGGATCCTCATATAGTCCAAACGGAGCGGAGGTGGAGAGGTTGAGGATTTCATTTTTCGCTATCCCATTTGCCATTTTCAGCTGTAAATCATATGCACCTTTGTAGATGTTTTTACAATACTGGTAGGAATTCCGATACTTTGAGTTTCGTTCGTATTCGTCGATTTGCAGACTATTGGAAATGCTTCTGATGATGTTGACATCGTTTTCTTTGGGCTTCGGGTACACTTCTTTGAGCACATAGAAATACGTTCGCATATCGGTATCCAGAAATTTTACCCGATAGGAAATGATGCTGGAACCGCTTCCGAGGATATCTAAGATTTCAAATTGCTGTTCCTCTGCCGTTTTCGAATCACACTTTCGCAGGGAGATAAATGTTCCTGGCTGAAGAGGTGCTCTGTCAAATTGGGATGGCATATGAATCTTCTCCCTTCCATGCCAGATAGCCATAGGTGGCATCATCTTCTGTCATTTTATGCGCTGCCTGTAAAATGGATTTTTCCAGAGAGTGTCCTTTCGGCAGTTGAAAATATGGCTGAAACGTGGCATACATTGCGCCGTCTGTCATCATCCAAATCCGATTCAACTCTTTGCAATCCTTTTTGGTGATGCGAAGATGATTTTTCAAAAGAGGCATTGTGGTCAGATAAGTTGTTCTTGCAGTTTGTCCGTTTTGCGGAAACGAGAGCACACTCCACTTACTTCCCTGCTCTCCAAGAATTACGCCATCCCCCAAATGTCCGGTGATATAGGTTTCTCCATTGGTCAGGGTGAAAAGCAGCGTAGACGATAGCTCACGAAATTCGACATTTTTGGCTTTTGCAACTTCTCGGAGCAGCTGATGGATTTTTTCGGAGAGAAAATCCGAGATCTCCTGCTCGGCTTTTTGAAAAAGTTCGGATGCATTTTGCATTAGTGTGGTACAGAGCTTTTGTACGAGTTGCTGGGCGCCAAGTGCAGCGTGCTTTTTGCTTCCTGCGCCATCTGCGATGCAAAGGCATGCGTTCTCCCCTTCTTGGATCTCGGAAAAACATGCATCTTGATTTTCGAGATTTTTCTTCTGATGCTCAATTCCAGTTTTGCTTCTGTAGTCAATCATAAATTCAGGTCTCATAGGTTTTGTCCTCCTTACTAGATTATGATACCACAGAATACCCAAGCAAATTTGCGTTAGTTAAAAAATTTCCGGATGGGACCAAAGAATTTTTTGGTGAAATCGGGATATGTTTCTGCAACAGATACCAAGAAACCGAAAACGTCTTCCTGATGCTGATCCAGACAATAGAGCAGGAACTGATCCAATGCGTTTTGTTTGCAGATCTCGGAGCAGCATGTGTAGATAGAAACTGTTTTAAATTTAATTTGGAAGTCGGCAGAGAGCATATCATCATCCAGACTATCAGAATCGGTTCTTTCTGCCACAAACTCTAAGAAAAATAGTTTTAAAAGATCGTTTCGTGTTATTTTAGTTGAATCTATTTCCAAAGCAGATTTATCTTTTAACAGTCTATCAAAACCGATTCTTTCAAAGAATTCCTCAACACATTTGAAGTCATTTTCTAGCGTTCTAAATCTATTTTCAACCTCATTCCAGCGACTGTTTCTAAAATAAGGATTCTCATAGAGCTCAAAGACATGGAATGATACATCGTCTATTTTATCTTTGATAATTTGTTTCAAGTCATTTTTGGTTTCTACATTCATCATTTGCCGTTGTAAATCAGCTGTCATTTGAATTGTCGAGGTTCCATATGTTCGGTCAGCCTTTGTAAAAATTACTCCTCTTCCTGTGTCAACCTCTTTAAAGTTAGTGTGATGTGTTTCATTTTCTCTCCGCTTATTCTCCAATGGCTGGACAATTCCCGTATAGAAGTCATTCTGGAATTCACAGTACTTTTGATATACATCGATCAGTGCTTTGGGATTTGTGCCATCCTTGATGTTTTTGAAAAACGTTTTCATGTATGCTGCAATTTCAGGGAAAAGGTCACGCTGAGAGGGTTCAAGACGTGTGATTTGTTCGGGATTTTCTTGGACTTTCTGGGTTGTCAGCTTTTTCTGAATCGTGGGGAGCTTGTCGATGATAAATTTTGCAATCGATGCACGGTGGCTTACGTCGATTTCTCCAGCCTTTTTCGCAAGAATCGGAAACAGACCATTTAAGTCAAAGTAATTTGTGCCGGTCTGCTTCATGTTGGACGATTCTTCCATGAGTTCGCTGAAAATGCTGCGCAGAAAGTCAAATTTCCCTGTTGTTTCCGGATCATTGGAAGACCGATTCCGGCTGGCAGTCAAGAACATATTTGCAACTTCAAAAATCGCAGGAACATTTTTGGCCAGATATTTTCCTGCAATTTTCTCGCTCAGATCGTTCAGCTTGGAAAAGAATTCTGTTGTTTTCTTCAGCTGTTTCGGGTCGATGCTGCTTGATGTTGTTCCAGAACTAAGATAGATGGCATACATCAGTGCTGTTTTCTTCATTTCCTCTGCACGGAGAATGTTGATGGTTGTGTTGTTACTGATGTCTGCACCGTTGATTTTGTTGTCATACAAGAATTGAATGAACCCATCGTTTTCCTCTTCACTGCTGCTTGCGAACATCTTTTTCAAGTACAGTTTTTGTGCATACACAAAAAGCTCCTGCAATGACACATTGATGCCATTCGATGTGCCGCTGGTTCCCTTGGTATAGAGCGGAAGCCCTTTTTTCAGTGCGATAAAGTAGAGAATTTCCTCCATTTTTCTGGGATTGAAATCGTCCTGCTCTTTTCCTTCCAGAATCTGGAACATAAGGGTTCTCGTTTCCTCAGGCGTGAAGCCAAAGGCAACCGCCAGTCGAAGCAGGTTCTTTCTCTCAATGGAATTGCGCTTTTTCAGCTTTTCTGCATGAAAAACATTCTTGATATTCCATTTATTCACGCCGTCTCCTGTGGTGACACCCCGGAGGTTCATTGCAAAATAAATCAGCACACGCTCCAGATCTTTGTCTTCAATGTCCTGAATCTGCTTTGCGGAAGCATTCCATCTGTTTCGGATGTCCTGCAATTCCTTTCGCTTCTGCACCTGTGTTTTTGGCATATTCTCTTCCAGTGCGCACAGATACTCCTCGTATCGTTTTCCGGCCACTTCTTTGAAAGCCTCCCATACATTTTGATGGGAAGCAGCGATTTTTTCCAGTCTTTTCTTTTCAGCTTCTCCTAACATCGATTTTCTTCCTTTCTATGTAAAATTTCGGATGGTATGGTTTCTGCCATTTTCTCATAGGCTGCTGCACTGGGGTGCAGGTGATCGCCGCTGTCGAATCCATCGGCAAATGCAGTTGGGTTTTGCGGATCACACAGGGCACGGTCAAAGTCAATGCAGCCATCGATTTCATCGGTTGTACGAATCCATGTGTTGACCTCATTTCGCAGGGCTTCACGGAACTCTGCATAGGTGCGCCATCCGGCAATGGGCAGCAAAGTTCCGATGTAAACACGCAGCCCCTTTTCTCTGGCAATCTTCACATAGAACCGCAGTCCCTCAATCAAATCCTCTGCGCTTGGCAGATCACTCCACGGTCGAAACGGATTGACATCGGTTCCAACCGGATGAATGATGTCGTTGATGCCGTGCTGGATGATTACCGTATCTGCGCCGGATACTTCTATCTCCCGTGGAAATCGGGTGGCACCTTTCAGTCCGTAGGAATCATACGTGATATTGTCGTACTGCCGCAAAATGCGTGTGCCGCTGGCGGCTTTCCGAATAATTGCGGTAGTGCCGTCTCCATCTTTCAGCACTCGCTGTATCAGATCGTCTGGCCATGCCTGTGCGGTAATGGAATCGCCAAAGCAGATGACAGTGCGATTTTTCTCATTCGTCAGGACTTCAATATCACTTAAGAAATAGAAAGTGTGCGTTTTTTTGGAGGTGTCCGGATGCAGATGTTCTGCCTGTGTCTGATCACCGACAGCAAAGTATCCCTGCGACATTGGTCCGGTAATCACTACGCCGGAACGCATTTCTGTAAAATCGGCGAAATACAGGCTGACGGCAAGCTTTTCCCCACGCTTGATAGGAAAAGAAACAGCATCACTTTTGATTCGTTCCCCTGCCGGAATTGTCACGGAAGCATTTCTGTTGAATTGCAGCGGCACTATGGTGTGCGGAACAATGCCGTTTGCACCGTCTGATTTTGCCAAAAAAGCGCTGGTAATTGTCACAGATTCGTTTCCGCAAAAGTTGTCCAGCGTAATGCGAACAGCACTTGCATCCAGCATTACTGTGATCGGATAGCGCAGCGTCAAATTTTTGGCGTAATTTTCGGGACGGCGTTCCGTAATGGAAATGGCGTTGCCCCATGTGGTAATCCATTTTTCGTTCATTTTTCTCATACTCCTATTGCTTTTATGCCTCTTATTATAGCATGTTTCGACTGGAAACACAAGGCTTTAACGAAACATTCTGAGAACCTGTCTTCACAAGCGTATACAAGTGTCTTTTCGGCAAATTTTGCTGCATC